>Ga0226835_1000285_pt1 | contig 73590 bp, 66 predicted proteins | sample LAC_MetaG_1_FD_163627 | JGI IMG/M metagenome (GOLD analysis project Ga0226835, IMG submission 163627) | Anaerobic ammonium oxidizing microbial communities from anammox membrane bioreactor (MBR) in UC Berkley, California, United States -... | ecosystem: Engineered > Bioreactor > Anaerobic >... | reverse complement strand
GTCATATCCTCACAAAACAACCGAACAACTTGCCGAGTTTTAGCCTCTGAAATATGTGAATGCTTTAAATACTTGTTTTCCATCTGTTATTTAGTGTAACAAAGATGGGTAAACTAGTCTTGAACCTTGATTAATTATCATACCAGAAGTTGATACAAGAACAGCGATAATTAATAATTGTAAAATTATTCCAATTATTAGTTTTTCCCCAAGTTTAACACGACCAAGGAATTGCAGTATAAGTCTGGTTGACCTAATTAATTACAACAGGGGTTGTTTATAAGGTAAATAAAGTGATACACTTCATTGTATGGCAAATTCTAAACAATCAACCAGAGCTAAAACAAAGACCCAGTCATCTAAGCGTGCAGGTATGCAAGCAAAGTCCAAATCAAAGCCTACTAAAGCAAAATATGCGTCAGTAGGAGGAAGCCCTGCTACGAAGCGAACAGAAGTGAAAAAGATTAGAACAGCTAAGAAGTCAGCATCCGCTACGCAATCCAAGGGTGCTTCAAGATTAGATAAAATTTCACGAAAATCGAATGTGAAGAGTTTTAACTCGTTTAAGCCAAAACGTGAAACGACACTGCGGACACTTCGCGGCCTACATTTTATTTCCGTTGGAATATTAGCGTTGTTGGCAATTGCGGCAGGCTATCTAATAAATAATACTAGCTATCAGTTGACAATAGGTCATTTAGCTAAAGACGAGCTGATGAGCACAAAAGAAGTAGAGTTAGTTCTGGCACCAGCCGTTAGGTCTGTTTATGATGTTGAGATTCGTTGGATAGTTGTTGCGATGATGGCTATAACAGCGATTTTACCGATATTATATTTGACAAAACTTACTAACCGATATGCGCTATATTTGAACCGTACGCGTATGTTGCCACTGCGTTGGATTGATTTAGCTGTTACGGGATCGTTAGTGGTTGGTGTGACTGCACTCCTAAATGGTGTCAGTGACATTCCTACTCTAGGATTGCTGAGTGGTTTAATTATTGTGATGTCTGCCTCTGGCTTAATCGCCGAGAGGCAAAATAATGAAGCTAAGCAACCTATACGTAGTGCATACACCGTGGCCTTATTTGCTGGCATGGTTCCATTGCTATTTATCCTTGTGTATATGTTCGCGACAATTTTGTATGGAGTAGTAAAATTGCCATGGAACATTGTTGCACTATTTGTTGTAGCTACACTACTTTATATTGGCTGGATGTGGAATTTAAAATCACATCTTAATGGCGCAAAAAATCTTGTTACTGAGCGCAATTATTTACTACTGAGCTTGTTGGCAAAAATAACATTTGTTATAGTGCTGATAATCAGTTTATTCAGATAGCAAGTGACATCAAAGTCATAAACTTATGAGGCATTTGAATAATTCAAGAGCCAATGCGGTTGTTTCTTAGAAAATTAAATTTCTATAAGTAGGGACATAACTCTATTTGCTATTGACGTATTTATACTTAAGTTATCGGTTATTAAGCATTACTTACAGATCATAAACAGATTGATAGATTAATATTAAAATAATTTGAACCTCACGCTACGACGAAGAACTAATAATAAAGTATAATTATCCACAATATGAAACGACGTAGTCATATAAGTGAAAGTCAGAAAGCTATAATTTTCGATTTTGATGGTACATTAGCAGATAGCCTGGTGATAGGAATTGAGGTAGCTAACAGTATGGGCTTATTGTCCAATAATCTAACCAGGGCAGACTTCGAGCGCGTCAAAAACCTTACAATCATAGAAATACTGAGGGAGCTTAACGTATCACTCTGGCGTGTGCCTCAGTTGCTGGTCATGATGCGATCAGCAATAACAAAACGAATTGATGAAATAAAATTTTTTCCAGGTGTTCAGGAGGCAATAAAAGAACTTTCAAAAGACTACAGACTGTTTGTGATGAGCTCTAATAGCTTACGAAATGTACGTAGGTTTTTGAATAATTACGAAATGTCGGATTACTTTGAAAAGTTGTATGGTGGGGTAGGGTTGTTTGGGAAGGCTAAGATCATGAACCACATAGTAAAAAAGCACAAACTGGACAAGCAGGCTACTTGTTATGTGGGTGATGAAGTTCGTGACATAATAGCGGCTAAAAAAGCCGGACTAAGCATAGTATCAGTTACATGGGGCTTTAATGGCGAGCAAATACTCAAATCACAAAATCCTGACTTTATTGCTAGTACACCAAAAGAAATCATCAAGTTTTTTCGGACTTGGTAGTTTAAACTAGATATCTCTCGCATACTTCTAATTGCCTTACTGCTACAATGTAAGGGTGAGCAATTATTCTAGATCAAAAAATCAGCCATATAAAGTAGGGCAGAAATCTCCGTTTAGTGTCAGCAGGAGCAAGATAGAGTTATTTATGCAATGCCCGCGCTGTTTTTGGCTAGATGTACGGTTAAAAATAAAGCGTCCAAGTAGCCCACCGTTTAGAATTAATCAAGCCATTGATACGTTGCTAAAAAGAGAATTTGACAAATATCGGGCTAAGAAAAAACCACACCCGATGATGGTCAAATTTGGAGTTAAAGCGGTTCCTTTTACTCATGATAATTTGGATAAATGGCGTGAGAATTTCGTTGGTGTTGGATCTCTCCATGAGCCAACTAATTTATATATTTTTGGTGCCGTGGATGATATATGGGTAAATAATAATGGCGAGCTAATGGTGGTGGACTACAAAGCTACGGCCAAAGACAGTGATGTAAATATTGATTCTGATTGGCAGATAAGTTATAAGCGACAACTAGAAATTTACCAGTGGCTATTGCGACATAATGACTTCAAGGTTAGTAATATCGGCTACTTTGTGTATGCTAACGGTCGTGTTGATATGGATAGGTTTAATGATCGAGTTGAGTTTAAGACGAAAATTATCCCCTACGTTGGTGATGATAAATGGATAGAGCCGACATTGTCGAAAATAAAAAGATGTATGGACGGAGAAATGCCGGCTGTAGGACGTGCTGCCATGGGTGGTTCGTGTGATTTTTGTGCCTATGCCCGCCAGCGGGCTGAGCTAACGATTGAAGCATTGAAGAAACAAAAATCTTGAATAAATAATTTAGACTAGGTGTTGCTTAAATAGCTATCAATTTTTTTCTATTCGTGAGGATATTTTTTCTCGTTACAAGGAGGTATCACAATATCTGATATTATCTTGTTATTTTTTGAAGACTTACCTAGTTTTGCTAGAAATATCCTGTATTGTAACAAGAGGCTAGAGCAATAGCATGAAGCAATAAATTTACACAACGTGAAAGATGTGCTATTTATTTATGCTATGAATACACCCTTGAATAGTCCATGGGAAAAGTATGGATTAGAATATTCACTTGAATACAATCAATCCATACCGGAGGTGAATTCGAGTGAGAAGATCGCTGCAGCAAGGTACCTCAAACATACCTGTGATGATGTAATGCTCAGATATATGTCAGAAGTAACGGTTTATGAAACCATTGATGTCGGTGCTGATCCAGAAGCAAGGTTGCTTCTTTGGTGTAATGCTGATGACGGATCGATCCTTAGAATAGTAGTAAGTTGTGAAGACCCTAGAGTTAGTGACCATAATCGACCCTATTCAGTAATTCTTAAAGATGATACTAAGCGTAGCGACTATCCAAATATGTTACGATATGAGCTTAGCTCTGATTACAGTTACGTTAGTAGACTTGATAATGCCCCATGGTCGAATACGTTAGATCGCTTTTCGAATAGTAGGTTGGTAGGGATGAGAGAGGTTGAGACAGTTGCTGGGTTAGTAGATAGATCAGAGCCATATAAAAGAGGAAATATTTTAAATCAGAGATTCAAGAAAGTATTACGATGGCTATTACATCGTAGTGTTACTGAGTAATACAGAATACTTAATTTATACCCTTGTGTAATCGCAATATATAGTTTTATTGTTGATTTATCTTGTGCGATTATTTCAGCAAAATATTTTAGCTGTATAATAAGAGCTATGCTAGACATTCAATTTGTACGGGAAAATCCTCAACTTGTTCAAGAAAAATCGAAGCAAAAAGGTTACGAAATAGATATACAACAGCTTTTAGGTTTCGATACCAAACGACGCGAACTACAGCAGCAAATTGACCAGTTGCGTCGTGAACGTAACCGAATAGCCGAGAGCATGAAAGGGGGAAGGCCATCTGACGACCTAATAGCCAAGGGTCGAGAAATCAAAGAAGAATTGACTAATCTCGAGCATCAGTACGTTGCAATTGATAAAGAATTCGTAGATTTACTGAAAGCTGTGCCGAATATACCATTAGACAGCGTACCGATTGGTGATAGCGAGCAAGAAAATGTAGTTTTACGGACGGTTGGTAACCCACCGAAATTTGATTATCAGCCGAAGAGTCATGCCGAAATTGCCGAAACTAAAGGTTGGCTAGACAAAGAACGAGCCGCCAAAGTTGCCGGAGCACGTTTTGTTTACGTCAAAGGTGATCTGGTACGGTTGGAGCTGGCTTTATGGCAGTTTGGGATAGATGTGCTTAGCAACGAGAATGTACTCAGACAGATTATAGAAGACAACAATCTTCAAGGGGTCAGTAGTAAATCCTTTGTGCCGGTGCTGCCACCGGCTGTAGCCAAAAGGTCTGTCTTTGAAGCTACCGGGCGACTCAATCGTGAAGAGCAGACATATAAACTAGATGAAGAAGATCTGTGGCTGAATGCCAGTGCAGAACATACCATAGCGCCGATGTATATTGATGAAATTTTGACTGAATCAGAATTGCCGATTCGCTATATTGGCTATACGACTGCTTTTCGAAAAGAAGCTGGAACATACGGCAAGGATACTGAGGGTATCTTTCGCTTGCACCAATTTAATAAGCTGGAAATGGAGAGTTTTAGTACGCCAGAGTCGTCACTACAGGAGCATTTATTTATGGTAGCCATTCAAGAATATCTGATGCAGCAGCTGGGTTTGGCCTATCATGTGTTAGAAAAGTGTACGGCGGATATTGGAAGACCAAATGCGAAAGGCGTGGATATCGAAGCCTGGCTTCCTAGTCAACAAAAATATCGTGAAACTCATACCGCGGATTACATAACTGACTATCAGGCACGTGCTATGAAGACACGAGTACGTCGTGCTAATGGAGAAATTGAACTTGTACATACGAATGACGCTACTGTATTTTCACAACGCCCGTTAATCGCTATTATCGAGAATTTTCAGACTATAGAAGGTGATGTTGTTGTCCCTGAGATACTTCGAAAATATATGGGCGGTCAAGAAAAAATATAAATATGTGTAGAAAATTAAATAGGAGTAGCGATACATAGTCATGCGGATAAGCGTTGAGCAGAAATGTTTATATAGAGGGTTTAAGCAAAAAAATATAACAAGATGTAACATTCATCAGCGTGCTTATAGCACTCAACTAGGGTACATGTTAAAAAAAGTAATATTTAAGCTAGCTTAGGAGGTTGAGTGTATGATTGAGATGCTTGATATAACTGGCGTACATATGGAAGTTGATAAGAAACTACATGATTATGTGGTAAAAAAAATTGGTAGACTAGATCGCTACATGTCTCGCTATGCTCGAAGAAGTGTTCACGTCGAAGTATTTTTGAAGGAAGTATTGATAAAAAAGAAAAAAGAGTGTGTAGCGGAAGTTACTATTCGTTTACCAAGGGGTAATGTAGTAGCAAGGGAATCAACGATGAATATTTTTGCGGCAATTGATATTGTTGAACAGAAGCTAAAGAATCAATTAAAAAAATATAAAGATGCGCATAGCCCCCTGCGTCTACATCGGAGGGTACTACGAAAGTTACGTCGTTCAGCCAGCAGTGGGGAAGTTTGAAAAATGTTAAAAATATATACGTCAATAAGCTCTTTTGAGGTACAATAGTTACATCTTTTGCATTTTTCAAGACCTGACAAGGGAGGCTTTAGTTAGTGAAAAAAATCTTTAAACGTGTGCTGGGAGACCCGCAAATTAGGACGCTGAAGCGATTAAAAAAGCGTGTGAGGAGTATAAATGCCCTCGAAGAAAAATATCACAAGTTATCTGATAAAGAATTATCACAACAGACTATCAAACTAAAAAAACGTCTAGCGAAAGAATCACTTGACGCAATTTTGCCGGATGCTTTTGCTCTAGTAAGAGAAACCGCATTACGTGTATTGGGTCAACGGCATTTTGACGTACAGCTAATTGGAGGTATGACGTTGCACGAGGGAAAAGTTGCCGAGATGAAGACTGGGGAAGGGAAAACGCTAGTAGCTACGTTGCCGGTATTTTTGAATGCATTGAGTGGCAGGGGTGTACACGTAGTTACCGTAAATGATTACCTCGCGCAACGTGACGCTGGTTGGATGGGACAGATCTATGATTTTCTAGGACTAAGTGTTGGCGTGATAATTCCTGACCAGTCATTCATCTATGATTCTAAGTTTACTAACGAAAACCATGAGGATCCAAGAATGCATCATCTTAGGCCGTGCACGCGACAGGAAGCTTATGCTGCTGATGTTACCTACGGTACTAATAATGAGTTTGGGTTTGATTATTTACGAGATAATATGGTGCGTGAGCAAAATCAGCTTCGTCAGCGAGAATTAAATTATGCCATTGTTGATGAAGTGGACTCAATTTTGATTGACGAAGCTAGAACACCACTTATTATTTCTGCACCAAGCGTTACAAGTGGTGCTGCTTATGCACAATTCTCCAAAGTAGTACGAAATTTGAAGCGTGATGAGCATTATGAAGTTGACGAGAAGCGAAAAGCCGTTGTTCTTACCGATGAGGGCGTGGATAAAATAGAAAAAGTATTAGGTATAAAAAATCTTTATGGCATTGATAATATTCGAACAATTTATCACTTGGAGCAAGCTCTTAAAGCTCAAGCACTGTTTAAGCTAGACAAGGACTATGTTATTACCAAGGATGGAGAAGTTGTAATTGTTGATGAATTCACTGGTAGATTATTGCCAGGTCGTCGGTACAATGAGGGATTACACCAGGCAATTGAAGCTAAAGAAGGTGTTGAGGTTCAAGAGGAATCCATGACATTGGCAACAATCTCTTTTCAGAATTACTTTCGACTATATGAAAAGTTGTCTGGCATGACTGGAACCGCTGCTACTGAGGCTGAAGAGTTCAATCAAATTTACAAACTAGAGGTGGTAGAAATTCCTTCCAACAAACCAGTTATTCGAGTAGACCGGCCAGATCGAATATACCGCACAGAGGTAGGCAAACTAAAGGCGGTAACACGTGAAATAAAGGAGTTATACGAAAAAGGTCAGCCTGTTCTTGTTGGCACAGCGACTATAGAAAAGAATGAGATGCTAGATAAGCTGTTGACTAAGGAAAAGATACCGCACCAGATGTTGAATGCTAAGAATAACGAACGTGAAGCTACGATTGTAGCCAAAGCTGGTGAGAAAAAAGCAGTTACGCTGGCGACGAATATTGCGGGGCGAGGAACGGATATAGTACTTGGCAAGGGAGTGAAAGAACTAGGGGGCTTACATGTGATTGGTACTGAGCGCAATGAGTCACGACGAGTTGATAATCAGTTACGTGGAAGGTCGGGGCGTCAGGGTGATCCAGGATCAAGTCAGTTCTTTGTAAGTACGGAAGATGATTTGATGCGTATATTTAGTGGTGAGAGAATTGCGGGTATCATGCATCGCCTTGGTGTTGATGATGACGTACCGATAGAAAATCGAGTCATTAGCAAATCTCTTGAAGGGGCTCAGAAAAAAGTTGAGGGCTACAATTTTGATGCGCGCAAAAATGTTGTTCAATATGACGACGTAATGAATCGCCATCGCAAGGCGACCTACGCAATGCGCCGAGAGATATTAACTCAAGTTGAAATACAAAAGCGCATTAAACTGTTTATTGAGGAAGAAGCTAGGGTGCTGGCCAATTCACCATTACTATTGAGCGATGAGTTTGAGGAAATTGTAACTGAGGTGTTTCCATTTGACGAAAGTACTCTAGATAGACTGTTTGATACGGAATCAGATAAATTTGCCGAGGCTTTGATTCGTGAAGCAATGGAGCTATACAACGTGCGTGAAGCCACCTTTACCGAGGATATTATGCGGAAAATTGAGCGCGACATATATCTTCAGATTCTCGACAATTTATGGATGCAACATTTGGAGAATATGGATCATTTGCGTGAAGGCATACATTGGATAGGTGTAGGACAACGTGATCCGTTAGTTGAATATCGACGTCAGGCTCAGCGTATGTTTGAGGATATGCAACAGACTCTTCGTCATGATGTGGTTCGCACATTGTTTCATGCTGAACCGATTGACACGAACCGCGCCGTAGAGACTGAATTGACCCTTGCGGCACGTCAATCAGTTGATAATGCCGATACAATCACCGAAGGCGAAGAGTTCCATGAGACTGATTTTGTGCCACATAGGGTCGCTGGTGAGGAACGCAAAAAGGCCAGCCAAAAGCGCAAAAAGGCCCGCAAAGCAGAACGTCAACGCAAAAAGAAAAGTAGGCGAAAATAAAAATATGAGAGGGAAAAACTTATAATTTGGAGTGGAAGAAATGCTAGACATCAGTCTTTTAAGCATAAGTTTATTCAGTTAATCAATAATACTTTCTAGGAGTTATCATCGTGAAACATAACGTACACGAAGTGAGTTTAAAGAATGGCGTAAAGGGATTATTCGTACATATTCCAGGTGCTACGGTGATGAACTTTGAATTAAATTTCCGCGCCGGTGAATACCTAGTTGAACCAGACAAATGGGAGACTCCGCATCTAATGGAGCATGTCTTACTTGGCGCGAATGAGCTGTTACCAAAGGCTCGCCTTTTTCAGGCAGAATTCGACAAGAACGGTGCTTATTCAAATGCTAGTACCGGTAGTTACGATATTACTTATGAAGCCGAGTGCGCTGATTTCGAGTGGGATAGAATAATTGATTTATTGTTGATTGCTATTACGAAGCCATTATTTCTAGAAGATGAGTTTCTGGCGGAATTTGGTAATGTACGTGAGGAGCTTAGTTCTCGGAGCAATAACCATTTTCGCCATCTTAGCCTGGCACTAAGACAAGCGTATGGATTTAAAGTAAAGGTCGATCACGAACGATTGTTACTCATGGATAATGTAGATATTCATGATATTCGCACTCATTATACAAATACACATACCGCAAAAAATTTACGCTTCGTAATTGGCGGTGAACTGCCGATAGAAAGGCGCAGAGTAATCCGCTCTCTGATAGAAAATATTGAGTTACCTGAGGGCGAGGATCGCCTCGATCTTCCACACGAAACACCGATAACACTAAAGAAACCCCTTTATTTATCAAACGATACGATTGATAATATTTACTTTTATGTAGATACGTTCATGCGTCGTAGAATGGAAGATTATGAAATAGATTCATTGGGACTTATCAACACTATGTTGACCGAAACGTTGTATTCACGGATTCTTGGAACTGCTCGTGAGAGAGGACTGGTGTATGGAATGAGTTCTGGTTTTGGTCAAACTAGGGATAGTAGTAATTGGTGGTTTGGCGCCCAGGTAATGCCAAAAAATGCTACGGCATTGTTTAGAATTATTGAAAATGAACTTCAAGCAGTATTCGAGGGTAATATTATTGATCAGGACGTTATAAGTGCTAAACAGTATGCCTTGGGGCGATATCAACGTAGTGGCCAAACAGTCGGCGGAACAGTAGCAGGGTATAGTGGAAGATACTTTTTTGATGAAGTAATTGATGACTATTACAAGATACCCGAACGCATCGAAGCTGTCACAAAAGCACGAATTATTGAAGTGTCACGAGCGCTGTTTAAGGAAAAGATTAATGGTCTAGGAGTACTCGGTAGCTGTGGTGAAGAGTTTACAAGAGAGTTATACGAACAAATACGCCCACTCTGGGATTCAGTATAATTAGGTTTATGGACGAGTTGAGTAAACGATCTGAGTCGTTGCAGACTGATATTAGGCAGGCTTTGGAGAAACTGAATATTAAGCAACTCTCTCTAGAGTTAAATAGTTTACGCCAAAAAGTCTCCCAAGCTGAATTTTGGCGCGATAGTACTAGTGCACAAGATACGATGAAGCGAATAGCTAGCCTGGAGAGCAAGGTTGAACCGTGGCAAAAGTTGAAACAATCCTCTGATGATATTCGTGAACTTATAAATTTGGACGATGAGAATCTGGCTGAGGATATTAAGACGGAGCTAGATAGAACAGAATCAGAATACAGCGAGATAAAGTCTCAGTTGAAATTTGTCGGTAAGTATGATGGATATAACGCAATAATAAGTATTCATGCTGGAGCCGGTGGCACCGATGCACAGGATTGGGCTCAAATGTTGCTCCGCATGTATGCTCGTTGGGCAGAATCGCACAATTACAAAATACAGATTGTAGATGAATCAGCTGGTGAAGAAGCAGGGATAAAAAGTGTAACACTTGAGGTGGAGGGTGATTTTGTTTACGGTAAGCTGAAAGGAGAAAACGGCGTTCATCGCTTAGTACGCCTTAGCCCGTTTAATGCTGATAATTTACGGCAGACAAGTTTCGCAAAAGTAGAAATATTGCCAATGATAGAAGAACCACAGGCGGTACATATCGAAGATAAGGAACTAAAGATTGATGTTTATCGCAGTGGAGGACACGGTGGGCAGAGTGTTAATACTACTGATAGTGCGGTGAGGGTTACTCATTTACCAACTGGTATAAGTGTTGCCATACAGAATGAACGTAGCCAGCTACAAAACAGGGAAACAGCAATGATAATTTTGCGCTCTCGTCTGGCTCAGATGCAAATGGAGCAACATGCCGATAAGCTTTCTGAACTAAAAGGACCAAACGAACAGGCCGCATGGGGTAATCAGATACGTAGCTACGTTCTGCACCCCTACAAGCAGGTCAAAGACTTGCGGACGCGCTACGAAACTACTGATCCTGATGCCGTGCTAAACGGCAAAATTGACCCACTTATCGATACTTATATAGACAAATTCTCGTTTTCCGACGCTACATAGGAGCTATTATATTTATATGGTATTAATACATCTCTCTTTATGTCACAATACATAAAATTTATATAAGTTAATAAATATTTGAATACGACGGTCTTTTGTTTGTAGGAATTGACTATATTATCGTGTTTGTAACGACTTTAATATCAATAACAACATCTATTTTATTGCGACTGAGGTTAATGTTAGAATAGACATTAGCAGAATCTCATAGCAATAGCTAGTATAAGCAAGTGAAACTCTGTTAATTACTTATACATAAGCAGAAAAAAAGAAAGTAAAGACAATTGAGATTATGAGCGACGACCGAAAAAGAATAAAGTGGAATGTTGTAGCTCCAACTACCGAAGAAATAAAATCAACAATACTTATAATCGGAGTATTATTAGTGATTCCTACTTCGGTATTCTTCTGGCTTATCTTTCGGAATGTCGAGCGAGCCTCGGCGATAGTCTCGGAGGCGTGCTTTAGTTACACAACCAACAATAACGAAGTTACCATAACCGATTACTATGATAATGAAAACAACGACTCTGGCCAACCAGCTTGCCCCAGAGCCGTAGATATACCCAGCACTATTGGCGGGGTGAATGTAACCACCATTGGCTACTATGCTTTCTTTAACAACCAACTCACTAGCCTAACTATCCCTAGTTCTGTGACTACCATTGGCAACTCTGCTTTCTCTAACAACCAACTCACAAGCCTAACTATCCCTAGTTCTGTGACTAATATTGGTAGTTCAGCTTTTTATAACAATCAGATAACTACGGTTATTATTGATGGTAACAATGTTTCAATTGCAGGTTCTAGTATCTTTGCACGAAATAACATTATAACTTTTAGCTATAATGGCACGACTTTTAGTACGGGCAACTTGAATACCGATGATTGCTACGATTTCGACTCCGGTACAGGGGAGATTAGGCGCTTTTTAAAAGCCGACATTTCTACCATACGTGATTATGGACAAGCTTGCTTGAATCCTAGCGTGACGATACCCAATAGCATTGCCGGCACCCCGGTAACCTCAATTGGTCTTGATGCATTTTCTTATAAATATCTGGAATTCGTTTCGTTACCAAGCACTATTACTAATATAGGCTATCAAGCCTTCGAGCATAATAATCTAACTACTATCTCTATTCCGAACTCGGTTACTGCCATAGGCGGTTCGGCATTTTATTATAATTCAATTACATCGCTAATAATTCCGGGCTCGGTAACCTCGATTGGCAACGATGCCTTCAGCAACAATCAAATAGCATCGGTATCAATTCCGAACTCAATCACGACCATAGCGAATGGGCTATTTGCAGCCAACAAGTTAACCTCGGTTACAATTCCAAATTCCGTTACGTCTATCGGTGATCATGCTTTTGTTGGAAACCTGTTAACCTCTGTTACTATACCCGATCTCGTTATATCCATAGGTGGTGATGCCTTCTCATTTAATCAGATTTCCTCAGTAAATCTTGGCAACTCGCTTACCACAATTGGTAGTCAGTCGTTTGCTCTAAACCAAATTACATCACTAATAATCCCAAATTCGGTGACAACAATCGGCAGCGCTGCCTTTGACGCAAACAAACTGACCTCACTTAATATACCGTCTTCTGTTACGTCTATCGGTGATCATGCTTTCGCTTTCAATATGATAACTGATCTTACACTGCCTTCAAATCTGACTAGTATCAGCGAGGGGGTTTTCGCATTTAATATGCTTTCCAGTGTAAACATTCCTGTCTCGGTGAACAATATTGATAGCGTTGCTTTTGGAGGAAATCAGATCGAATCTGTAACAATACCAGATTCGGTAACTTCGATTTCGCCGGATGCTTTTGTTGCGCAGTCCAAGCCCGGCGGGGCTAGTTTTAGGGAAGCTGTATTCTTGATGAATGAGAATAATCCAGATCCCCAAGCGATAGCTCAAGCGATAAATGCCTATCAACAAAATGCGATTTATATTCAAATATTTGCTAACAACCCAGGGGACTTAGGGCTTAATGATAATGCGCTCACAGAATCTGATCTGGGTATGGGTGATATTAATAACAACGGGAGTACGGATGACGTAATGTCTGCCCAGATAATAAACCCAACACGCGTTCAGGCTAACTACAAAGACACGAATGGCGGTCAACTATCGCCGTCGCAGGTTTTTACCGGAGCTGGTTTGACTTCCTATTTCGTCAAAGATAATCCCTCCAATAATCCAAGTCTATACTTTCATATAGGTCAAAATCGCGAAATAGCTCCTATTCCAATAAACGGCTACAAAACGCCGAACTCACTAACTCTAAATGGTCTAGTTGCAGGTCTCAATCCCGCTAACTTTGTCTATCAAGCCCTGGATAATACTGTACCGTCGGATCCAACAGGGGAAGATACTCCAACTACCAATACGCCAACAACTTCACCAAACCTACCAGACACACCTGTTTCTAATCCACCCGATAATACAGTTATGACTCCAGACAATTCTGACCCTCCGCCCGATGATTCGAATTTGCTAGAAAGCTTACCAATACCTCAAGAAAGCCAACCGAAACAAAATAATATTCCAAATAATAATCAGGATATTATAGACGGGATATTTTCTAAAATTCCATTTGCGATTATTCTTATTATTCTTGCGCTGGCATCCTTGTACATGTATATCTCGGTGCGGGAAAAACATCGGCAGAACGAAATTATCAGGATGATCGAACAGGCGGAGCGTATAAAAAGTTTATCGAAGAGTTTCATAGATGGGGTATCACATTATCTAAGGACTCCAATGGCCGAGCTAGGTTCGGCGTTTGAAGTGATGGTGAGCAACAATGAACTATCGGATGAAACAATGACCAAGGGCAGGGGCTTACTGAAATTATTGAAACGTCAGACTGACGCAATTTTTGACACTGCTTCGTCAGGAAATGATGCCAGAAACGAGGTAGATAATTTAGTATCTAATCTCAGTCCAAAATCTTTATTACTACAGCCGATTTATTGGCTACCAGTAGTCGTGGCAATCACAGCTTTTGCTATTAGTAACTATGCCTATGTATATATTCTAAGCAATTCGCTTTCAGCTTACAACCTAATGCTACGGATTGCACTGCTAGTAGTAGCACTAATAGCATTAACAATAGCTTATATGTATTCGCAGTCGGCAAAAGGACATCGCAAACGCTCAGATCAGCTTCTATCTATTGAACGAGATCAGAATAATCAACGAATGAGCTTCCTGACTACCACTATAAGTACGCTTGGTAGCTATGGCGAACAGATATATAGTTTTGCTACGTCTATAAGCGGAGCATCATACGCACCTACATTTATGTCAGCTGCAGATGATTTACGACAGCTTCTACGAAGAATAATCAGGGCTTATGCCGCAATGAATGCGCCTTTTGTTAGCTCGACGTCATTGGTTTCGGTAAACAAAATAATGAGTGATTCTTTATCTCAGTTGCGCTCTAGTCTAATAGAAAAGGGGATAGTAATTGACAATCAACTAACGAACGATAGGGATTTGTTTATTGGCGAGGAAGGGCTAGGTATCATTCTGATGGCAGTCTTGAGGAATGCTATACAATTCTCACCGCAAAATGGTCATATATCCATATCGGATACCAAATCGGGCGACATATTGAATATCTATATAGAAGACGAAGGTGGGGGCGTAGAGGATAAATTAATACCCGAACTGTTTAAACCATTTGTGCGCTTAGATGACATTTATACTATAAATCGTCCCGGTGTAGGTCTTGATTTGTTCACAGCGAGCCAAATAGCCGAAAAATATGCCGGAAGTATCACGGCGTGTAATACCGAGAAGGGGCTAAAGGTTAAAATTAGTCTTAAGGGTAAGTTAAACATCTAGTATGGCAAATTGAAGACATTGCTAATCTATCTATCACATTCGTCACCCCAAACCTGCTATCAGCAAGCTCTTATCAAATCAACTATCTCACTAATATGGATATAGTGTCAGTATTTTTCCTTATTTTATCAAGAATACTCTTGCCACTTCATCCCGCACCTGTTACCATAAACACTATTAAACTATGACAAAAAGCCCATAGAACATAGGTAAGCAGGAGGGAGTGCACTATGAGCCTTTATACCATCAAACCAAACCTTAGCCTAACTAGCCTTGCTAGGCTAGCTATCCAAAAACGTAAGATAGCTATTGCGCTAACTCTAAGTGCCCTGTTGGCTACTATCACCCTAAGTTATACTAACCTTACCAAACCCCAACCAACCTATGCTGCTACACCACCAGACAGTTGCTTTAACTTCAATGCAGGCACCAACACCATTATAGACTACTACGACAACGAAAATAATGACTCTGGCCAACCAGCTTGCCCCAGAGCCGTAGATATCCCCAGTACTATTGGCGGGGTGAATGTGACTACCATTGGCGACTCTGCTTTCTCTGGCAACCAACTCACAAGCCTAACTATCCCTAGTTCTGTGACTACCATTGGCAACTATGCTTTCTCTGGCAACCAACTCACTAGCCTAACTATCCCTAGTTCTGTGACTACCATTGGCAACTCTGCTTTCTCTAACAACCAACTCACTAGCCTAACTATCCCTAGTTCTGTGACTACCATTGGCAACTATGCTTTCTCTGGCAACCAACTCACAAGCCTAACTATCCCTAGTTCTGTGACTACCATTGGCGACTCGGCTTTTATAAGCAACAATCTGTCAAAGGTGGTAATACCACCGTCGGTTAGCTCTATTGGGCAGATAGCTTTTGGTATGCAAAGCAAACCAGGCGGTACATCGTTCTTAGAATTATCGAACGCTATAGATGCGCACGACCCTAATCTTTCAGCTATCATTCAAGGCTACATAGACTCTGTTATTTACACCAATATCGTTATAGATCCAATTCAAGCATCAAACCTAGGTTTAGTAGACGGCGTAATGACTGAAGCCGATATGGGTGCTGGTGACTTCAACGGTGACGGTGACACCACCGATGTAGTCAGCGCCCAACTCATCAACGCCGCCTCTGTTACCGCTACCTTCAAGGGCTCTCATGGCAACACTCTATCTGCCTCTAAGACCTACACTGGCACAGGCCTAAATACCTACCTAGCCAAAGACAACCCCACCAACAACCTAAGCCTTTACTACAAGGCCGGTACTAACCCCAATCTAACTATTACCCCACCAGCTGTTTCTGGCTACACCACACCAGCTAGTCAAACCTTTAATACTAACCTAAGCGCTGGTGACAATACCCTAGCCTTTGTTTACACACCAGCTAATAATGGTAATAATTCTCAATCTATTACCAGCTTGTCTTATCCTAATACCACCAACACTAATAACCCTAACTCTACCGTTTGGCTAGACCTACCAAGTGATACTACGTCTAGTGGCAGTGTTAGCCAAATAGACTATGGTACTCTACCAACTGACGCTAACGGTGGCCAAACTAACTACTACCCAGCCGGACTAACTAGCTTTAGCTATAATACTCCGCCCAACTCGACTATTACCGTAACTCTCTACTACAACCTACCAGGCAACCCTACAGACTACACTGCCAGAAAGTACAACCCAAATACCAAAACCTACTCTGACATACCAAATGCTACTATTGAACGAGTCAACCACAATGGTCAGAGCGTGCTAAAACTATCTTACTCACTCACCGACAACGGCCCTCTAGATCTAGACAGCACCCTAGGCAAAGTTACCGACCCGGTAGGCCTAGCTACCACCAATCAAAGCCTGGCTAATACCGGGAATAACTCTACTACTTTAATCCTACTTGCCGGTGGGATTATGGTGATTACCATTGTATTGTTTGTGACTACACGGAGATACCGATTAACTGTATATAGCATTATCAATTGATTGTAAATTTAGCCATATACTATTGATATGACCTGGGCTTCTTATAGCAAGCAACTAACTAGTGGTGCGGTATTTTAAGAAACGACGAATGAAGCATAACCAGTCTGCTATAATGGTGGTTGTCGCATGATTCTTCTGGATAGAGTAACAAAAGTATATAACCGTACGAGCACTGCGTTGGATCGTGTCTCTTTACACGTTCAGCAAAAGGAATTTGTGATTATTATCGGTACTTCCGGTGCCGGCAAATCAACTCTATTGAAGCTTCTAACTAGAGAAGAAAAGCCAACTTCTGGCAAGATTATTATTGGTGGCTTGGATTTTGATAAGCTCAAAGACTATCAAATACCGTTGTTACGTAGAAAAATCGGCGTAGTTTTTCAGGACTTCAAGCTGTTGCCCAACAAGACAGTTTTTGAGAATGTCGCATTCGCCTTGGAGATTGTTGGTTATGGTAATAATGAGATAAAAAGGACAGTTCCACGCGTGCTAGATATAGTAGGGCTAAAGGGAAAAGAAAATAGTATGCCGGCGGAGCTGTCTGGTGGTGAGCAACAACGAGTAGCTATTGCTAGAGCTGTTGTCAGGCAGCCAAAGATTCTGATAGCCGACGAACCTACGGGTAATCTTGATCCTAAACATGCCTGGGATGTAATCAAGGTATTAGAGAAGATAAATCGCTTTGGTACGACTGTTATTTTGACAACACACAATCAAGATATTGTAAACAAGTTAAGACGTCGGGTGGTCGTAATTGACGATGGGAAAATTGTCAGCGATAGAGCGCATGCGGAGTATAGCAAAGGAGCAAAGAAAAGGTAATGAATAAAATTGATTGCGTATGTGGTATCAAGCAAAACTCAACTAGACCAGCTCACCAGAGATCAAGAGCAAATAAAACATTTCATGCTGTAGCACCGGTAAGAGCTATAAGGATATTAGGTAACTCCACTTATTTATTACTTCAGCACAGCTCTGGCTCTTGTAAGCATAATGTTTCGGAGAGTTTTTGATGAATCATTGGTTTATCATGCAATGGCGCATATTCAAAGGGGGCGCTAAGAATTTTGCGCGAAATCTGACGCTGGCGATTGCGGCCATGGCGGTAATGGTCATTACTTTGACAATAATTCTTTTTTCGTATGTAGCTAATACTACTTTTAGTTATACAGTTTCACAGCTTACTGATCGCATAAATGTTTCAGTTTACCTAAAGGATAAAGTGGCTAGTGACGATAAACAACGTAATGCATTTCAGAAATCTATTGAAGAACTTCCAAGTGTAAAGAAGGTTGAGTTTATTTCTAAATCCGAAGCACTAGAACAATTCAAGGAAGATAGCTCCAATAACCCCAGTCTTTTGGCTGCATTGAACCAAACCGACAACCCATTACCAGCTAGTTTCAAAATATGGCCAGAAAATCCCAACGAAATGGACCCAATTCGGCAATTTTTGGAAAAACCAGAAAATGTAGAATTGCAATCGGATAAAACATCATATTCTGGAGATAGAAAAGCTGCCATAGATAAGATAACTCAATCTGCTGAATTTATCCGTCAAGCAGGAATTGTTGGAATTGTATTATTTATGATTGTATCAGTCATGATTATTTTCAATACTATTCGCATGGCAATATTTAATCGCCGTGAGGAATTACAGATTATGCGTCTGCTTGGCGCTAGTACGTGGTATATACGCGGACCATTTGTGGTGGAGACAGTTATTTACGGTGTAATATCTGCTATGTTGTCGGTAATTATTTGTAATTTCTTGTTCGTTGGAGCTGCTACGGCTTTCGAAGCCACAAGTTTGGGCTTACTGGATATAACCTATGCCGGTAATTATTTTAGAAGGTATTATTTATTGATTTTGACCGCGCAGTTGGCTGTTGGTATACTTATTGGTGCCGGCTCGTCCATAATTGCTACCCGGCGATATCTAAAATTCAAGACCGTCAAATAAATAACTCTTTAATCAAATATTCAATTTATAATCGGCATAGGGAGACTATGGCAAACTTTTGCTACAAAAGTCCGTATATATAGTTGTACCTTGTTTTCATACGAGGACTACGCATCTAACGTAAGTGAATAATGCTTAGTCACGTATGAGCAAGAAAAAAGCATAGATTTTTTTATGAGGGTGTGGTATGTTTAGAAAGACGATAGTCAAAAATAAAAAAATGAAAACCATGAAGTATCGAATTTTATCTGGAAGACTATTATTGCTAATACTAGCAGTAGTGATAATCGTTGGGGCTGTTGGTACGAGGTTTGTTTTTGCTGACCAATTCGATGAACAAATCAATAGACTACGTACTGAAAATCAGGAGAAATCATCGAAAAAAGACGCATTGCAAGTTGAGGCAACTAGCTTTGAACAAAAGATAAGCGAACTTCAACAACAGATTTCTATCTTGCAGGATCAGATTACTAAAGACCAAGCCAAGAGTGAAGATCTAAAAAATCGTATTGCCGAGTCTGAAAAAGAGCTGGAGAGGCAGAGGTCATTATTGGCAGGGAATTTACGTGCTATGTATCTTGAGGGCGACATGTCTACGCTCGAGATGCTGGCTAGCAGTAAAGATATTAGTGAGTATGTAGATAAACAGCAATATCGCAACAGCATAAAGAATAAAATTAGCACTACTATGGCCCAGATATCGGCCTTGAAGAGAGAGCTAAAGGCTAATCGTGATATGTTAGAAAAGACTATTGCGGAGGCGAAAAACAGACAATCTATACTTGATAGTCAGCGAGCCGAGGAGGCCAGATTATTAGGTATGAATACGGAACAGAGGAACCAGTTAGTTTCAGAAATAAACAGCAATAACGCTGAGATATCAAGGCTTCGAGCTGAACAGGCCGCAGCTAACCGTCGTTTACTTGGTCCTGACATACGTAACGTACCTGATACATCCGGTTACCCTTGGGCTAACGCACCATTTCCTAATGAAATTGCCGATCCTTGGGGTATGTATCTGAGACAATGTGTTAGCTATACAGCATGGAAGGTATGGAAAGATGGAAAGTTTATGCCATATTGGGGTGGCCGTGGTAATGCGAACCAATGGGATGACAATGCCCTTGCTGAAGGTATTCCAGTTGACAACAATCCTACTCGAGGTTCGATAGGTATCAGCAACGCTGGTTACTATGGTCATGCGGTTTATGTTGAGGCTGATTACGGTGATGGCAGAATTCTTATAAGCCAGTATAATGCTGGTTGGGATGGGGCTTATAGCGAAGCCGTAGTAGATAAGAGTCGGTTCGTATACATTCATTTCTAGAAAATCAATAGTTAATAGTCATTTTAGTATCAGGGATAAAAAAGAAAATATAGCTATTGCGTTAGCACAAAAATTGTGATACAATAGTTATATTACTGTTAATAAAAATACTAAACAGTTCAAAAAATGAAACAAAACACCCCTACATCTGTTAATAGAACTATGGTTATCGTTGAGCGGTTTCTTGTATTGTTAGTCGTATTTGTAACAATATTTGGGCTTACTAGACTTCCATTTGTATCGGCTGATAATGAAGCGGAATCATCAGAAAATCATTTGTCTGAATTAGTTCGTCTACAGCTAGAGAATGAAAAAAATGAAAAAGCTTTGACTAAGCTAGAGAATCAAGCAATTGGCTATCAAGATGCGATAAATAAAATTGCAGCTCAAATTGAAGTTCTACAAGCAAAAATCGAGGAAAATATTGTCCAGCAGAAGCGTTTGGCTAAGGAGATAGAAGTTACAGAGAAAGAACTAGATGTTCAGAAGAAGTTGCTGGGTCTTAATATCCGTACAATGTATTTGGATAATGACATTTCTACGCTAGAGATGCTGGCCAGTAGTAAGGATTTAAGTGAATTTGTAGATAAAGAGCAGTATCGTAATTCCATACAGATGAAAATTCAGCGTGCTATGGCAAAGATTCAAACATTACGCCTTGAGCTCAAAACAAAAAAAGAAGCTGTGGATATGCTCATAAAAGATCAGAAAATGAAAAAGTCGGAACTTAATGCTAGCCGACAGAAACAAAACGAGCTACTGGCATTTAACTATCGTCAACAAGAAGAATTCAATAAAGAAACCGAAAAGAATCGAAAGCGGATAAGTGAATTAATCGCAATTCAGCGCGTAGCTAATCTTAACCCAGATGGCGGGTATTACTTTATTCGCTTTCCGGGAGAAGCCCGAGGCTTTAATCCGAATGATTACCCATACCGTGATGCAGGCTTTAGTATGCAATTGGGTAGCTGTAGTACTGATGATGAGTGGCCAGATTCACCCGACAAATGGGGCTATTGTACTCGTCAGTGTGTATCATATGCCGCATGGGCAGTAGAGGCTTCCGGACGTAGCGCTCCGAAGTATTGGGGTAATGCCAAAGACTGGGTTATCTCTGCATATCTAAACGCTGTGCCTGTTTATCGTACACCGAAAACGGGTGACATCGCTATAAGCATAGACGGCGAATGGGGGCATGCTATGTATGTAGAACGAGTTAGTGGGAATAAGTTTTATACCACCGAATACAATACCTATTTGGATGGCAAGCTTCATACCAATGTCGAACGTCATTACTAGCGCTTTTTGCATAGAAACTTTACCTATAATGAAGCGTACTACGCTATAATGAGTGAGTCTAACTTGTTAATCGTGAGATTTATTATGAATCCACGTCAGATTAGGGGAGCAAAGTATTGGAACCACAAAAAATCAGCGAAACGAATAATAGTTTTAGTAATAACACAAACAAATCCGGTATAGCTTCAAAACCGATAATCCTACTGGTAATTGGCTTTTTTATATTCTCGTTCGGATATGGCTTAGGCAGAGGGAACATTAATTTCTATCAGAACTTTGAGCGAGAAAACCTATCGCAAGTATCAAAAGGCCTACCAAAAAATTTAAATTATGCAGAAGTTGAGCAGCTATATGATTTACTAAGGACGAGATATGATGGCCAATTGAATGAAAGTAAGCTCATAGAAGGCTTAAAGCAGGGCTTGGTCAGTGCTGCTGATGATCGCTACACGCAGTATATGAATCCTAAAGAGGCAAAAGAATTTGAAGAGGATTTGAATGGTACATTTAGCGGAATCGGTGCTTCATTGGTACTGGATAGCAACAAAATGGTAATGATAGAAACACCTCTGGCCGGCTATCCTGCCGAGAAGGCTGGACTCAAAGCTCGTGATGTAATTATCGAAGTCAACGGCGAGTCAGCGGTAGATTTTAGTGTCTCAGAAGCGGTTGAAAAAATTCGTGGAGAGGCTGGAACCAAAGTGAAGCTAAAGGTACTACGAGACAATAAGGAGCAGTTAGATTTTGAAATTACTAGGGAAACAATTACGATTCCTGGTGTCGAATCAAAGATACTCGATGGCAATATTGGCTATATGCAAGTATCAAGATTTGATAGTTCGACCGGCCAATTGGCACAAGAAGCGGCCCGCAAATTTAAGGATGCTAGAGTGCGTGGAGTTATACTTGACTTACGCAATAACCCGGGTGGTGATGTAGATGCGGCAGTTGTCGTACCAAGCATATGGTTACCAAAAGGCAAAACAGTCCTTCAGGAGAAGCGTAATGGTGTTACGATTAAGACTTATGAGTCAGAGGGTATCGAGAGCTTAAAAGGTATCCCTACGGTAGTTTTGATAAACGAAGGGAGCGCGAGTGCGTCTGAGATTGTAGCTGGTGCGCTTAAGGATAATAACGTGGCTACGTTACTTGGTGAAAAGACGTTTGGGAAGGGCTCCGTACAAACTAAAGAAGGTTTACCGGATGGCGGTGCTCTGAAGGTTACCATAGCTCGCTGGTATACCCCTAACGGCAAAAATGTAGACAAGGAAGGGATTGAACCTGATAAAAAAGTATCACTTAGTATTGAGGATGTCAGAAGTGGAATTGATCCACAAAAAGACGCTGCAGTAGAGTTGCTGAAAAAATAAAAATTGAAAATGAGTTGTTAATCACTATGATATTGAAGATAAAATATAATTAAACTTTTTGTGAACTTCCGATTGTGATACTATTAAAATAGTATTTATTACGGGGAAAATTACGGGGAAAATGGCAAAGAAGCCTATTAAATATGTGTTTGTTGCTGGTGGTGTACTCTCTGGTCTGGGTAAGGGTATAACTGCCGCTTCGATTGGTAATCTACTAAAGGCACGTGGGCTCAAGGTTAACATCCAAAAATGCGATCCATATCTTAATATTGATGCTGGAACATTAAATCCGGCGGAGCACGGCGAGTGTTTTGTTACAAAAGATGGCGCAGAAACTGATTTGGATCTGGGTCATTATGAACGTTTTCTAGATGAAGAATTGACACAATCAAGTAGTCTGATGAGTGGTCGTATATTGCGCAAAGTAATTGATGATGAGAGAGCTGGTAAATATAACGGTAAAACAGTTCAGTTTATCCCACACGTAGTGAAAGCCATCCAAAACGAAATAATACATGCTGCTGAAGGTCATGACATCCACATCATAGAAATCGGTGGAACGGTAGGAGATTACGAGAGTTTGAGCTTTATTGAAGCAATTAGGGAGCTAGGCTTCGTAGTTGGTCGAGAGAATACACTTTATATACATGTAGTTTATATGCCCTATTTGGGAGCAAGTCATGAGTTTAAAACCAAGCCGGCGCAAAATGCTGTGCGAGATTTGCGTGGCTATGGAATAGTGCCAGATGTATTGGTAGTGCGGTCTGAGAAGCCTGCTCCGGATACTGTCATACGAAAATTAAGTATGTTTTCTGGTATACCACAAGAAGCGGTTGCATTGTTGCCGAACGCCGATAGTATTTATGAAGTTCCTCTAACTCTAGAAGAAGCCGGCATCGCTGATGTAATTTGCCGTAGATTGAAGCTAAAGGCAAGCAAACCTCGTCTCAAACAATGGCGAGAAGACGTAGTCAAGCCTGCTACTAATAACTTTTCATCAGAAGTCAATATTGGTATTGTGGCGAAATACCTGGATAATACTGATACATATATGTCGGTTTTTGAGGCATTGCGGGCAGCTGCCTGGTCTCAACGGTCAAAGTTGAAGATAAATTGGGTAAATGCCGAGGACTTATCAAAGCCTGGCGCAAATATAGCCAAAATATTAGGCGGACTTGATGGGATACTGGTACCTGGGGGCTTTGGGACTAGAGGCATAGCAGGCAAAATTAAGGCAGCAGAATACGCGCTAAAGAGTGATTTACCGTATCTTGGTCTTTGTTTAGGTTTACAAACGGCAGTCATCGCGGCTGCTAGGGAAGCCGGAGTTTCAGATGCGAATTCCGAAGAAGTAGAACCAGATGGTAAACACCTGGTGATTCACACAATGAAAGATCAAAGAGGTATGGAAAACACCGGTGGTACGATGCGTCTTGGAAATTATCCCTGCATTTTAGAGAAAAATAGTTTGGCTGCAAAGCTGTACAAGCAGAAACAAGTTATAGAGCGCCATAGACATCGATTGGAGTGTAATAACGAATATCGTGACAAATATGAGGCATGGGGAATTCGTGCTACCGGTACAAGTCCAGATGGACAGCTTGTAGAGATAATTGAGGGTATCAATCAGCGCTTTTTCTTAGCTAGTCAATTTCATCCAGAGTTTAAATCTAGACCGAATCGTGCACATCCTATGTTCAAAGGCTTTATTAGTGCAGCCTTGCAATTAAAATCTTGAAAGGGTAGCATAATTTGTATGGACGAACAAACTTCACAACCTATAGCAGACACTACAAAAGCAAAGAAGATACTACTAGTAGAAGATGATGATACGCTTGCGGGTATGTATAAGACGCGGTTGCACGCTGAAGGTTTTGACTTGCGAAGAGTGGGTAACGGTGAAGATGCTCTTGCGGTAGCTGTTGAATATAAGCCAGACTTAATCTTGCTGGACATTATGATGCCGAAAGTTAGCGGTTTCGACGTTCTGGATATTCTGCGCAACACTCCGGATACGGCAAACACCAAAATTGTAGTGCTGAGTGCTCTAGGCCAGGATACCGACAAACAGCGCGCGGAGGATATGGGCGCTGATGACTATTTGGTAAAATCACAGGTAGTCATTGCAGATGTTGTTGAACGTATCAAATACCATCTCGGTATGAACTAGAAATTAATCTTAGAAACCCCTTGCCGGATATTAATTAGAACTCGCGAAATTCTTTACGTGCGAAGTTTAGTCACAGCAAAGCCGTAAATGTGGTAGACAAATGACATAAAGTATGCTATTATTAGTTTTGTATCAATAATTGAAATACCAAAATCATAAAATGTCAGAAAAATTACCCAATAGTCGACCACCGACATATGATAATCCGGAGCAATATAATCCGGAGTTAACTCGTGGTGATTCTATGCTGCAAGGGGAACAAACTCCATCCCCAGCTGAGCGGATCGGCTTAGTGGATGGAGAATTCGTAGTTAGGCGTTCCAGTGGCTAGGAAGAAACGGGCTGGAGTGTAAATCGGGTTGTCGAACAGGTGCTCGAAGGCGGTGCGGCCCGGCGGCGTATTGCAATATTGAATAAAACCGAACTCGCACCGGACGGCAGTGGACCGCAGACCGCGACTAAGGCTGTCCCACTGGAGGCACTTCAGTCATGGCAAGTCCATTTCGCCGCCGACGAAAGCCACGTCAATGGCAATCATGATCAGGACAGGGCTGAGTCCAGAGAGAGTCTAAGGCTGAAATCTCTTTTTCAGCCGCTTTTGCGGTCAGAACCGGTCGAGGATCCTAATTATGATATTTTAATTAGAGCTGTAGTTGAAGATGATCCTAAAGTTCAAGAGGCTGCAAATGCATATCGCCAAGAGCTAGATAAAGCCGAACCATTGCAACGCGAGTATGATAAATTTGTGTCAGAGGCAACCATAAAGTTATCGGCCGAATATCTAAAGCGGGCGCTGGAGACAGACAGTCAACTAGCTGGGCTTATTGGGTCGCTTAAGGCAGATTTCGGTTTGAATGATCCTGTCAGCGTGGTAAATGCTATAAGAACTAATCCAGATATGCGATTGGCTGTGGGCAAATATATGCTGGACAAGATTAACCTGTTCGCCGAGAAACATCCAGATGACCTGCCGGATAGAGTGCGTCGCAATGGCGAGAAAGCTCCCAAAGGTCTGATTGCCGAATATATCAAAACACGTATCAGCAGTCGCGAATACGTAGCGTTGCTTTGCCTTGCCAAACTTGACGGTAGCTTTAATGGACTGATGGCGGATGACATCGAAATCGGTTCGGACGGCAATGCAATCGTAGGCCAGCATAGGGACGCTGCTGACAAGATTCTGAACGAACCGGCAGTGTGATGCTTCGGGTTACTCGACGCTGACTTCAGTACGACGGACGGATTTGCCACTAAACAAACGGACTTTGCGGCTGGTGTATTTGACTACACCATCGCGGGCGGCGTGGATAGTGAAGTTGCGACTCAAGTAAGTACCACTCCCAGCACGCTTAGTTTGGCCTGCTTGGCGAACGATAACTTGTCCATTCTTGACTTTTTCGCCACCAAAAAGTTTTACACCTAGTCGCTTACCAGGGCTATCATGAACATTCTTTGAGCTACCACCAGCCTTTACTTTGGACATAATAATTCCTTTGTGATTCGTTAAACGTGTCTTGTTAGTACGACCAGTTCACGGGCGACGATTTGACCTTCTCGATGATAGATTAAATCCTTATTGCCGGCGTGAACAAAACTTACACGAGTATAGCCTAATTCGCGCAGTTCATCAAGTACCGGCAGGTGACGAAAGCCGGTTTTTGTTTTCCATACGGGAACGGCTATGCACATACGAAATTCACGGCCGTTTTCTGTGGCGCTTATAACGTTTGGATGCCGCGTGACATTTCGCAAAAATTTGCGATGGATGGTATCAACATCCCGTATGACCTGATTCAAGCTTTCCGGCTTTGGTTCGGCAGAGAAAGGTCGGCCAAGAAATGTTTCGCAAGCTATCGTGTCAAAAGGGTTGGTCCACCGCGCGCTGGTCGCGTCCGCAACATCGACGTTCAGAAGCATACCACTGTAGTTGAACTTTTCGTATAGCCAATGCAGGTTTTGGGTAGTGTATTGAACCATCCGAGAATTCAAATCGGCACCCATCGCAAAAAGGCCCATCAGCAAGGCTTCCTGTAATACTACTCCGGTGCCGCAGAACGGGTCGAACACATGTATTTCTTCCTTCGTTGAGTCACGGTTGCTAATAGCTAAGTTGATGATAATTTGCGCCAGTTTGGGTGGCAACATGCCAACGCGGGTGTCACGAAACGGTCTACCATAATCTCTTGTTGCGTAAGATTCAATGTCTTGTACGGAGATGGATTGACCAATAATAGTATTTTTGCCATTATTTATTATGATAATTTCCAAACCATGACTGCTGATAAGACGATTATGTATGATTTGTGCTGAATTTAGTGATAACTCTTTGTTTGGAATAATTCTGAGCGATGGACTTTGGATAGATTTTGCTAACTTTAGCCCTTTCTTAATGGATAGTATGCTGGTGTTTAGCGTACCTACACGCATTCCAAATCCATAGGTACTAACACCCAATGAAATCTTTTTACCTACAGCCTTAGATTCAATCAGCTTTGGTAAAATCTCGATGATATAAGACTCGACTTTTTTCCAATCAGTCGTAGGTATTTCTGAAATAAAACTAGCGGCCTTTATCGTACCACCGACTCTACTCATTGGAAATTCTGATTTCTGTATAGATAATAGTGCCGCTTTGTTATTGTTGAGTGGATTGATATTTTTGGTACCAAAAAGGCTCTCTAATTCTACAAGTCCCAACTCAGGCTGCCTACCTAATATTACTATGATTCTATTCATACGTATCAGTATACATTCTGATGTATGAAAAATGACTTGACTATTGTTGCTCATTAAACGATATGTTGTTGCTAAAGTGAAGAGTTTTCGCATAAACAAGAAATAAAAATACACGAAAAATGCTTTTAGTATATAATCTGAAAAGTAATGAGAGAAGCCGAGAAAAAGAGACGCTGGAAGCTGATATTAAATATTGTTACATTTCTTGCACTAGTATTGCTAATATTCCTGACACGTCATCAAATTGGCGAAACAGTGAGTAACCTTGGTCGCATAAAGGCATACACTCTTCTTTTGATGTTACCGCTTCAGATACTGAATTACGATGCTTATGCTCGGATGTACCGCTCAATGTTTAGAATTTTTCACCACAGAGTTAGATACAAAGATATGTATCAGACGGCATTGGAATTGAATTTTGTAAATCATGTTTTCCCTAGTGGTGGTGTATCTGGTATTTCGTACTTTAGTTTACGGCTTAGGCGTTTTAATATATCAACCGCACAATCCACACTGGTACAAATTTTGAAATTCATATTTCTTTTTTTGTCGTATGAGCTATTGTTAGGCTTTGGAATGTTATGCTTAGCATTGAATGGAGAGGTTAGTGGGCTAGTTATTCTTATTGGTGCTTCGCTAGTAACTCTTCTAGCGGTGATGACAATCGGACTGGCGTTTATCATCGGTAGCAAGCGGCGCATAAATGGTTTTTTTACTTATCTAACTAAAATGATTAATCGGCTAATCAGTATTGTACGTAGAGAGCAACCAGAAACTATTAATGTAGGACGAGTACAGCAAATCTTTACTGAATTACACGAGAACTACAAAAAGCTAAAAAAGGACTATTCAGCTCTACGGCCGCCGCTTTTGCATGGTTTAATCGCGAATATTACGGAAGTGCTGACAGTTTATACTGTATTTGTAGCATTTGGGCATATAGTTAATCCTGGAGCTATAATACTGGCATACGCTATTGCGAATTTTGCGGGTTTAATATCGGTACTTCCAGGTGGTGTGGGTATTTATGAAGCATTGATGACAGCGGTACTGGCAATAGCTGGTGTTCCGCCTGGTGTGAGTATTCCCGTAATAGTCATGTACCGCGTATTGAGTATGACGATCCAGACGATACCTGGATATTATTTCTATCACCAAGCATTGAAATCCGAGCCGGAAATAAAACACCGTAGCCGTCATGAGTGATGTTGTTCTCAGTGTATCTGAATTCGTATCGGTTTTTAACCAGACACTAGAAAACGCATATCCATCGATTAATATAGTCGGGGAGTTAGCAAATTTTCATATTAGTAAGAATAAGTGGGTCTATTTTGATTTAAAAGATAAGTATGCTAGTGTCAAATTCTTTGCGACGGTTTACAAACTTCCTGGTCCGCTCGAAGATGGCCTAGTTTTACAAGTTTCGGGATCTCCTAGTTTGCATCCTATGTTTGGTTTTAGTATAAATGTTCAATCTATTAAACCTGTGGGCGAAGGATCACTTAGACGAGCGGCTATACTACTAGAAATAAAACTGCGTTGTGAAGGCCTTTTTGATGACTCACGAAAGCGTGAATTACCGTATCCACCTAATAGCATTGGGCTAATAACTTCTGGCGAATCAGCAGCTTATTTTGATTTTATGAAAATTATAAATGCTCGGTGGTCTGGATTGAATATTAACTTTATTGATGTTCAGGTTCAGGGTGACCGGGCGCCAGAGCAGATAATTTCGGCGCTGAATTATTATAATTCTCACGAGAAACTAGTAGATGCCATAATTATTACAAGGGGTGGAGGTAGCGCCGAAGATTTAGCGGTGTTTAATAACGAACAGCTTACACGGGCTGTGTCTGCTAGTCGTATTCCTACGCTTGTGGCTATTGGTCACGAGGCAGATATTAGCCTGGCTGAGTTAGCAGCAGACAAACGAGCAAGCACACCCAGTAATGCTGCAGAATTGTTAGTGCCAGATAAACGAATCGTACTGGATCATATGACACGGTCGAAAGTAATGATGGGGGAGTTTCTGATAACTATTACAAGCAACACGAGAGCAAAATTAGTGGACAAAACAATGAGGCTTGCAGATATTGTTACTCAGTTTGCTCGTGAATTACGTCAAAGCTATACAATGAGACACCAAATACTAACAGCTTATAATCCAGCAAGCGTGCTTAAGCGCGGATATGCGGTTATTCGAAGTAAAGATACTAGGATTATAAAATCTGTAAAGAGAATTTCTATGAATGATAAATTGGATATTGAGTTAAACGATGGGTTTATCCTAGCGAAAGCTGAGCATACGAGGATAAAGTCGAAGGCACACTAAATTAAATCATAATAGTTATCTTGAGAGGGTATAATGGAATAGTATGTCTAATAAAAAAGTAAACTATAGGGTTCTTAGCGTGGAGCTGGATGAGATCTTAACTAAGCTTCAATCAAATGATCTGGATGTAGATGAGGCCATTAAGCTTTATGAGAGGGGTATGGAAGTTGCTAAAGAAATCGAAAAATATTTGAAAGAAGCAGAGAATAAAATAACTAAGATAAAAACGTGCTGGCAATCTGAGGAGAGTGTGTGATATGTGGATATACGTGGCTTTGGTACTTTTGTGGTTGGCACTGATTTTTGGATATGTGGTGTTATTTGGGGCACCGTATCTCCCGACCTTAAGTAAGCAAAAGAAAGCCGCCTTTGACTTGCTTGATTTGCAAGCCGGACAGACTCTATTAGAGCTTGGTAGTGGCGATGGGCGTATGTTAAAAGCGGCAGCTCAAAAAGGAATAAAAGCTATCGGTTTTGAACTAAATCCGTTGCTAGCACTGTTTAGTTATCTGTTTACTTGGAAATACCGCGATAACGTTCGAATAATTTGGGGTAATTATTGGTGGCATATTTGGCCTCGTGCTGATGGCATTTATGTATTTCTAATAGACAGATATATGAAAAAATTGGATAAAAAAATTATCCAAAATTATCCCGAACACAAAGTTAGATTAGCGAGTTTTGCATTCAAGGTACCAGACAAAGAGGTAGTCAAGGAAAAGAACGGTGTCTATCTGTATAACTACTTGCCGAAGTCTGATAATTGATATAACATTAGCGTTATGAACCCTGAGAATCCGTATCAACCGCCTCCAACATTGCCACAAAATGCTCCAGCCAATCTGAGCTATACACCGGCAGGCCAGCCTATGGGCCCTGTAGCAAATAACCAACTACCCGTATCAGCCTCGCAACAAAGTAAGAAAAAAACACCATGGATACTGATAATTCTATTGATTGTATTTGTTTTAGCGTTTATCGGTGCCACGGTTTTTGCCTACAAACTGAATGTTGAACTAGTAGATTACAAAACTAACTTTCAAGAAAAAACAGACGCTATAGTTAATGCCGAGAAAGAGAAGACTATTAAGCTAGAAGCAGAAAAGTATAATGAACAGTCAAAAGAACCACACCTGAAATACACCGGTCCCAATACTCATGGTAGTGTTAAGTTTGAATATCCAAAGACCTGGAGTGCTATGGTTGACGAGGGTGGCACTAGCAAGGTGCCAATAAATGGATTTTTCCATATTGGTATAATACCAGGACCCAAATCAAATACAGCTTTTGCGCTACGGCTAGAAGTTTTGATGGAGCCATACAACGAAGTTATGGACAAGTATTCACGAGATGCCGAGAAGGGTATAGTGCGCGTAAAACCCTATAAGGCGCCATTAGTGCCAGAGGTGCTCGGTGCTAGGATAGATGGGACTATTGTCAAGGGAATGTCAGGTAGCGCTGTATTATTTCCAGTACGGCAAGAAACGATACGGATTAGTACCTATTCTAGTGAGAGCTATGGCAAAGATTTTGACAATATTATTTTGAAAACTTTGGACTTTACGCCGTAACATATCATAGGTTGATTTATATCTATATAAATTACATGAAGTAATTTTGCGTTAATAGTGTATTTTTTATCTTAGGCTAGCGCATAAAATGTTGGTTCGGTGGTATAATTGTTCTCATTGAAAGAGGAAGAGGGTAACTACTTGGTGGAGCATATCGCAAATGATAGATTACTTCGGGCGGTTGCTGAGCAACTGAAGCTCCCATTATTACAAATTGTACACCTAGCAGACTTGATGCAATCTTCACAAGAAGAATCGGATCTAAGGAATGTGAGATATGTCGCACAGACAGCACTTCAGCTAGTGGATGGATTTTTATTAAGCGCTGATTCACGAAATCAAGAAGTATTTCAACTAGAGCCTGTTTCTATAGCGTCGGTACTAAATGATACTGCTCACAAATTAACCCCTATGGCGAGACAAAATGAATGCAAGCTGGAGCTAAGTGTAAAGGGTAGGTATGAACCAGTAATGGCGAATCATCGTTTTTTGGAATCCGCACTAATGTTGCTTGGCTATGGGATGATAGAGTCTAGATCAGCCGATAGTGACAATCGTCAGGTTCTTCTTGCTGCTCATAAAAGCAACCGAGGGTTAGTTGCGGGTGTGTTTGACGATTTACCTGCAATAGGTATAGATAGTCTACGACGGGGAAGAGCCTTATTCGGCGATACACGACAACCTGTACCTTCTGCGTTTAGTTCCAGTAGCGCAAGCATATTCGTTGCAGATGCATTGTTTCGAGCTATGGAAACTACTTTGTATCCTGCGCGACATAGGCGATTTACTGGGTTGGCGGCAACCTTTCACTTGAGTACGCAACTGAGTATATTATGAAAATTTTGCTTATAGAACCGGATAATCTGCTTGCAGAAATATATGTTAGGGTGTTGAAAGAAGAAGGGCATACAATACTTAGAGTAAGCAGTGCTCAGGCTGCGATTACCCAAGCCGATAAGCTCTCACCAGATATTGTTATATTGGAACTGCAACTACCATTTCATAATGGAATTGAGTTTTTGTATGAATTTAGATCATATTCCGAATGGCAAAAGATACCGGTAATAATCAACACCTTTGCCGATATACGAAAGATTTTTATCAGTTCTAGCCTTGGTGTGAGTAAGCTACTCTATAAACCTAATACCAGTTTGCGACAGCTTTTACGTGCAGTAAATTATGCTATATCAGTTACTTCATGACAGGTTTTTCATTTTATCGAGAGAGAGTCTGTCTACCACGGCGTAGAGTATAATTATGAGAAATTCATTTATTACAGAAGGTATTGTTCTATCTCGGACAGACTTTGGTGAATCGGATAGAGTTCTGACTGTAATTACATCTGATAGTGGCAAGCTTCGAATTATTGCCAAAGGTGTTCGAAAACCGAAATCAAAATTAGCCGGTGGTATAGAACTTCTTAGCGTAAACAGCCTAACTGTTCTACCAGGTAGAGGTGAGCTTGATACTCTCATATCTTCGCGATTGATTACAAGTTTTTGTAATATTATCGGTGACTTGGATCGTACGATGACTTCGTATAACTTACTCAAGCGAATGAATAAAGCAACTGAAGATGCTGTCGATGGTGAATATTTCCAGGTACTACGTGGAGCTCTTCAAGGGCTGGATAAGACTGAGGTACCCATCAATCTGACAGAACTATGGTTTAATGTGCATTTTTTAAGTGTATCAGGACATTTACCAAATATACGCCGTGACATTGATGGTCATATGCTAGAACCGTCAAACAATTACTCATTTGATTTTGAGCACATGGCGTTTCGGGAAGAAAGGAAAGGCACCTTTAATGCCAATCACATCAAGCTACTGCGCTTGGCATATATAGCCGAGTATCCACAGAAATTATGTCAAGTAACTGATATTAATACTTATATCGATAAGGTATTGCAGTTATCCGCAAACCTCGTACGCTTGAACCATCAAGTCTAAAATACTCCGCAAACACTAAAAAACTGTATTTTGAGTAAACTGAAGCTCGCGAGGCTTTAAAAACTACGGTCTTATATAGGCTACAAAGTAGAACTGTTATATAATTTCATCTGAAGATGGATGAGACGATAACCATGGATAAGATTGTTAGCTTGTGTAAACGGCGTGGGTTTGTGTTTCAGGCGTCCGAAATCTATGGTGGCCTAGCCGGCTTTTATGATTATGGCCCGCTTGGGGTGGAACTAGTAAACAAAATCAAAGCCAAATGGTGGCGGGCGGTCGTTACTGAAAGCGACAATATTTTCGGCGTGGATGGGGCAATTATTCAGAACCCAAAATTATGGGAAGCCTCCGGTCATTTAGCTGGTTTCACCGATCCGCTGGTAGATTGCCGAAGCTGTGGCACACGACACCGTGCCGACCACTTGGCGGGCACCGATTCTGCTGACCTGAACGAATTAAAAGAACTACTGGCGGAAAAAGCTTGTCCGACTTGCGGCCAGAAGACTCTGACTGAGCCCCGCAGATACAATATGATGATGAAGACCTGGGTCGGCCCGGTAGAGGATGAATCCAGCTTGGCCTATCTGAGGCCGGAAACCGCAGGGTCTATTTTCACGAATTACGAAAATGTACGAGATACGATGCGTGCCAAGTTGCCGTTTGGTATAGCACAAATCGGTAAGGCTTTTAGGAACGAGATAAGTCCCCGTGATTTTATCTTTCGGGTTCGTGAGCTGGAGCAAATGGAAATGCAGTACTTTATTAGACCAAGCGAGCAGGAGCAAGAGTACAAAAGTTGGCGGGAATTCGCCTGGCAATTTTTGATTGATACATTAGGGATAACAGAGGCTAATTTGCAGTGGCACGAACACGCCGAAAATGAACGAGCTCATTACGCCGCCGTCGCGCATGATATTTATTTTAAGTTTCCATTTGGATTCAAGGAGCTGTGGGGGACACACAATCGGACTGATTTTGATTTAAGCAGTCATCAGCGTGCCAGTAGTAAAGATCTATCATATTATGACGACCAGTCCAAAGAAAGCTACCTGCCGTATGTAATCGAGTCGTCAGTCGGCGTAGGGCGTCTATTACTTGCGGTTTTGGTTGACGCATACCGCGAGGAAGTAATAAATGGTGATAAGCGAATTGTGCTAAAACTCAAGCCAGAACTAGCACCGTATCGGATGGCAGTTTCACCACTACTCAGGAACAAGCCAGAGTTAGTAACTAAAGCAAGGGATGTTTACAAAGCTGTCAAGAAGAAGTATGGCAACGTGATATGGGATGATAACGGTAATATTGGCAAACGATATCGTCGTCAGGATGAAATCGGTACGCCGCAGTGTATCACTATAGACTTTCAAACCCTAGAAGATGACACGGTTACAGTCCGTGATCGCGATACTGTCAAACAGGAGAGAGTAAGAGTAGGTGACTTATTAGCTTAAGTGGTAAAAAATATTTATTATGTATGCTAACCCTACATCAACCTTAATTATGATTAGACTTGAACAAGCATCATCCACGGTATAAGCTATGTATCCAACGAATAGATTGACGGGACTATATTTTTTCGAAGACAAATTATTTTGTATAGAGTGATTTTTTGCTAAACCAATCAGCGTTCATAAGGTTTTCAAATATGGTTTACTTCACTTATATACGATTAAAAATGTGGCAGAAATTTTAGTACTTTCATCTAAGAGCTCAATGATAGTGAGATTGCGAGTTATAGGATGCGCTTTAATATTCTGATTCTCGATGGCTTGTCAAGGCTACTTTAAATGCTTGATGTTGTTTTGGTTGCATTAGGAATAAACTAAAAAGCTCTATTGGTGTTTATTTTAGTCACGAAGACATATATGCATTATACACCCCACTAACTTATGCTACATGAGAATATAATTCAAAAAACACAACAGACTGGAGTAAATAGTATTACCTAATACAACAACGGAGTGTATCTAGATGTCGAGCTAGTTACCGAAATATGACATAATAATATTGTGAGTGAGATATTCGATGTTCGACAAGAAATTCCTGGCTTCGTATCGCTACCTGGCAATGTACCGGATATCAATCAAACGATACGCGACAAGCTGGCTCGGGTCATACTTGATGACACGATAACACTAGTCGCTCACAGCCGTGGCAATAGTGTCACTTATGATAATTTAACTGACCAACAGTTCGCAGAATTGTATAAGCCTCTAATAGAAGTATTGCAGTTAGATCCAACTAAAGACGCCCCACCAACGCGCGGTCAAATTGATCGAGCTTCAATATTGGGGCTTGTACCATCTCAGAAAGCAATCTATGCTAGAACGACATTATCCAAGGTACAGGCACTAAATGGTTTTCGACCAAAATATCGGTTTCAGGATTGGTTGAAATCGGATTATATTGAAGCTGGTCAAAAATTAGCGACAATTATCGGGGGGCGCCCAAAGAGAGTAATAATTGACGCAGCCAGTAAGGGCCTGTATTCGCAACTTGGTAACTTTCCGACAACAGATGAAATAAAATGTCGCTTCGGTAGCTTGTCTGCTTTTCAGGAGTTGTGTGGATATCCATCGTGCAGAAGCTGGGAAGTAGAGGATTACTTGGATTGGTCGAATGCTTTCTATCGACAAAATCCGGATGTTGACATTACGCCACGAATGGTAGGCTTGCTATCCATCAGGGGTGTAGGTCCATCAACAAAAGCGATATACAATAACTTCGGTTCATTTGTAGAGTTTAAAAAGCAGGCGAGTACTTACTTTGGAGATACTATAAATAACGAAGCGTGGGAGCGATCGCAGAGATACGCCCACGCAAAGCGGATGTCCGCGAGAGAGCCTTTAATGAATGAATTACTGACCAGTGTTGAAAGTAATGAGAGGCGTATATTACAAGTTGCGGCACAATTCATGATATTAGAATGTATGATGCCAGATATTGATGATAATACTAGACATAGCTTGGCTTCAAAGGAAGAGGCTAGTGCATTTGTTCGAAGTTGCGTGGGGCAGAGTCGAGGTGAAATAAAAGCAGCGGATGTAGAAATTCAAGCATTGCAATTAGGTGTTTATGATGACTTATGGCCTATGTATCGCTTCGAAAATGTAGATTTGAAAATAAGAGATTAAATTTTACAAAAATATCAACTAGGCTAAAAAAGGTACAGTTTATACTTAGAGATGCTACACTAATTATATATGTTTAGGCGTCGCCATAACAAAAACCAGATATATGCATTTATTGACAGTCAGAACCTTAATATTAGTATTCAACATCTGGGCTGGAAAATTGATTGGCGTAAGTTTCGTCAATATTTAGCCGAAAAATACGGAATTACAAAAGCTTTTATGTTTATAGGCTATGTACCAGAGTTTGAGAATATGTATATGCAACTTCATGAAGCTGGTTATATGGTGGTACTAAAGCCGACTTTTGATATGACACGACCCCGTCCAGAGGCAAGCGAAAACATTGATACGCAAATTAGTTCTGACAAGGACGAAAAGCGACTAACTAAGGGTAATATTGATGCTGATCTTGTTTTGTGGGCAATGAAAGAAATCAATAATTATCAGAAGGCGGTTATAGTATCTGGTGACGGTGATTTTTACTCACTAGTTGAGTATTTAGTAAGAGAGCGTAAATTGCTAAAGATATTAGTTCCCACTAGCCACTATTCTAGCTTGTACAATGCCTACGAAGGATATATCGACAGGATTGATCAGCATAGGAAGGAACTTGCTTATCACGACAGATATCGTCGTAAGCAGGATCGAGGTAGATAAATTTTATGCAAATAACCTTGATGATTAATATTATTATGGACAATGTGTCTTGAATGAGCGGAATGGATTTATTAGCCTGAATACTGGTCAGCATATTCCACAAATTGGATTTGGTACTTGGAAGCTAGATAATAATCATCATACCGAAGATATAATTTTAACTGCTATTCGGACAGGGTTTCGTTTGATAGACACGGCGGCCGTGTATGGCAACGAAGAGAGTGTCGGAAAAGCGATTCGTGCTAGTCAGGTACCACGAGAAGAATTTACGATTATCACAAAACTTTGGAATACTAGCCTTGGTAAGCAGTTTACGGCTGATGCCTTTGATAAGTCAGTCCGACGGCTTAGACTAAATGAAATTGACATTTATCTTATTCATTGGCCAGCTAACGAACTTTGGAAGGAGTCATGGCTAGTTATGGAAGAATTATTTGATAAAAAGCAAGTAAGGGGCATCGGTGTTTCGAACTTCAACGTAGACCATTTGCGACAACTTGAGTCTTTTGGGAGTATCGTCCCCGTGGTTAATCAAATAGAGTTACATCCATTTAATTATAGAAGGCAAAAGGAAATACTGGAATACTGTCAAAAGAGAGGGATTGCCGTGATTGCCTATAGCCCATTGGCTCAAATGGTGTGGAGCAATAATGATACCCTGCAAAGATTTGCACGTTTTTATCACAAAAGTCCGTCTCAGATATTATTACGCTGGAGTATTCAACACGGTGCGATACCAATACCAAAAGCATCGAGTAAAACTCATATCCAGGAAAATTCAAATGTCTGGGATTTTCAGTTGTCGCGTGCTGAAATGACTGCTCTTAATAAACTAAGCTTTTAGACTTCAAAGATAATTATACTGAATAAATAGGTGGATTGTGTGATGAGCAATCGCAGACGTAAGTGGTATAATCGGTGAGAATGAATGAAGATAGTAACAAATATTTTCCAAAACACTTTTTTTGGGGTGCTAGTTCTTCTGCCCATCAGCTAGAAGGTGGTAATACGAACCAGTGGTCTGAGTGGGAGAGAGTACACGCCAAAGAATTTGCGCAACTTGCTCATACAAGAATTAGCTGGCTACCGAAATGGGATGAGATTAAAGACCAAGCTCAGTCACCAGAAAACTACATATCAGGCGAAGGAGTAGAGCATTTTAGCCGATACAAAGAAGACTTCGAGATAATTCGCGAACTTAAGCTGAATGCGTTTCGTTTTGGGATTGAGTGGTCGCGCATAGAGCCAGAAGAAGGGCAGTGGAATGAGTCGGCAATAGAGCACTACCGTGAATATATTCGTGAGCTTCGGTCTAGACGTATAGAGCCATTCGCTAATTTATGGCACTGGACTGAACCTGTTTGGTTTGCTCGCCTGGGGGGATTCAAGAAGCGCAAAAATATCAGTTATTTCACGCGCTTTATACAAAAGATTGCTGATGAGCTTGTCGAAGATTTAACATATATCATTACGCTTAATGAGCCAAATGTTTATACGACCTTCAGTTATATCGTAGGCGAGTGGCCACCAGAAGAAAAAAGCCTTTGGGCTGGACAAAAGGTTTATAGAAATCTTATAAAAGCTCACAGAGAATCTTATTACGTATTGAAACGTGCAAAACCACAGCTTCAGATTGGAATTGCAGCGCAACTGGCTAACATACAGTCTAAGCGCCCTCATAATCTTATAGATACAACTGCTACAAAGTGGATGAGGTACTACTGGAATTGGTGGTTTCTGAATCGTTGCAGAAAAGAGCAAGACTTTATTGGCTTTAATTATTATTTTAGCGATTATTATCGAGGGTTTTGGCGAGATAACCCCAAAGTACCGCTGAGTGATATGGGCTGGTATATGGAGCCTGAAGGCTTGTATCCACTATTACTTAGGACCTGGTCACATTATAAAAAGCCAATTTTTGTTACAGAAAACGGTTTAGCAGACGCCAAGGACGAGTATCGCCGTTGGTGGCTAGAAGAGACCATTGTGGCTATGCAAAAGGCTGTTAGTGAAGGAGTAGATTTGCGTGGCTACTTCCACTGGAGCCTATTGGATAACTTTGAATGGAAATATGGGTGGTGGCCTAAGTTTGGGTTAGTTGCCGTAGATAGAAAAAACAATATGAAGCGTACAATTAGACCAAGTGCGAAATGGTTTGCCAAAAGAATAGAGAAAATTCATCATGAATAACTTAAAAAACATTAGCGAAGCAAAAATTGCTGTTATTGGTGGTGGAACAGGTAGCTTCACCTTGCTTCAGGCATTGAAAAGTTATACTTCTAATATCTCAGCCCTAGTCAATATGGCTGACGATGGAGGCTCTTCGGGGAATTTGCGTGATGAGTTCGGAGTTTTACCGCCGGGGGATGTCCGTCAATGTTTGGTAGCATTGAGCGATGCTTCGGATGAACTAAGGGCATTATTTAATTTCAGATATCCAGCTGGTACGAAATGGTCTGGTCATTCGTTTGGTAATTTATTTTTAAGTACGGTAGAGATGTCTAGCAATGGTTTTGCGGAGGCAGTGAAGTTAGCTAGCAAGGTATTAAATATTCGTGGAAAGGTTATTCCGCTGACACTTACTAGTTGTCGTCTGGTAATGGAAATAAAGGGACGGAAAGTTGTTGGTCAACACGCAATTGAGAATACTGAATTCTTTGGCCTTGAGGACAAGCCCAAGCTGTGGCTAGAGCCAACTTCGCCAATACACAAAGAAGCCAAACAGGCGATTTCTGACGCAGATCTAGTAGTTATTGCACCTGGTAATTTGTATGCTTCATTAGCTCCGGCACTTCTTGTGGATGGCATGAAAGAAGCATTAGGCAAGACAGATGCCAAAATTGTTTATGTCTGCAATTTGATAAACAAGCCAGCAAATACGGCAGACTATGCGGTTCATGACTATGTTAGTGAAATCGAACGCATTATTGGCGGTGGTAGAATTGATGTGGTTTTATATAATTTGGATAAACCGACTCCTGAGCAATTGGACAAATACGCCCTGGATGGAGAGTTTCCGGTAGTCGTGGATACGGCCGCATTGGATGCAGCGTATTATCAGGCAATTGGTGGCAATTTTCTTGACAGAAGCGGTGCCGAACGAAACGAAAATGACATTTTGATCAAAAGATCATTGATACGGCATAATGCCGAGGCAGTGTCCGCCAAACTACTGGAACTTATTTGAATAAAAAGTTGACTTAATAGCTCGCTTATGCTATTATGTACTAATGACACATCGCGTAGGACGACCATCAACTGAAAGATTACTACACTATACGCCACCGATTAGTACTGGTATTGGGAAAAATACGCCACAAAGGATTTTATACCGACTGGGAGCGCGTAAAAAGAGTGCGTACGAGCTTGGTTCGCTTAACCCCAATCAGATACGTAGGGAGGGCTTAAAGAAGGCAATCGCAGTTCTTGCCATAGGAGCAGCTGCTATTGGAATTGGTTACAGTATGCGTGAGGCGGTAGAAGGACCGGATACTCCGAAGCTAGAGGATACCGTAGAGGTTAAACCTGGTGATACGGTGTGGGGATTGACCGAACAGAGACTTTCTCCTGAAAAAGATAATCTAAGTGCTACGGTACATGCTGTTATGAATGACGAAAGAAATCGAAAAGTCTTAGAAGGCGGGCTTAAACCAGGTGAAGAGCTAATTCTACCCGGAGTTCAAAAAGATTCACCCCTAGGCTTAGAAAGGGAGAACGCAGGAAAGCTCAATAACAACGAGTAGTATAAATTGTAAAAGTAACTATTATTTTGCTATACACATACTACTTGTTTATTACATAGCGTTATCGTACTGGTGCGATACACTACATATTGCGTAGGCGGGACAATTATTGTAAAACCTGTGGATAACAGCTGATAATTCGGCTGTTTTTCTACATAAAAGTACTTGCAAGTGGGTAGTAATGAGTTGTACACTCAGGTTAGTGGGTAAAAGTGGGTAGCCCAAAATAGACTGCTCGCTCAAAAATAAAAACCACTAGCAATTTAAACGGGATGGTAACGTGGCGATAGACTACTTCGAAAGAAAGCTTGATAACAAGCGGCGGTTGACTATACCAACCGAGCTTAGAGCTGAGTTCACTTCGGGCGTAGTCGTAACGCGTGGATTCCAAAACTATCTGCACCTGTACCCAAAATCAGTTTGGGACGAGCTAATGGAGCCGGAACTCCAGGGTAATATCCTGGATGAGGCAACCGCAGATCTAAATGTTCAGTTCAGATCCGGCAAAACGGAAGCCGAGCTGGATCAGAAGCAAGGTCGGATAGTTATTGAACAGCATTTACTGGAATACGCGGGCATTGACCGTAACGTTATCGCTATCAGAGCAGGTAAATACTGGCGTTTATCGTCAGCCTAGGCCTAGGTTCTGTTAGAGAAGTACCTTAACAATTTATTACAGATATCGGCAAGCCTTATTAGTCAATAGTAGGGTTCAAGATTTGCGTTTGCATACAAGCTCAACCCAAGATTATGCCAGAGAGGTTTTCTCTTAGTGAATAAGCAACAGGTGTATGATGCAATACTTGAGGTTAGGTATCTGGCAGTTAGCATATGGGCGAAGGCATAAAACCATACGAAAAACCTTAGTACCTTATTTAGTAAACACCTCCCAAAACTCCACCTCACACATAAGTCTCTCAAAAAGTGATTTTTGCTTGGAATGTCCCGGGTTTATTAATTTAAATCTAAAATACATTTTAAGTACTAACAAAATCACAATTACAAAAACAAAAACTATCAAAAAACAAAAAGCTAGCTGCTGGATAGGTGACCTTGTCCCGCACCATTTATGCACGAATATGTATGACATAATAGATACATGCATATTGCAGTAAAAGATTCTACTTCGCGATACCTTTCGGGCATCCTGATAGCGAATGCATTCGGCATAAATGGTGCGGGACATGAAAAACACCAAAACAAATAACCAAAATCAACTTAATCAACATATTCCAGTTTTGCTGGAACCCGTTTTACGCTATCTACAACCAAAAGTAGGAGATAGCTATCTAGACCTAACGGCAGGATATGGCGGGCACGCTGAGCGAATATTGGAACGCACCTTACAACCAAGCAACTCTACTCTAGTAGATCGCGATCAACAAGCAATTGCTTACCTAGGCACTAAATTCGCGGATAGTGGCATCCAGATTATCAGACAGGATTTTTTGGGTGCAAGCCGTAAATTGCAGAGTGAGGGTAGGCAATACGATTTGATTTTGGCTGATTTAGGAGTTTCGTCACCGCACTTTGACAATGCGAGTCGGGGTTTTAGTCTTAAGAACGAGGGACCACTGGATATGCGCATGGATGAGGCACAAAACGTAACGGCTGAAATGATAGTTAATAACTATACTGAAGCGGAGTTGCGTCAACTAATCTGTGAGTATGGCGAAGAGCCACGAGCTACAAGTATAGCACGTATGATAGTGGAATGTCGTCCTATTACTACGACAACCGAACTTGCGAACGTCATAGCAAAAGCTTGGCCGGAGCATAGCAGGATTCATCCTGCGACTCGGACATTTCAAGCAATTCGTATCGCAGTCAATGGCGAACTTGACCAAATTAGGCAATCTTTGCCGATTTGGGTAGACTTGCTTGCTCCGGGAGGGCGAATAGTGATTATCAGCTTCCACAGCTTGGAAGACCGTATTGTAAAACGATTTTTTAACGAGATGACTGGTAATCGCTACGACGCTGTCCTGACGTTGCTAACGAAGCATCCTATCAAGGCTGAGTCAAATGAAATAGCTTTAAATCCGCGAGCACGTAGCGCCAAACTACGAGCCGCAGCAAAACAAAAATAACAATTTATCCATATGAATAAATTGTTCAAAAGAAAGGAAGAGGCATGCCAATCAGGGTAAAGAACCTCTCCCGTGCGTACAAAATTAAAGTAAGGGTCGTTTGAGGCCTGAATAAATAATTTTTACGCGTGTAGCTTGGCACGATAGCGATATATCACTACGTGCCAAGCAAACCAAAATATTAAAATAAACACAAAAACATAAAAATAAAATGACATATTCATCAACATTAGCTGCTGGTCGCCAGCGATACGCAGCGCGAAGTCGAAATACAACTGACTTTCGTGTAAGAGATAAATCAATTGGTCCAGTAACAAACACGATAATACTTATCGTTTTGACTTGCTTATTGGGTTTGTTGTATCTTACTCAAGTTACAAAAACTAATGCCTACAGCTACAAATTAAATGATTTGAAGGTACGACAGGCGAACTTGCGCGAAGAGCATGATCAGTTAGCGGTGGAGTCGGCACGTCTACAAGCACAGGAAAATATCAAAAATAGCGTTGTTGCAAAGAAGATGGTCAGCATAACACCGACTGCGGTAGTTCAAAATTAGTTACTGGGCAGGAAGGAGTTTAAGCTTATTTCACGAAGTGATCTTTTCAGTCCATTGCGCCGGATTAATATCTGGTACGTGTTGTTGGTACTGACAAATGCAATCTTTATTGTGCGATTGTTTTATTTGCAGGTGATTCGTCATAATTATTATGAGAATGCAGCACTAGCTAGCCAGATGAAAGAATATGAGATTCCTGCTGAGAGAGGCATAATAGCTGCACACAATGGTAAATCAACCCTTCCAGTAGTTTTGAACGAAAAGTTATTCACGCTTTTTGCTGATCCCGTTTACATTGAAGACCCGGCTAAAGCTTCTCGTGAATTAGAACAAATAATCGGTGGCGATGCGCAAGAATACCAAAAGCTCATGACAAAGCAGGGTACCAGATATGTGGTAATTGCTAAAAAACTAAATAAATCTCAAAGTGAACGAATTAACAAACTAGGTTTTAAGGGTATCGGTACCAGAGAAGTACCTTATAGATATTACCCCCAAGGCAGTTTAGCTGCTCAGATTTTGGGATTTGTAAACGACAATGGCGACGGGAAATATGGCGTTGAGCAGGCATTAGATAAGGAGTTGCGAGGTGAGCCGGGACGCCTAAAGGCGATAACTGATGCAGCTGGTGTGCCCCTAGCGGCTAATGATGACAATGTCAATATTGAGCCAAAAACAGGTAAGAAAATTTTGTTGACTATAGATATTGGTATGCAGAAACAACTAGAAGACTTATTGAAGGCAGGGTTGGAACGAGCGAAATCTAGTTCTGGTGGTGCACTAATTATGGAAACAAAAACTGGTGCAATCAAAGCTATGGCAAATTATCCTACATTTGACCCAACGTACTTTTATAAAATTGATGATTCAAATAGGTTCAATAATGCTTTAGTTAGTTCGCCTCTGGAAGTTGGTTCAATCATGAAGCCACTGACCGCAGCGGCGGCACTTGATTTGGGGGTTGTGTCTAAAGATCAAACCTACTATGATCCCAGTTATTATAAAATTGATGGTGCAGTGGTAAGAAATATAGAAGAAGATGGTGGAGCTGGTACCAGAAGTATCCGAGATATACTACAACTATCACTCAACACCGGAGCTACATGGCTACTAATGCAGATGGGCGGAGGTCAAATTAACCAGCTAGCGAGAGAACGATGGCATGATTACATGACTAAACACTATATGTTTGGCAGATTGACGGGAATTGAACAAGGTTATGAAGCACCTGGGGTTATACCTGACCCGAACGATGGCTTTGGACTAAATATTCGATATGCGAACACCAGTTTTGGGCAGGGTATGGCAGCTACTCCTTTGCAAATGGGAGCAGCTCTGGCTAGTGTTATCAATGGTGGTACGTATTTTCAGCCACGTTTGGTAGAAAAAACTGTTGACGAGGGCGGAAAAGAGAATTTATTCAGTCCAAAAATTATTCGTAAAGACGTAGTCAGTAGGCAGGTAAGTAACTCAATCAGAGAAATGATGGAATATACGATTACAAAGAATGCTTATTTGTATGGGTTTAGGCGTGAACACAATGCTTATAGTATAGGTGGCAAAACCGGAACGGCCGAAATCGCTAAGCCGAATGGCGGTTACTACGAAGATCGTTATAACGGAATGTTTATGGGGTATGTCGGAGGTGATCAGCCACAATATGTAATTGTAGTTCGTGTAAACGAGCCAAAAATTGCTGGCTACGCGGGCTCTCAAGCGGCCGCGCCGTTATTCGTAGATTTAACAGAAATGTTGATTGATAACTTTGGGGTAATACCAAAATCCTAGATGATGTAGGTGAAAAGAGTGTATAATTCTATAAGTAGTAATAAATATGATAACAGAAACAATTAACTTAGCAGTACCAATTTCTACACTATTGCACATTTTAGCACTAGCGTTCTTGACGTTTATTCTTAGTATGGCGCTTACGCCAATATATACGACAATAGCCTATAAGTATGAATGGTGGAAGAAGCAGAGGAGTGATTCTTGGTCGGGTGGTAAGGCCACTGTTTATACGAGGCTACATGCAGCGAAACATAGAAGAAATATTCCAAATATGGCGGGCATCATATTTGTTGTGTCGGTTGGACTTATTACCATGATTTCTAATTTGAATCGTGGACAAACTTGGCTACCGTTGGCTGGTATGGTAGGGGCAGGTATTATCGGTTTCTTCGATGATTGGATGAATATTCGGGGAAACAGCTCTATTGCAGGAATGCGTGCTAGATTAAAGTTTTTCCTGCATAGTCTTGTTGCACTGGTCGGTGGTTGGTGGTTTTATCAAAAATTAGATGTTACGAGTTTGAGTTTTGGATTTGGTGAGCTCACATTGGGCATCGCTGTTATCGTAGTTTTTTGGCTTGTGGTTATCGCTACAGCTAATGCGGTTAATATTACTGATGGCTTGGATGGTCTAGCTGGTGGATTATTAGTATCTTCATTTTCGGTCTATACCATAATAGCATTATCTCAGGGTAAATATTCATTAGCAGGGTTTTGTCTGTCTATTGTTGGCGCACTTCTGAGCTATACATGGTTTAATATTTTTCCCGCACGATTTTTTATGGGTGACGTGGGATCGTTTGCACTTGGCACAGCACTTGGAATAATCGCACTACAAACAGATACAATATATGTACTTCCTATAGTTGGTGCTGTCTATGTAGCTGAAACAGGATCGGTTATTTTGAATCGGCTTTCACGAAAGTTACGTCATGGTAAAAAGATATTCTTATCCTCGCCAATCCATCATCACTTCGAGGCTATTGGGTGGCCAGAGACTAAGATTACTATGCGATTTTGGATATTAGGTCAGATAGCTGGATTTATTGGTTTAATCCTATATCTACTTGGGAGTCATTGATGAGTCGTCGTACAGTTCGACGGCCACTTCTGGCAACGAATCAGAATCAAGGTCGCTTAGCTCGGAGACATAAGCCTGATTATATACTTATTATGCTAAGTACGGCGTTATTGGTTGTAGGATTGATTATTGTCTATGCGATAAGCCCTGGCTTAAGTAATCAGCGTAATGTTGGTGAGAATTATTTTGTTTCCAAACAAATTATGGCCATCGGAATTGGAGTCATAGCATTCCTAATTACCTCGCTTATACCTTATACTAAATGGCGCTTATTTTTGCGTCCTGCAATAGTATTGGCTACAGTTGCAACAATTGTTGCACTGATAACTCCGTATAGTCCAGAATATCCAGCTCACCGATGGATACGGGTCGGTGGTTTTTCGCTACAGTCGGTGGAAGTCGTAAAGCTAGCTGTGATATTGGGTATGTCAGTCTTCCTAGAAAAGCGAATCCAATATGGAGAAACCAGTGATATAAAAAAATCGTTAAAACCAATTATAATTGCACTGATTGCTATCGGTGCAGTTGTATCTATCCTACAAAGAGACCTCGGGTCTATGGCTGTAATCGTCGCTATTATGACTGCTATGGCTTTTGTCGCAGGTCTACCGTTGCATCGTTTAGCTCAGATATCCATGGTTATTGCTCTTGTGTTAATGGTTCTAATTCTGCCATTTGATTACAGGAGAGACAGAATTGCAACCTTTTTAAACCCAGAACGTGATTGTCAAAACGAGGGCTATCAAGCATGTCAGGCCCTCATTGCTGTAGGCTCTGGTGGATTATTTGGTATTGGCTTACAAAAAAGTGGACAAGCGTACGGCTATCTTCCAGAAGCGGCCAGCGACTCGATATTTGCGATTACTGCCGAGAGATTCGGTTTTCTTGGGTCCGCCTTATTGATCTGTTTATTTATGGTTTTCTTTGCAAGGTTGAAATATATCGTTGAGCGTGCGCCAGATGATTTTTCTAGACTTATCGTGGTAGGGCTTTTAGCTTGGCTAAGTACACAAACAATTATTAACATCGGGGCTATGATTGGCTTATTACCTTTAAAAGGTATAACATTGCCATTTATAAGCTACGGTGGAACGAGTGTGGTATTTGTTATGATTGCCGTAGGCATGGCATTCAACATTTCACGTTACACATCATTTGCTGTAAATCGAAATACTGGATCGGTTAGTAGCAGAGGCCTAGAAAGGAGAAAAAATGAAAATAGTTCTGACTGGCGGCGGAACAGGCGGTCATATTACACCGATATTAGCCGTAGCGCATGAATTAAAACTCTTGTATCCCAATCTGGAGATTATCTATATAGGTGAGCGTAGTGGAAAATTTGCTAGTATGACTGAAGGAAATTGCGATATCGATAAGATTTATAAGGTGTATGCTGGTAAATTCAGACGATACCATGGAGAATCGTGGTTACGGCGCATAACAGATGTTAAAACGAATTTATTAAACGCGAGAGATTTAATTTATACGATAATTGGGGTACTCCAGAGTCTGGTGTTGATACGACGCATTAATCCTGATGCCACATTGCTTAAAGGGGGATATGTCGGCGTTCCAGTAGGTGTAGCCTGCGCGATATCAGGACTATCATATGTAACACACGATTCGGATGCGGTGCCAGGGCTCGCAAATCGCTTAGTAGCAAGATGGGCAACTTATCATGCTACGGCTTTTCCAGCAAAATTTTATGACTATGCTCCTGCAAGCGTGAAACAAGTTGGTGTTCTAGTAAGTAAGGATCACAAGTCCGTAGATGATAAACAACAGGCGAGCTACAAAAACGATATAGGTATTTCCAAAGACGACAAATTATTACTTGTCACTGGGGGTAGTAGTGGTGCTGCTAGCATAAATCGTGCAATACGAAGTATTATCGATGATCTATTAACTGATAATAAGGAACTTTTCGTAATACATCAGACGGGGAAGGGTAAGCGTAATATATACGACGATTATACACATGAGCGCTTGCGTATCGAAGAATTACTCTTTCCCCTTTATGAATTTACTGGGGCAAGTGACCTCGTGGTAACTAGAGCCGGTGCAAATACTCTGGCTGAGCTTGGTGCTCAAGGAAGGCCTTGTATAGTTATACCAAATCCACTCTTAACCGGTGGGCATCAAATAAAAAATGCTCAGTATTACGAGAGAAAAGATGCCGTTCTTGTACTCAGAGATAAAGATATAACTAGAGATGCACGTATCTTAAGGGATACAATAGAGCAGTTATTGTCTAATGACAAAAAGCGTCGTTCGCTGGGAGAAAAATTACAAAATGCAACTTCATCCGATGCAGCGTTAAAGCTGGCTAAGTTGTTAATTACGGTTGCATCAAGTGGATTGACTAAGAACGAAGATTAGGTGATGTAAGTATGTTTCGTCGAAAATCTAAGCAGGGAGCATCAACTAGGCAGGTTCGTTCTCAATCGAAAGCAAAGATGTTCTCCTATGGGGTTGGTCGCTTCTCTGATAAGAGTGTAAATACACAAAACCTGTATAGACAATCATTTTCTAAAAAAAAATCTGCTAACAATCAGAATATATCTGGTAACCGCAAATCTCGTACCGTAGTATTTTCTCTAGGTATAGTGATAATTTGCTTGATGGTATATGTCACTACCTTGGATGGAAGTGCTGAGTTCAAGCTCGTTGAGACCAAAGCAATAAATAAACTAACTGTACCAGCAAGTGAATACCAATCCGGTATCAATAAAATACTTTCCGAGAGTTTAGTTAACAGAAGTAAAATTCTAATTAATACTACTGCCCTAGAAAGGCGTATAGAGAGTAAGTATCCAACATTGAACAATGTGAATATTATTATTCCATTGATTGGGAAGCGTCTTGTTGTTCGCGCAGAGCAAGCACAGGCTAGAGCTGTAATTATTAGCCATGATAATGGTTATATATTGGATGACAATGGACGGGTAATATCAGAAGCAAAAGAGTTAACGACTCTCAAATTGACGACACTACCAGTAATTCTGGATGAAAATGGCCTGCTGGTAAGTCTCGGTAAATATGCGCTAACAAAAGAGACGGTGCAATTTATTACTGAAGTTGTTACTCAATTGGATGATAAAAACTATAATATTCAGTCAATAGTTCTACCACCTGTTTCCAATGAGTTAAGGATAAAGTTGAAGGATACGAAGTATTATATAAAGTTTGATCTGAAAGGTGAGAGCAGGGTACAAGCCGGTACATTTATTGCTACGCAGAAAAAGTTATCAAATGATAATATTGTACCTAAGGAATATATTGACGTTCGGGTTCCTGGCAAAGCGTACTATAAATAAGGTTAATACAGCTCTGCCCTTATCCATGTTCGTAAATTGTTCATTTGCAATTATTTGTAATTTTCATTAAAAAACCTATAACACAGCTACAACTTAATAATGTCAAATATTACAGAGAAGAACAGCAAGATAGGGAAGAATAATATAATTATAATAATGTGACACGAATTGCAAATTATTTCACAGTATGAAAATATAACTGTGGATAAGTCAAATTGAATTGATGAGAATCAATATCAAAAAAGCTAACAAGGCGGTTGATTCCATGCTACATAACTAGAAGTTCTAACGATAACAACGTATCCAAAAGACGTAAAAATGCATAGAGCCGTGCAAGGAGGCCGATAAAGCTGTGTTAGTACTAATAATCCCATATCCCCTGTTACACAAACGGGGGCGATAAGTCAAAGATTATTTAATAAGCGAAGACGCAAAAGGAACATTGTGCGACACATTGTTTATATCAATATATTGACAATCCCATCGCCTTTTTGCATTCGTACGACGTTGGCTATGTACTAAATTAATTTAATACTCTCGTTGATAATCCATTCAAATGTAATGCGATTAGTTCTTGCTGTGCCTTTCCCCTCGCGTATTAAGTCAAATAAGCATTTAACGTATTATTTATGCCACAACGAATGTTGCTAAAGTATATGAAAATTCATAATAGTGTTCGCAAAACGTTCTGCTTCAAGTTTTTGCAACAAAGAGATTAGATATAAACACAATATAAGGAATGAACAAACTACTTTCATAATTATTACAAAGTTTAGTCTGTACATGATCTATGATGATTGTAATAAACTATGGGTACAAAATGTTTATCATTAAATTTTCAATAAATTGTTCGCTAAATAATCCAATTCGGATATATCGTTTTTGTCAAAGGTATCACCTAAGGCAGAATTTAGAGCATAATTACCAAGATACTTATAAAATTTTGCTCTGATAGGCTTGTATCGTTTATTTAATTCTGGATCAATAATAAGTTGGACAATTTGTTCGCTGGTTCGGCATCGTCGTGGATGACTGTGGCCTAAGACTGTAAAGTCAATTTTCTCGTGTAGTGCCCATAATGTACGTAGCTCCTCTGGTACTGATTCGTCAACAGCGATTATGCCATGCGTTTGGTCGTTATAAGTTTCTGGTGTTAACTCGGGAAATGCAGCTGCTACCGAGAATTTAAAAGGCGCGCTATCTTCTAATTTTACTGTGTAGTATTCTACATCAATTAAATTACTTACTATTTCGTGATGATGACCAGTAGCACAGTAATTAACGAATTCTCGCAAGCTCTGTATTTGCTCAGGTGAATGTGCTTTCATCAGTAACTCTTCTCTGTGTACCTCAGTGCTCTAGTATTTATTATTGATCTGCTAACGAGTAAGTTGCTTTGGCAACTCTCTTAAATTGAGGCTTGCCTTGTAGATTTAACAATATCGTGGTTTCTTTAACATAGCGACTTTTAAGAACTTGTTTTACTATTTCATCACGATGCAAAGGCTCTTTTGCTTTCTTGAGAACTTCTGTAATGATATCCGCTACGGTACCTCTACTATAGCCCCATTCCTTTAAGGCATATATTCCCCGCCCTATTAAAACGAAACGCTTGTCTTTGATAAGTTCATTGTGTATGGCCTGCGTTGTAACATCCTTGCGCTTGAAGTCAGAACTCTTTATTGCGTCGGCAATTTCGCTGAAATGCATGTGCTTGCCATGTTCTTTTAGAATAACGTAGATTTTGTCCCGAATGTTCTTGGGGTTGACAGTTGGCCACTTTACTAAACCCCATCGGCCGTTTAGTGTGGCTAAGTGTTTTGATGTGCTAGCAAGCGCAGCGACATGTTTCGGTGGTTCAATCTTTGTCTCAGTAGCAATTTCTTCGATAGTAGCAGGTTTGCCAATTTCCTTTATCGAATTAATAACTTTATTTACCAATTCTTTAATTTTGGTTTCATTATGGTCTTCAACAATTCCAACAAATTGATAAAAATCATCATTATCATCGACTACAGCTAACTTTGGCGATAATGTTGCCAAAAAAGAAACACGCGCTTGATCTATGCGTGTGTTTTCTTTGTGAAGCCTAGCACTGAGGTCGGAAATACGCGCTACCTTACCCATCTCATACAGATACTTCACGAATAGTGATTCAACTTTGTTGAGGTGTGGTAGCTTGTTGTCATCAGCATGAGCTTTGAGTCGAGCTAAAGTAGCTTTTTCTAGTTGTCGTACTCGCTCTCGTGTAATTCCAAGTAGCTCCCCGATTTGTTCAAGCGTTTCTCTGCGGTCAAATAAACCAAATCTACGTGAAACAATCTCACGCTCCCTTTCGCGCTCGATGGTGCCCAGGATGTCATTAATTACTTTTTCGGCTTGTAGTTGTGTTGGCGCTGTTGTGCTCATCCAATTCTTCCTCAAATTAAATGCTATTATATTTATATAATACTTCACTTCACTAATAATTTATAATACAACATAAAGTAAGCGAAGTCAATACCTTTGTCGCGTTTGCTACTATATCTGATAAGGTGCACTCAGTTGCGAGCTGGTAATCATATTGTAGCACGAAATGGACTATAGTGCATAAACTATTGTTTAAAAAACATTCAATAATACCTATTACCTATCTGTAAGGTTGTGGATAAGATTAAAATATTTATTGGTAGCAAAATACTATTTAGATGGCCGACGATGCCCTCGTTGAACGAATTTTTTTGCTTTTGGCCTGCTATCTAGCAGTTCTTTAGCCTGGTCCAGTGTAATTTTTGTCGGATTTAGGTCTTTTGGTATTCTCGCGTTCTTCTTGCCGTTGGTAACGTATGGGCCATATCTACCGTTTAATACAGTTATACCATTTTCAAAATCAATGATTTTTTTACTTGTCTTGTCGGCGAGTTTTTCTAAATATATTTTTCTAGCTTCGTCTAGTGTAATCGTATGTGGGTCAAGCGGTTTTTTTATAGATACAAACATATTTCCAACCTGGATATAGGGTCCAAAACGACCAACATTAGCTATTATCTCTTGTCCGTCAACAGTATTGCCTACTTTGCGGGGGAGCTCTAGGGCTTTTGTAGCTTGTGTAAGTGTTATACTTTCGATTTTAGTACCAGGTGGTAATGGTGCAAAACGAGGTTTTTGGCTCGAGTCATCAGTATCACCAAGTTGTAATAGAGGTCCGTAACGCCCAAAACGCGCATAAATTGGTAAACCGGATTTGGGGTCAGTACCGACTTTTCTTGCTTTAGCAACAGCATTGCGCTCGATCTCTCCAGACTTTTTTATCAGATTGTGAAATGGATCATAAAACTCTCGTAGCATTTTATTCCGATCCAGTTTACCGCTGGCGATTTCATCAAATTCTTTTTCTACATTTGCTGTAAAACTATAATCAACTATTGGGCTGAAGTAGTTTCCTAGAAAATCACTTATTATTATACCGCTTGCTGTTGGAATGAGCTTACCTTTATCTGATCCTGCCCTTTCCTGAATAATCTCACGTGTTATCTGGCCTATGTTAGTATCTAATTTGAGCAGTATAGAGTCTCGATCGACTCCCTCTGATTCACCCTTTGTTGCGTATTCCCTTACCTGTAGTGTATTGATAATTGTAGCGTATGTACTGGGTCTACCAATACCAAGTTCTTCCAACTTCTTTACCAGACTGCCTTCTGTATACCGAGCAGGTGGTTTGGTATGGGTTTGCTTAGCAAGGGCGGTGCGAAGAGATACTAAATCACCTTTCATAAAAGCTGGTAATATGCCAGATTCGTTTTTTGCTTTATCGTAGATTTTTAAGAAACCGTCAAAGACTATTGTTTCACCCTTAGCTATGAAATTTATGTCTCCATTATCTACGTTGTGATTATTATGTATTGCGATAATTACTTCAGTTTTTTCAAGCTTTGCAGAAGCCATCTGACTAGCCAATGCACGCTTACGAATAAGTTCGTATAATTTCTGATCCACGGTATTACTACTAGCGTTTTCTAGATGTATATCGGTAGGACGGATCGCCTCATGTGCCTCTTGGGCACTGGCGCTTTTGGTCTTGTATTTACGAATTTGACAGTAGTTTTCTCCAAAAGACGAACGAAGAAAATTTAATATCTGAGTTAATGCTTGGTTACTAAGATTAACGGAGTCGGTACGCATATATGTAATTTTCCCATCTTGATATAGTCGTTGTGCAGCTGACATAGTAACTTTTGCCCCGAAGCCCAATCGGCTATTAGCCTCTTGTTGAAGCGTGCTGGTGGTAAAAGGTGCGCTTGGATTGCGCGTAGATGGACTTTTCGAAATATCAGATATCGAAAATCGGGCGTCTTTTATGCTATTTAGGAAAGAATTCGCTTCTTCTTCTGTTTCAAAATACTTTGATAAAATAGCACTGAATACAACGTTATTAATCTCGAATTCAGCACTGACACGAAACTTATACGAACTTTTGAATTCATCAATTTCGCGTTCTCGCTCTACTAGCAAGCGTACTCCAGGTGATTGAACGCGACCAGCACTAATACCACCTGGAACTTTTCTTCGTACGACATCTGATAGGTCAAAACCTACAATACGGTCTAGGATTTGCCTAGCTTGCTGTGCGCGTACTAGGTCCATATTAATTGTACGTGGGTTTTTTATTGCTTCTTCGATTGCAGATTTAGTAATTTCGTGAAAGACAATACGTTTAGTTTTCGTAGGATCTAGCTTGAGAACTTCGCATAAGTGCCACGCTATGGCTTCTCCTTCTCTATCTTCGTCAGTAGCTAGTAGTATTTCATCTGCGTTCTTTACCGCTTTTCGCAAGTCTGTAATTATTCTTTTCTTTTCAGGGTCGATCTCGTAAGTAGTTTCGAAGCCTTTTGTGATATTGATAGCATCCTCTCCATCTTTGCCCTTCTTAGCGATAGTGCGAATATGTCCGATTGACGAGAGAACCTTATAGTTATTACCGAGGAATTTCTCGATCGTTTTTGCCTTGGCAGGACTTTCTACAATTACTAAATGTTTTATCATATATATTTGCTTAGTTTAACGAAAAAAAGCTCAACAACCAACAAACAACAATACTACGAGAAAATTTTATTTTCAAGTACTGTTTAGATAGTAGTAATTTCTAGATAAAAAATGTTTAAGGTAATAGATAATAAACCTGGTTTTGACGGAAAGTCATCTAATGTTCCAATGGCCGGCACCCGTTGAACGTACTTTACCCGTAATCTCTAACATCGTAAGGGTCTGGTTGAACTCAGAAACACTTAGCTTACTTTCGTCTTGTAATTCATTAATATCAGTTACCCCTAGTTTAATTAAATCCAATATTATTGCTTCTTGCTCGGTGGCTGGTAAAACGTCATTTATTACTGTGGTCTTGTCGTTAATGCCTAAACAATCGAGAATATCTTCCGGAACCGTAATGGGTGTAGCGCCAGCTTTTATTAAATTATTGGTACCCTCTGAAAATGTATTCGTGATGTTGCCAGGTACCGCTAAGATAGATTTACCTTGATCAAGGGCGAAACCAACAGTATGCATAGTACCACTTTTGGCTGCAGCTTCGGTAATCAGTACTGCGTCACCAAGTCCTGCGACGATACGATTCCTAGCTATGAAATGATGCTGGAGGGGTGGTGTATGTGGTTGATATTCACTAATAAGAGCGCCATTATTTTCTAAGATACGCCTAGCTAGTTGTAGGTTTGAAGCCGGATAAATCTTGTCAAGTCCGCACGGTAGAACTGCAACTGTTGTACTTCCACTATCCAGAGCTGCCCTATGAGCTATGGTATCCACCCCCAGAGCTAACCCACTAATAATGGTAATGCCGTGTGCCGCTACAGTATTTACTAGATTATCGGTAACACTTTTTCCATACGGTGTAACTTTTCGGCTACCAACTACCGATAAACATGGATTATTTTGTAGGTTATCTAAGTTACCGACTACGTATAACTTTGCCGGTGCATCTGGTATTTCGCGCAGTTTTACAGGATAAGCACTATCATTAATTGAAATTAAGTTGACATTCATACAAAAAGGTATTGACAAAAATAATATATTTGCTAAAATAGCAACTTGTAATCCTCATTTGTGAGGAATTACGTACCTTATACCCCTATTCTAACATTATTCTTAGACGGTAGTCTAAGGATATGCTTGTTAGACTGTTTTAGAACGGCTGACATCTAAGTAGTTACCCTCCACTTATGTTAGCGATATTTCGTCTCGCACAAACAAGGCAAAATTGCGTTCTAAAACACACTAACCCCTTTAACTAGAAACTCAACTTGAATTATATGAGTTGAGCCCGGTTTCAAAGCGAGTACGAGAGTATATTTCGTCTGTCGGAATGGCGCGAGTCTTTAAGGATTTTGGATATCGACGCTTACGCTCGGGTGGGTTGAAGGGTTTTGTTTTGGAGCTGATTTATTATACTTATCAGCTTCTTAAATAGAGCCTGTAGCGGTGCCCACCCCCTCTACAGGCTCTTTTTTTAATCAGGGATAAACTGGGGGGGCGAAGTATACTCTATCTTTTGAGGCTGTATGAGCAAGATAAAAGTACGTAGTAACGTAGCATAATTGTTTATTTGCAAGAGGTGCATGGACTCCTAGTGAGGTGGATATCAAATAAGAATGAATTATGTGCGATAATATTTCGTTAGGAAGGATGAATATTCATTGGCACCTTAGCCTTACTTACTATAGGAACTTTATATAAAAAACAAATAGATGATTAAAGCATTTCTAGAGAGGCAACCCATCAGATATAAGCTACCTGTGTTTTTCTTTGTAGTAGCTTGGGCATGGCTTTTCCAGGTTGATGCTGCAAAATTGTCAAAAAATGTCATTGTAGGCTTTGGTTTGATAACAATTATCTACTTGATATTGGTGTCGGTAAGCTCACTAATTGCACTTTTAGCGATTAGTCGGTTGAACAAGCTAGTTAGGTACCCCTCATGGCGATCTATTGTAATAATCATTTGTGGGTGGGCCTTTACCGAATTTGTTATTGCCTGGATCTTTACATTATTGTGGTTTGGGCGAGGTACATCATGGGACGATCTATTGCCTTTTGGGTCTATAGCACCGTTTTTGGCGTACACTCCCCTTGCTTACCTACTACGAGCTTTTGGATATTTTGGATCATCAGCGATAATAGGTACTGGAATTTTGCTAGTATTTCTTGGTAAGAAATGGCGAAACCTAGTGCTAGAGTACTGGGTAATAATTATTGTTATTAATGTATTTTGTTATGTATTCTTCAGAACAGCTAACGGATCAATTATTAAGACTAGGATCGTCGCGGAACAGCTCGGAGTTGAAAAGCGAGTAGACCCTGAAACTAGCAAGCTAGTGATACTGCCAGAATACGGATTGGATGATATTGATAACAATAACCTAAGTAGTCGAATAGCCTCTAGCAAAAATGACATATACTTCAGTGGCACCAAGCTAGTTAATAAAGACGATGGCTACCGAAACGTATTGGTATACGGCTCGCTACGAGATGGATTCTTGCGACAGTATGAAAAATCACGACTGATTGTTGGTGGAGAGTATCTGTCATATGCAGTAGAATATGGGCTGAAATACACGGCTCGCTCAGTTTACGATAACTTTAAGTTTACGCGAGAAGTCGTAAAGGGTGATGAACGACTGAGTCCATTTTACATAAACCCAGATCTAGTGCTAGGTAATGCAGCTTGTTCAAGTATAATTAGCCCGAAAGATTACCGGTCATTGTCCATGCAAGGAGCAACGATTTTGGCTAACTCGGCATCACTAGAAATATTCAGAGGATCTAAGTTGTTTGATGTATATCATGGTGGGCTTGCACGATTTATGGCCATTGCAAATGCTCGTCCATTTGTACAGTCTGCAAACAATTGGCAAGCATTTGCACTTGACCACAATGGAAACTTATTGAAACGCGTAGATATCGGCGGTACTGCAAGTGTTGAGATTATGACAAATTCTCGCAAAACGCCATATACATATTTAGGCGAGTGGCTGGTTTGGCTAGGCTCTCTAATATTTATCATATATCTGTTTAGATATATGCATGGATTAAATAGGCATAAACTTCAGAAAGAATAGCCGATATAATAATTTTTTTATTCAATATTAAGCACGAAATAAAATAATTATGGTCTGTCTTTATATTACTTATCCGAACTAAATCATATCTACGGAATTACATGTTAAGTTTTGGGATAAGTACACAGTTATTTTGTCGTGATGGGTTAATGTAGTTTTGTGTAGCTTTGCTTTTGTAGCCTGTCGTATGATTAAATTGTGCATGAGAATGAAGAGAGTTATGAAGAATCGGGACAGTATATCATTTAGCTATTATGATTTAATTGTGGCTGCTTTTGTAGCTGTACTGTTAATTTCTAATATCGCAGCTATTAAGTTAATAAAGATTGGCCCGATAATCACGGATGGTGGTGCGGTACTCTTTCCTTTAGCATATATTTTTGGTGATATACTAACTGAAGTGTATGGCTACTCTTATACTCGTCGTGCCATTTGGGCTGGGTTTTCTATGATGATAATTGCGGTTGTAGCGTTTACCATTGTTCAGTTTATGCCACCCGCGCCGGAATGGTTTAAGCAGGAGGCCTATGTGGCTATTCTTGGTTTTCTACCAAGGATAGTATTGGCGAGTTTGGTAGCATACTTAGTTGGTGAATTTCTTAATTCTTTCGTGCTTGCTAAACTCAAAGTGAAGCATGGAGGTGAGCAACTCTGGGTAAGGTTGATAGGCTCAACGGTAGTTGGTGAATTTTTTGATACAGTAGTATTCGGGCTAATTGCTTTTAGTGGCAAACTCAAACCACTAAGTATGGTAAATTTCGTGCTAGTAGGATGGATTTTCAAAACTATGGTGGAAGTTGTCATGCTACCTATAACTTATAAACTTATCCATTTCCTAAAAGTTCATGAAGGAGTCGATGCTTATGATAAGAAGACTGATTTTACGCCGTTTAGTCTGAGTGTCGACAAATAGATAAATTCTATTTTTATTTTTGATAATAACTAGCCAGCCATTCATCGCGAAAGTCGTGATAGTCGCCGCTGATGATGGTTTCGCGCATTCTATCTACTAACGAAACAATAAATCGTTCATTGTGTATGGAAGCTAATATTGACGCAAGTATTTCCTTAGCGCGGAATAAGTGATGTAGGTATGCTCGTGAATAATTTTTACAGGTGTAACAGTCACAAGTATCACATACTGGTTGATAATCAAAGCGATATTTGGCGCCAAGGATGTTGATACGACCAGTTGGGGTATAGATACCACCATTCCGTGCCGTACGAGTAGGTGAGACACAATCGAACGTATCTACACCTTGTTCAATAGCTGCGAACATATCGTCCGGTTCACTTATTCCGAGTAAATGTTTGGGTTTGTTTTTTGGAAGAATCTCGTTAACCCATCCTATGATATCGGGTAATAGCTTCTTCTCCAGCGCACCACCTATACCGTACCCGTCAAATGGCAGATTGCCCAGAAATTTTGCTGCTTCACGTCGGAGATCTTTGTATTGTGCGCCTTGAATTACACCGAACAATGCTTGATACGGCTTGTTAGTACGTTCTCTGCTTTGGGTATGATGCTCTACTAGACATCTCTCCGCCCATCGATGTGTACGATTTAGTGACTCTCGCTGATATTCATATGAATTTTGTAGGGCTGTACATTCATCAAAAGCGAACATTATATCTGCTCCTAGCTCGTGTTGTATTTGTATGGAGCGCTCCGGTGTGAAGTGATGTAGTTTTCCATCTAGATGGGACTTGAAAGTAACACCATCCTCCGTCACGGATGCCATACGTTTGCTTGGTCGTGCTATAGTGGAATCTTCGTCGTATCGGTCACTTTCCATAGAAAGTACCTTCTTATAACCGATACCGAGTGATAGAACTTGGAAGCCACCTGAGTCTGTGAAAGTTGGTCCATCCCAGTTCATGAAAGTACTAAGTCCACCAGCTTCCTCGATTACCTTTGGTCCCGGTCGTAAAAATAAATGATAGGCGTTGGCTAATATGGCTTGCGCACCAATTTCTTTGACTTGCTCGGGGAGCATCGCTTTTACTGTCGCTTTAGTGCCTACAACAATAAACGCAGGTGTCTTTATTGTGCCATGTGGAGTAGAAATAATGCCAGTTCGTGCTAACGTTCCCGGCAATTCCTTATTAATTACAAATGAAAATGAGTTATTCGATATCATACTTTACTTTTTTTAACTCTTCTAATTACCAGGTAATATTATTACAGTGAGCGGGTCAGATTACAAAACTACGTGTATCATGTGGTAGTTTGCCAGAAAAAATATACTCTGTAAGTATACTTGTTACCTCTTTAGCAAGATTTGGTAGCTGTTTTTTCTCGGATAGTGTGAACTTGCTCAAGACAAAATCCTTCGAATCCATATTGTCCGGTTTGCTGCCGTTTATTCCTATTCGAATGCGACCGAAATCTTCACCAATGAACGCTATTAATGATTTCACACCGTTATGACCAGCATCGGTACCACCTACTCGTGTTCGAATTTGCCCAAACGGAATTGCTAACTCGTCGTGAATAACAACAATGTCTCGCTGTTGAATCTTATAATAATTGACAACTTTTTGGACTGCCTTACCGCTAAGATTCATCATTGTAGTAGGTTTTATCATGATAACTCTTATATCTCCAAGTATGTTAATGTTTACTAAACTATCTAGGTCCTTTTTAATTGTCCATTTTCCAAAATCGTGTTTAGTCGTAAAATCATCCAAGCATTTGAAGCCAATATTATGGCGAGTATTAACGTAGTTTTTACCAATATTGCCTAAGCCAACAACTAGTAGTGATCGTGTCGTACCGATATTAAAAAGTTGCTGTCGAAGTCGATCGACATGTGGATTTTTTTGCAATAGAGCCATATGACTAATAGTTTCGCACTACAATGTCTTGATGACAAGCATTATGTTTATATACTGCCTAGAAATTACCGTAGTAATAAACCGATGTATTCTTCCTCGTGCGTGAACTTGTTTGCAGTGGATTATTATCTAGGTTTGGTTGTTCTAGCACCATGCTTATGGGCAAGGTGCTTCTCGAAGAACCAGAACCTTATTGGCGTACCATTAAAGCCAAACTCTTCTCTTAAACGTCTATCCATATAACGTTTATAACTCCAATGAAGAAACTTGGTGTTAGAGCCATATACCTTAAAATTTGTAGGATCTTTGTCCTCCTGCAATATATAATTTAGTTTAGGCATACGGTTCTTGAGGCCTGCTGGCGGGTGCTCCTCAGTAACTGCTTGAAGCCATTTGTTTAGCTTAGCAGTACGAATATTAGTGTGGCGGTTTTTATCAATATCTATAATCAAATCAAAGATTTTTGTGAGATTCTGCCCCGTTAAAGCGCTGGTAAAGATTAACGGTGCCCACGGTACAAAGTCGTAATTCGCAGCAATTTGTGGTGCCATATGATCACGAGTGTAAGCGTCCTTGTCTACTGAGTCCCATTTACTGACTATTAAAATCAGACCTTTGCCAGCTTCCTTTACCATGCCAGCTATCTTTTGGTCTAGCTGTACATTAATCTCGTTTGCATCCATGAGTAGTAGACAAATATCAGATTGTTCGATAGCTGCCAGTGAACGGATAACACTAAAGCGTTCAATTCCCTGTTCGATTTTACCGGACCTACGAATCCCTGCTGTGTCCATCAGTTCTATTTCACGTCCCAAGTACTTTATCGTGGTGCGGTTAATATCTCTTGTAGTTCCGGCTCGATCAGCTACAATTGCTTGTTGTTTTCTAGCTAAACTGTTGAAAAGCGCTGACTTACCGACGTTAGGCCTGCCTAGTATTGCTGTGTAAATTCGATCTGGAGCTTCATCTAATTTGACTCTGGGCAAATTGCTGGTAAGTAAATCAAACAGAATTTCTATCCCACGATATTGTGTGGCACTAGTGAGAACAATCGGCTTAATTCCTAGTTGCTGGAAGTCAACCGGGCTAGCTTTTGGCTTTTTATCAATTTTATTTACTATGAGAATTGTCGGCTTCCGGCTCTTTAGTGCTAATTTCGCGACTCGTTTGTCGTCTTCGGTTATGATTGTGGTAGCATCAATGACCACCATAATAATATCTGCACTATCTGTTGCTTGAGTGATCTGATCTTGTATTGTAAGCTCAAAATCATCGTCAGGCTCTTTTATTCCTGCCGTATCTACAATCCAAAAGTCTTGTCGATTATTTTCGCTTGATTTTTTTCCACTCGACCAAACTGAAGCTTTGGCAAAAATGCTGTCTCGTGTCGTGCCTGCTTCTCTAGCAACGATGGTCTCACGGCGGTTTAGCATAGCATTAAATAAGCTTGATTTCCCGACATTTGCTCTGCCTACGATTGCGACTATCGGTAACTTTCTCATGAATCAATTCTATCAGAGGTAATAGATAATGATAAGCGGATTATGATACTGTACCTCTAGTCTTTCGTGATTGATTTACTGTGGTTGATTTGTTCTCGCAGGCTTTCGTTTACTGAAGTAAATATCAATTAAAGCAGGTATTGCCAGTAGTCCACCAATAACTACCAGCCAGTCTCCAAGGTTTGTGTAAAGCGTCTTTATGTGATTATTACGAACGGTTACACGTAAAGCTTCAGGCTTTGTGACTTGTGATATGGTATTGCCATTAATGTCTAGCACATATGATCTAGCATCATTAGCTGACTGTAGAAAATATCTTGCATTAGCTATTGCCATGAACTTGGCTAGTGCTTTTTGTTGGAATTGGAAAGTTGTTGACCCTCCAAAGATACCAAGTGAAGCGGAATTAGTTAATATGCTGGCACCGGATAAACTTAGGCGTCTATAGTCCTCTGGTGAGATTATACTGGAGCATACCGCAGCACCGATAATAGAGTTTTCATTGAGTACAAGTGGCCTAAGCTGATAAGGACTCTTATGTATCTGTTTTGTGTACGCAAAATAACGTAGCGTAGTCTTTTGGCGTGTCAAGGATAGTAATGCCTCGATAGCGTATGGCATATCTTCACCACCAGGTATCAATCGATGTTTTTCTTGAAGTTGAACTTTACCAGTGCCTGTATCGCCGTAAACAAGTACGTTGGTATGATCGCTGCTATTGATAGTTCTATTTTGTTGCGATCCGATATATTTGGTTGAACGATTATCCGCTAACATTATTCGGCTTGATATGTTTTCTGGTGTAACTCCATCTAAGCCATATTCAGGGAAAAGTATGAGATCTGTGTTTTTTGAAGAGATTGGTCCGAGGCGATTGTAATAGGACTCATTTATAATTGTTACTTTTGTTGTTTTCCCGCTTGGGTGTTGGTAGTAAAGTTTCCCAATTATAGATAACAATGCTAATGTCGCGACTAGATAGAAGATTTTCTTACTATATTGCTTTTCAGCAATTAGAAAAAACCCGAGCCACGCGAATGCTGCAAGCCCATGAAAGCCTACGAGCCTGCTAGCATATGCAAAAGGAGTATGAATTAGTATTAATACAGGTGAACCTAGTGGCAATATGCTATCTATACTCCCCTGACGGCCTATCCAAATAAATGAAGTTACCCAGGCGACGATAAAATCTCCTAATGCAAAAATGCACAGTAACACAAGGATTACTAACAGTCTGTTATATTTGTTGTAAAGACGTCTGGCAATATTCATCACGGTAAACATCAACAAAGCTGAAGCATTTGCATTGATAAGAATTACTAAGGTGGCAATAGCTTGGCCCTGGGTAGGTGATCCCGAGAGTTTCAGGCTGTCTGTATATAGTATCCACGCCCATGCCAGTGAGAACCAAGCCAAGAGAACAACAAAAATATTTCGTTTCTTTATCCAATTTTGGTTTTTGTTAAATATTCTCACCTAATCGTCCCAAATAATTACTATTTATCCAAAAGGAATTCACCAGACTTTAAATTTTTCAATTGATAATTGCCGAAACTGATTCTGTGGAGCTTTTGTACTTTATAGCCAAGTTTTTCGAATGTTCGGCGGATTTGACGGTTACGGCCTTCACTAATACTAATCTGCCAATCGATGCAGTCTCCACTAAGTTGCTTGAGTCCCAATATACTAGGCCCATCTTCCAAAAGTACACCGATAGATGAAATTTTTATTTTATCTTTTGTAGAAAGCTTTTTGTCCAATGTAACCTCATAGATTTTTGTTTTCGAAAATTTCGGATGACTAAGCGTATAAGCCAAATCCCCATTATCAGTAAGCAAAATCAATCCGGATGAATTCTTGTCCAATCGTCCAATTGGCTTCAGGTCGTGATATTGCCTTGGTATTAAATTATATATTGTTTTATTACCCTGTCCATTTCGTGAACAAACTACCCCACACGGCTTATTTAATAGCAAAACAGTAGTTTTAATTGGTAGTTTTACGGAACTACCGTTGTATTGTACGGTATCTTTATCGGCATCAATCATTTGACCTATCGTTGCAATATTACCGTTTACGCTTACTCTGCCATTTTGTATAGCACGATCAGCCGATCTACGCGATAGTCCTGTCGCGGATGCTAAGAACTTATTTAATCTCATTTTATAGAGCTATGCTGTCGGGGTCGCTAGGCTCAAGTGGTGCTTGTACGTTTCCTGGTAGTGGTACTTCAACCGGAGCTTCATTTGTTGGTGAATTTGCTGTTTCTGTAGTCGGCGTTGCTGATTGCTGTTTTTGTGGAGTAGCTTCTACTGGTGCTTCTGCCGGTTTTGCAGGCTGTGTATTTGATGCCATTTCTTCTTTAGCTAATAATGCGTTAAGGTCAGGTCCACTAGAAGAGGATAAGTCGTTTATCGGGTTAATAACTTTCTTGCCTGCAATTTGATTACTAGCTAGAGTATGGACAGGCTGGTCACTTTGATTAGATGCACTACTGGAAGCTGGAGCATCATTCTGGAGTAAATTATTTACTGTAGTAGCCATATTGGCTGCTGTATTGGCTGCGGTATTGGTCGTGTCGGTTAAGCTATTATTGTCAGTAGTCGTAGCTTGAGCGGGAGGAGCAGTCTGGCTAGTATTCGGGGTAGCTACTTGTTGAACGGTTGAGCTATTACCTGTTGCTATTGGTGGTTGAGCTTGAGGTGTTGGTTGCGTTACGGTGTTTAAATTTGCTTGTGGCTCGCCTGGCGTAGTAGCGGAAACCGTTGCTTGGTCTACACTCGGTTTAATAGAAGCCGGTAGGGTATCGTCATCTTGAAGCATTTCTTTTGTAACTTTCGCTACATCTTCTAGGGTGACCTGGGACTTAACTAGATATTTATCGGCTCCTAGTTTATCGGCTCTAGCCTTATCTTCAGCTTGTGATAATGCCGTCATCATTATTACCTTGACATGTTTGGTTTCTGGTGTACTTCTTAGGATGTCTAGCATATCGAAACCACTAATTTTTGGCATCATTATGTCGCTTATTATCAAATCGGGCTTTTCTTTTACCGCCATAGCGAGAGCTTGCTCTCCGTCCTCTGCCGAAACTATTTCATACCCTTCGGCGAGAAGTCTAGCCTCGTATATTTCACGTAAGTTGTTGTCGTCTTCGACGAGAAGGATTTTTGCCATAGTAGATTCCTCTGTAAATAATATGCGCTTATGCTTGAGATTATTGTACCATATTAGTTGCTTTATCAAGAGGGCTAATATTAATATTTTGCTCCGCCTCTATCTTCAATAGTTCATTAGCTTTTTGGTTATTGAGTCTAGGTAGATTTATATAGAACGTACTACCCTTACCTAGCTCGCTCTCCACCCATATCCTTCCCCTGTAAAGTTCAATAATTTTTCGACAGATAAATAAACCGAGCCCGGTACCACCTATAGTTCTAGTAGCAGAATTGTCGACTCTGTAAAATTTCTGGAAAAGGTGTCTTATATCTGACGCAGGAATACCAGCACCAGTATCCTTTATGAAAATTTGCACAATTTCATTATTGCCGGTTAGACCAATAGAGATTTTACCAACCTCAGTATATTTTACAGCGTTATCGAATAAATTCGTGATTACCTCCTTGATCCGCTCTGGGTCTACATGAGAGTAATATAATGGCTTTATCACCTTGCCATTCATTGTATCGGTTTGCTCCTGACCACCTGTTCCAATTGTAAAGTCCACTAACAGGCCTTTTTTTTGGGCACTGAATTGCAACGATTCGGTAAGTTGCTCTAAGAAATGGCCAAGCTCAATGACGTGTGGCTTATTAACCAGTCGTCCATCTTCTGCTTTGGCGCTTAATAGCAAGTCTTGGAATAGTTTGCCTAAGCTTTCGGTACTAGCGTGTGCTTTTTCTAGATAGCCTCTAGCTCTTTTGTCGATAGTACTTACTCTATCATTTAATGCCAGCCCTAAGTACCCTTCAATAGCTGCTACTGGGGTGCGCATTTCATGGCTTGCCGTACTTATAAATTCGCTTCTTGCAGATTCTTCCTGCTTCTTTTTACTAATATCTCTTAGTACTATGATTCCACCATATTGCTCGTTTGATTGGGGGTTTATTATTGTAGATACTGTAAGGTCTACGAATAGTTCCTGTCCACTTCTAAGTACCAAGATGAGTTCGAAGTTATTTGTAGGTTGATCTTTTAGTGATAATTCTATTGGATTGTCAGAGGGTGGGATTTCTTCGCGATTCAAAGTTTTGAACTTTAATACACTCTTATAATCCAAATCCAAAATATCTTTTTGTTCTTGACCGAGCAGTTTCTGTGCTTTTGGATTGACAGATTTGATGTTGTTATCTCGGTCAATGATTATTACCCCATCACCGATAGAATCTGTGAGTAGTTTAACGACAGCGTTATTGGCAAAGAATCGTTCGATATAGTTCGTCTGTTCTTTGGATTCTATGTTCTGATATTTATTTTTGAGTAGGACCAAGAGAGTTGCGATGGCAATAATACGTACCAACATCGAGATTGTATCGCCTCCTATACCCAGTTGCGTTGGTGGCATAGCTCCCATTAGGCTAAAAATAAATAATAATGCTACCGCGAGAATTACAAAGATAGAAATCAGCGGTCCGTACAATGTAGCAATGATAGTTACGAATATATTATTGATGATGAATAATAATGAATATATTGATGGGTTATTTTGTGAAACTACTGCGCCGGATGTAAAGGCGAACGCAAAAAACATATAACCCAATAGATAGGCTAGCCAAATGTTAGCCTGCCTGATATATTTACTGATGAAAATTGTATAGATTATCCCTAATATTGCGAGGATGCCAGTTACGTAGTTTATGCCGTATTTGTCGTAGTTGTTGATAAATAAAGTTCCTTGTGTGACGGAAAAATAAAGATAGCAACCAGCCAGAATTGCTAGTGAGATGACGTAATAATAACTGAAAAGCTTGAGCCATTTCTCGTTTACATATTGTTGCATTTAGATATATCCCACCATAGTATTCGTCAACTTATAGTATCTCTGTTTTTGGACTAGCGCGCAACTTGAATTTTGCTTCTCTAGGTGTTAATATGCACATCTGTTAGCATACGATTCATGGCCTCATCGTCTAACGGCTAGGACACAAGGTTCTCATCCTTGCAATCGGGGTTCGATTCCCCGTGAGGTCACCACAAAGAAATTGTCGGTATTATTTTGTATCTCGTTAGCGGATCAGCAATATTAATTTATTGCTGATAGTAAAATAAGCTAACAACTCCATTTTCCAGATAATATAGACCAGACAGCCTTACCGTCTTTAGTATATAGTACAAAATTACCATCATTTTGAACTATAGCTGAACTAGCTCGAGAACCACTAGTATTGCTGTGACATGCAGATCCGTTTTTTCTATATACTACAAAGTTTCCATCACCCTGCATAGCCGCAAGAATTCCGTAACTATTACCATTATAGTATGTCTTAGAACTCCATATTGCTTTTGAATTATTCTTTGAACCAGATTTGTACATAACGAGATTACCGTCTTCCTGAAACGCCAAGAAGTACTCTCGATTACTAGAGAATATCATAGTGCCACGACTAATTTGCTCACCGGCTTTAATAACGGTGCTCTCCCTGAACGTAGTTGTAACAGGTGGTGGTGGTGAAATAGGATCTTTAGGTACGTTGGCAGTATCACTCCATGTACCGGAGCAGTTTGAGCATGTAGCGAAATTATGTACAATAAAAAGCTTATTATCAGCCCTGCGGTAAGCTCCCACGCCAACATGTGTGTATATACCGTTCTCAATATTTGCCTTGTGGCCTGGACTATTCATAAAAGCGGTGAATATTTGTGCTGAGGAGTTTCCTTCTCCAGTTCCAATATTTTCTCCGAGATAAGTCCAGTTATTGCCACAATATTTATCAGCGTCTGCTAAGCTTGATCTGTGGCGAAAACCTGAATTTGCCATTTCTTTTGCCCAGTCTTCGGCCATACGATGTAGGCATTCTGTATGAAAAAGTGGCCTACGCCCAATATCGGCACGACGGGCATTTATTCTGTAATACTGATCATTCTCAACACTACCATAAAAGCCGGCTAGTACGGCAGCACTGGTTATTGAAAGTACAACAACACCGATTACCGCAAATGCTAAAATAAAATTTAATTTACGGAGGTTTGATACTCCGCTTATTTTGTTTAGTTTGTCTGTTATCATGCTCATCGACTGGTGACTCTACTATTTCTCCAATGTGACAGGTTGGTTAATTTGTGTTTTTCTACTTTCACTCCTAACATATAAATAGTAACTTCCAGCTAATAGTGTTATTAGCAGTAAAATCAAAATAATCTTTTCAATCTTGTTTGTGTAAGTATCTTTAGCTGTTTTTGCTTTAGCCATTGATGTATTCAATTAATTTATTACAACACAAGTATATTATTGCTTATGCTACCAAGTCAAGCAACAATAAGTGTAAGTGCATTTGAATGTTAGCAGTATCCTTTTATGGAAACTAAGATATACGAATATTATGCATAAAAGCCCTATCAATGCTGTTGATAGAGTAGCTCCTGAATATGAATGGGATAAATTAAGCAAGAGGTACTAGCTAGCACCTCTTGCAAGACACTCGGTGAATGCTTAGCCTTAATTGCCGATACCTACACCGGAGCTACTACCGTTTGTGTTTTGTGCATTACCGCTACCAGCTGACCCTGCTTTGGTATTTCCTGACACAATTGAACTTCCACTTGACGCGTTTTGGCTAGAGACATTTGTAACGTTAACATTGTTATTGTTGTTCACTTTTACATTAACTTGGTTTTTAGAAACTATCTTATTGTAAGAGTCTGGGCCCGTTAGGCCAATAGAGGCGTTATTGCCACCACCAGCACCACCACTTGACCCACCGCTAGTTGATGGGAATAGGGCACCTACCCCACCACCTGATGTGCTAGCTGTTGGTCCGTATAGACTTGCAGATTCAAGACCGCCGAAACCACCCCTTGCTGAAGTTTCACCTAACAAGTTGTGCTCTATGCCTTTGCGTGATTCGGGAGAGTTCAAAGTATTGCTACCTAATACGTTTCTAGGGTTTGATTCATTAGGCTTGGGCATTTGCTCATTGCTACCACGCTCACCTTCATTAAGGCCACAGGCTCCACTATTATCAATATTTATGATGGTGTGATTGCTACTGGAGTTTGAAGCGTTGCCACTAACAGCATTACCGCCTATCGTATTGCCACCACCGTGACTTGATTCGCCCCAGTTGTTTTTCCAGCTACTTTTGTTCTGTGCCATATAAGCATTTACTGCTGATTCCCATTCTGCATAGCTATGACCATTTGCCGCCCATACGTCAGGGTCGTAGCGATTCCAGCCCGAATCACCAACAATTGCGTCTCCAGTACTGGCTTTTTGGTTTACATTATTTACTGCTTGTACGTTATTATTATTTTCTACGTCGCATACTTGCTTATTCTTGTACTCGATTTTATTGTAGGAATCAGGCCCCGTTTCTTTTATACTTGCCTGTTTTGCTAATGCTATACCCGGCAGACCGAATAATACGGCCATAATTGAAGCGGTAATAATATTTACCGTTCTTGACATTGTTAATCGTGTCATAAACCCTCCTTTTTATAATATCTCCCTAGGATTAATAATCCATGATTTTTATGGTAATCACTAACAGTACTTTATGTCTGTAAGTTATTTATCATTACTTCATGTCTTGAAAGATTAATACGCTGAAGGCTTGTATTACGATAAAAACAAAAGGGCCGAAGCACTGTGCTACAAGTGCGGTAGTGCTATAATTAGTAATAGCCGAGTGGCTATGAGTTTTATGGCATTCCATAAGCTACAGGCTTTATAATAATTAATGGTCGGGCATACTCACTGAGAACTGATCGGATAAATTAGTTTAGCGTAATTATTCCGGACAGAATTCACGTCCCTGCTGACCTTATCAATCTTTAGTCCTCCGTCTTCGTATGGTCGCAGTAGAGACTCCATGTCATCTCTGGACATATATGATGACTCTAGCCAGATAGATTCATCTTTCTGGTACAGAATTACTGGCATACGGTTGTGTATCTTGCCAATTTCTTTGTTTGGCTCGGTCGTAATAATCGAATATGTCTTTAGCTCTTTGCCTTCACTGTCTTTCCAGGTTGCCCAAACACCTGCGAAGCCGAATAACTCTTCTTGTTTGGGACGAATGTAAAATGGTTGTTTTTGCTCATTAGGGTTGTCGGGTTTTCGCCACTCATAGAATCCATTGGCCGGGATTAATACGCGATATTTTTGGATAGCATTTAGCCAGATGGGTTTGTTGAATATCGTATCATCACGAACGTTTATAAGGCGGTACCCGATATGAGGGTTCTTAGCCCAGGTTGGTACTAATCCCCACTTCATAGTCTCTAGTTGCTTACCATTTTCGCCGTTAATAATTACCGGCATAAACTGGCCAGGTGCTACGTTATAGTTTATCGATATATCAGTGGTAGGTATATTTATGACGTGAAATCGCTTGGCTATATCCCTGATTCCTTGATGTAGTGTGTAACGACCGCACATATATTTAATTTTACTGCGGAGGTTCAACAAATGCATATAAAGATAAACCAACAAGTTAGTGTAATTGCATGTTACAGTACCAAAGATAGGCGGTTTACTCCTCGTCGTATCAGTTGGCGTAATAAAGATTATGATCTAGGACCGGTTGATTACTATCACAGCTATATGGATGGCCGTGAGCGACAGCATATTTTTGAGCTTTGCGATAAAGAATGTACTTTGTGGTTTAGACTACGACTCGATAGCTTAAATTTGCACTGGACACTAGAGGCTACTCATGACGGTAATTCTTGATTGGTCAGGAGAGACTTAAATGGTGGACTTAGATCTGAATAACAAACAACCAATGATTATGCACGTTGATTTAAATTCGTGCTATGCAATTATTGAGCAACAAGCTAATCGTTTACTGCGTCATAAGTCGATAGGTGTAGCGGCTTACACGACGCCGCGTGGATTTATTATTGCTTCGTCGTACGAAGCTAAGCGTCAAGGTATTAAGTTGATGCGAGTTCAGGATGCTCGTGAGATTGATCCAAATATCATTATTCTTGCACCCGACCCAGAGAAATACTTCGATGCACATCGCCGTTTTCGGGCTGTTCTAGAGCGCTACACTGATTTAGTTACCCCAAAATCCATAGATGAGTTTATAGTAGATTTTCAGGGCTCCAGGATGGTTAACGAAGGATATGACCTAGTCGATGTTGGATATCGCATAAAGAAAGATATTAAAGACATACTTGGCGAATATGTAACAGTCAATATAGGTATTGCTCCCAATCGTTTTTTGGCTAAGGTCGCTGCTGGATTGGACAAGCCGGATGGACTTAACGTTATTACAGCTACGGGCATAAATAATGTATATGGGCAGTTGAATCTGATGGACTTACCAGGCATTAATCACCGCTACAAGGTACGCCTCAATTTGGCGCAGATTTTTACTCCGCTAGACTTTTTGGAAGCACCAATGTACAAGCTCAAGCACGAAGTTTTTAAAAGCGTCGTCGGCTATTATTGGTATTTACGTCTGCGTGGTTTTGAGGTTGACGCTCAAGAGCTTGCCACTAGAAGCTTTGGTAATGACTTTGCGGTTCATGAATGGACGACCGATAGAGAAGCTATTGCTCGCTACATCATGAAACTATCGGAAAAGACTGGTCGCCGGTTGCGCCGACATGGTTATCAGGCCCACGGCGTTTATCTTGGACTAGCTTTTAGCGATCATACTTGGTTAGGTAAGAGCCGTCGATTCAGAGAGTCTATATACTCAACACAAGAATTATACTCACATTTGGTTAAACTTCTTGACGTTATGGTATTACCTGCTAGCGTGATACACATAAATATCTCAGTATTTGATATTGAGCCGATTACGCCTATACAACTTAGCCTCTTTGATGGTACAAGGCTTGATAGTCGATCGCTTACTATGGCTACAGATGAGATCAATAATCGTTATGGTGAGTTTACTGTTGTACCCGCCAAGATGGCCAATATGGAGCATATTATTATTAAGCGCGTGCCGTTCGGCAGTGTACGTGATATTTAAACTCGTAAGCTAAATTGAGATTGGGTTACCATTCCCGTCCACATTACCAGAGAAGACATTTCCATTCGCATTGGGTGTAGGCCCAACGTTCTCATTTGCCCATGTCATATAGGAAGACTTGCCACACCTTGCATTGTGCTTGTTCCCAAATGTATTATTAATGAATTTAATGTTTCGATTTGGCTTTTCTCCGGGAGGTGTATAGCCAGCATATGCACAGTAGTAAGAAGTTGTATTTAATAGGTTATTTTCAATAGTCCAATTTGTATTTGGTCCCCACTGAGCCTGTGGGAATATTGACAATGCGGCAGTACACCAGACATTACCGCTTACTTTGTTCGTACACTCAATTGAGTTTCCCCTGATAGTAACGTTACTAGTGCCTCCGAAGCTTGCTATGGCATTAGAATGGACATCACAAGCAAAGTTGTGATCACCTGGTCTCTCTATACAAATATTATCTCCAATGTAAGAATTTAGGATTTTTGTACCGTTACTCGGCTGAACCCCGCGGTATGTGTGGTGTATATATGTACGCTCAACTGTCATATCGGTACCATCGAAATTCTGAATACCCCAACTGGTAAGTACCGTGTTACTCTTTGACGTAATCTCGACGTCTTGTACTAGCAAGTTTTTGCCATTAGGTACGAAAATACCCCATATTGCTTCACTAGATGGTTGAATTCTAGATCGTTTAATAGTTACATTATTCGCTTCGATTCTAAGACCACATTTAATATCCTTACCATCAATAATCGTACCGTCCTCGGTAATCGTACACGGTCCAGAATACGTTGTTAGGGTTACGCCAGTGTGTCTCCAGCCAGCTGTTTCTGGGGTTGGGAATTGTCCACTAACTGGCGGCTGTGGTGTCTCAGTCTCTCTAATCAGCTTGACAATCACCATAGCAAACCGCCAACTACCAGCAGTCACTTGATTCTCAATGTTTAGAGTACCAGCCTTATCTATAGTAAACTCAAAACAA
>Ga0226835_1000283_pt1 | contig 73807 bp, 60 predicted proteins | sample LAC_MetaG_1_FD_163627 | JGI IMG/M metagenome (GOLD analysis project Ga0226835, IMG submission 163627) | Anaerobic ammonium oxidizing microbial communities from anammox membrane bioreactor (MBR) in UC Berkley, California, United States -... | ecosystem: Engineered > Bioreactor > Anaerobic >... | reverse complement strand
CGCGAATCGCGTGGCTGCACCTGCCGGCCGCAGCGTGGGCCGCCTGGCTCGAATTCGGCGGTGCCATCTGTCCGCTCACGCCGCTCGAAAACCATCTCCGCAGGCTCGCGGGCGCCTCGGGCTACGCGGGCGGGTTCGTCGAGCACTACCTGATCCCGATCGTCTATCCCGCCGGCCTCACTGCGCAGGCACAGCGCTGGCTCGGCGTACTCGTCGTCGCAGTCAATCTCGCGATCTACCTCCGGATCGCAGCCCGACAGTCGGCGGAACCGCCCCGTCGCGAATGAGGTCGTGGCTCGCGCGCAACATCCTGGCGGCTCCAGACCGACGTTCGTCCCGTGACAGGTGGCGTCCGGACGGTGGCCGCCTGTGCCCGCCGCAGCGCACGCCTAGTCTGGCTGCGTCGATCCGACAGGAGACGGGCAATGGAGACGATGCAGGCACGACTTGCCGACGCCGACGAGGCGGACACCGAAGTGTTTTCGCTCACCACGATTCTCGATCCTTCGGCCGCGCTCGCTGCGGCCAGGCGCCTGTATGCGCAGAACCGCAGCGGCCTGAGGTTCTTCTGCGAGAACCGGCGCGTGGTGTCGGTCGAGGAGGCCGAGGCGATCGGCGAGGTCTTCGACGAGGCGGGCGAGAGAGCCGGGCAGGAAGCTGCAGCGGCAGGTTAGCCGCTGCGCGTCAGGTCAGCCTGCGCCGCAATCTGGTCCTGCTAACGCAGGACCAGATTGTCCCTGTGCACGAGTTCGGGTTCTTCGATGAAGCCGAGGATCGACTCGATCTCGGACGAGGGGCGGCGCATGATGAGCCGGGTCTCCGAGCTCGAGTAGTTGATCAGCCCGCGGGCGATCTCGCGGCCTTCGGGGTCGCGAATCGCGACCGCCTCGCCGCGCTCGAACTCGCCGCTGACCCCGGTCACGCCGATCGGCAGCAGGCTGCGCCCGCCGGCCACCAGCGCGCGCGCCGCACCGGCATCGAGGCGCACCGAACCGCGCAACTGCAACTGGTCGGCAAGCCACTGCTTGCGCGCCGCCATCCGCGGTGTCTGCGCGATGAATTGCGTGCCGATCGATTCGCCGCGCGCCAGTCGCACCAGCACCCGCGCCTCGCGCCCGGACGCCACCACCGTGTGGGCCCCGCTTCTGGCGGCGCGCCTGGCCGCGAGCACCTTGGTGATCATGCCCCCGCTTCCGATCGACGAGCCCACGCCGCCCGCCATCGCTTCGAGCGCCGGATCGCCGGCCACGACGCGCTCGAGCATCCGGGCCTGCGGGTCGCGCCGCGGGTCGGCGGTGAACAGCCCGCTCTGGTCGGTGAGGATCACCAGCGCGTCGGCGTCGATCAGGTTGGCCACCAGCGCGCCCAGCGTGTCGTTGTCGCCGAACTTGATCTCGTCGGTGACCACGGTGTCGTTCTCGTTGATGATCGGCACCACGCCGAGTGCAAGCAGCGCGAGCAGCGTCGAGCGCGCATTCAGATAACGCTTGCGATCGGCCAGGTCTTCGTGCGTGAGCAGCACCTGCGCGGTACCCAGTCCGTGCGCGCGAAAGCAGGTCTCGTACACCTGCGCGAGCCCCATCTGTCCGACCGCCGCGGCAGCCTGCAATTCGTGCATTGCCTTCGGCCGCTTTGCCCAACCCAGGCGCTTCATGCCCTCGGCCACCGCGCCCGACGAGACCATCACGACTTCCTTGCCGAGCGCGCGCAACTCGGCGATCTGCGCGCCCCATTCGGAGATTGCCCGCTCGTCGAGGCCGCGCCCCTCGTTGGTGACGAGGCTCGATCCCACCTTCACGACGATGCGGCGACCTTCGAGCAGCGGCGCGACGGCATCGGCCGCAGAAACCTCCGCGAGAGCAGCCGCGGGACGCTCAGCCATGCGCAGCCTCGCCCGGTGCGTCGCCGCCGCGCTCGCCCCGCGGCCCGTGGGATCCGGGGTCGGGCGCAGGCTCGAAGCGCACGTCGATCGCCGATGGCTCGGGCTCCCGGATCGACTCGAGGTACTCGTTGATCGACAGGCACAAGGGTTCGCAACCCTCGCGCGTGAGCGCCGAAATCGCGAACACGCGCTCGACCGGCATCGCATGGCGGCCGCGTCCGCGGTAGCGCTTCACGAAGTCGGCAATGCGCGCCTCGCGCTCTTCGGCGGGAATCATGTCGATCTTGTTCAGCACCAGCCAGCGCGGCTTTTCGGCCAGCGCGGTGTCGTACTTGCGCAGTTCGCGCACGATCGCGCGCGCGTCGCGCACCGGGTCGGCTTCGGGATCGAACGGCATCAGGTCGACCAGGTGCAGCAGCAGCCGCGTGCGCTGCAGGTGCCTCAGGAACTGGTGCCCGAGTCCGGCGCCCTCGGCCGCACCCTCGATCAGCCCGGGAATGTCGGCCACCACGAAGCTCTTGCCCGCGCCGACCCGCACCACGCCGAGGTTCGGATGCAGCGTGGTGAACGGATAGTCGGCGATCTTCGGGCGCGCGTTGCTCACCGCCGCAATGAAAGTCGACTTGCCCGCGTTGGGCAGGCCGAGCAGGCCGACGTCGGCCAGCACCTTCAGTTCGAGCCGCAGCCGACGGTGCTCGCCCTCCCTGCCCGGCGTGCACTGGCGCGGCGCGCGATTCGTGCTCGACTTGAAGCGGATGTTGCCCAGCCCCCCCTCGCCGCCGCGGGCGAGCAGCGCCTCCTGTTCGTGCCGCGTGAGGTCGGCGATCAACTCGCCGGTGTCTTCGTCGTGGATCTGCGTGCCCACCGGCACGCGCAGCACGATGTCGTCGGCCGCCGCGCCGTACTGATCGGAGCCGCGCCCGCGCTCGCCGTTCTTCGCGACGAACCTGCGCTGGAAACGATAGTCGACGAGCGTGTTGACATTGCGGTCGGCCACCGCCCGGATGCTGCCGCCGCGGCCGCCGTCGCCGCCGTCGGGGCCGCCCCTGGGAACGAATTTCTCACGCCGGAACGACACGACGCCGCTGCCCCCGTTGCCGGCGGTGACCTCGATGTACGCCTCGTCGATGAACTTCATCGTGGTGCCCTGCGATCGGCCGCCGCGCGCGCCGACAAAAAAGCCCCGCGCGGCGGGGCTTCCTGCGGCGCCGCGGGCTGCGTCACTGCAGCGGGTCGATGCTGACCGTGCTGCGGTTGCGCGGGCCCTTGACCGCGAACCTCACCCGGCCGTCGACCAGCGCGAACAGGGTGTGGTCCTTGCCCAGGCCGACGTTCACGCCGGGATGAAAGCGCGTGCCGCGCTGCCGCACGATGATCGAGCCGGCGCTCACCGTCTGGCCACCATACGCCTTGACGCCGAGCATCTTCGGTTGCGAGTCGCGGCCGTTGCGCGTCGAGCCGCCGCCCTTCTTCTGTGCCATGTTGCCGACTCCTCAAGCTTCGGCGCCGGGCGCGGCCTCGGCTGCCGGGGGGACGATCGTCGGCACTTCGGCCGCCGTCTCGCCGATCGCCGAGGCGATGCGGCTCACGAACAGCTCGGTGAAGTTCTGCCGATGACCCTGCTGTTTGCGATAGTGCTTGCGGCGGCGCATCTTGAAAATGCGCACCTTGTCGTGCCGCCCGTGGGAGAGCACCGTCGCCGAAACCGTCGCCCCGGACACCAGCGGCGTGCCGACCGAAAGCTGGTCGCCCGCGCCGACCGCCAGTACCTGGTCGATCGTGATTTCAGCTCCGATGTCCGCCGGCATCTGTTCTACCCTGATCTTGTCGCCGGCCGCAACCCTGTACTGCTTGCCGCCGGTTTTTATGACCGCGTACATGGGAACCTCTCGAAATATGTTCTGAGAACGCTCGTCCCGAGAACGGAAAACCTTGGATTATCCTGCATCGGAGCGCCTCCGTCAAAACACGGTGCAGCCGACTATAATTGCCGACTGCATATGGCTGCTCCATGAAACCCTCCGAACTCTTCCCGATCCTGGCCTCGGACCTCGCCGAAACCGACCGCGTGATCCGCCAGCGTCTCGGCTCGGAGGTGGCGCTGATCAACAGCATCGCCGACTACATCATCGGCGCGGGCGGCAAGCGCATGCGCCCGCTGCTGCTGCTGCTCTTCGCACGGGCGCTGGGTTACAAAGGAGCGAGCAATCACTATCTACTGGCGGCAGTGGTCGAATTCATCCACACCGCCACGCTGCTGCACGACGACGTGGTCGACGAATCGGCGTTGCGCCGCGGCCGCCAGACCGCCAATGCCGCCTTCGGCAACCCCGCGTCGGTGCTGGTGGGCGACTTCCTCTACTCGCGCGCCTTCCAGATGATGGTCGAGGTCGACAACATGCGGGTCATGGAAGTGCTCGCCGACGCCACGAACACGATCGCCGAGGGCGAGGTGCTGCAGTTGATCAACTGCAACGACCCCGACACCGACGAGGCGCGCTACATGCAGGTGATCCGCTACAAGACCGCGCGGCTGTTCGAGGCGGCGGCGCGCCTGGGCGCGATCCTGTGCGACGCCGCACCCGGGGTCGAGGCGGCGGCAGCCGAATACGGGCGCCGGCTCGGAACCGCCTTCCAGTTGATCGACGACGTGCTCGACTACTCGGGAGTGACCGGCGACATCGGCAAGAACGTCGGCGACGACCTGCGCGAAGGCAAGCCGACACTGCCGCTGATCCACGTGATGCTGCGCGGCGACGAGACCGAGCGCTCGCTGGTACGCCACGCGGTCGAGCAGGGCTCGACCGCCGACTTCGACGCGATCATGGCAGCGATCGCTCGCACGGGCGCTCTCGACTACACGCGCGAGCGCGCCGCCGCCGAGGCCGCCGCCGCGCGGGCCACCCTCGCCACGCTGCTGCCCGACGGATCGGCTTCCGCGTGCCGCGACGCGCTGCTATACTTGACGACTTACTCGATCGAGCGCGATCGTTAGGCCGCGCTCACGATGCCCGGCAATCCCGACCCGGCCGGCGCGTCGTCCAGATCGGGGAGCATCAGCCGCTTCCGTTCCGGGAGCGCACGATTCGGGGTGTAGCTTAGCCTGGTAGAGCGCTACGTTCGGGACGTAGAGGCCGGAGGTTCGAATCCTCTCACCCCGACCAGCATTCCGCAGCCGCCACAGGCATACCCCGGCACCTGTACGATCGCCGCGCGCCCCGCCCGAGCCCCGAGCACCGCGACCATGCCGAACCAACGCCTCGTCGCAGGCTCGCCGGCCTTTCGGCACGTCAACGTCGCGATGTTCTTCGGGAGCTTCGCCAGCTTCGCGATGCTCTACGGCACGCAGCCGCTGCTGCCGCTGCTGTCGGCCGAGTTCTCGCTCGATCCGGCAGCGGCCAGCCTGGCGGTCTCGGCGGGCACCGCCGGGCTGGCGCTGGCGCTGATCCCGGCCAGCCTGCTGTCCGATCGCTACGGGCGCGAGCGCCTGATGAAGCTCTCCATTGCCGCGGCGGCCATCGTCTGCACCGCATCCGCCTTCGTGGCCGATTTCGCGCAGTTGCTGGTGCTGCGTGCGCTGCTCGGCGTCGCGATCGCCGGATTGCCCGCCGCCGCCATGGCCTATCTCGCCGAGGAGATCGCCCCTGGCGCGCAGGGCCGTGCGATGGGTCTTTACATCGGAGGCAACGCGCTGGGCGGCATGAGCGGACGCTTCCTGGCCGCGCTCGTCACCGAGGAGCAATCCTGGCGCCTCGCGCTGGGGCTGCTCGGGGTCCTCGGAGTCGTGGCCGCAGTGCTGTTCTGGCGCCGCCTGCCCGCCTCGCGCCATTTCCACGCGCGCGACGTGGCGCTCGGGCGCATCCTGCGCGACGCCCGCGTCATGCTGGCCGATCCCGGCCTGCCGTGGTTGTTCCTGATCGGCTTCCTGCTGATGGGCACGTTCATCGCGCTGTACAACTACCTTGCCTATCGCCTGATCGAAGCGCCCTACCGGCTGGGGCAGTCGGCCATCGGTACCATCTACCTGCTCTACCTGCTGGGCAGCGCCGCCTCGGCGCTCGCCGGGCGCCTGGCCGATCGGCACGGCCGGCGCAACGTGCTGTGGATCATGCTGGGGCTGCTGGCCGCGGGGCTCGCGCTCACGCTCGCGGCCCCGCTCGGCGCGATCGTGGCGGGCGTCGCGGTGAGCACTTTCGGCTTCTTCGCCGCCCACGCGCTGGCCAGCGGCTGGGTATCGCGGCGCGCGCCCGAGCGCCCGGCGCTCGCGGCTGCCCTGTACCTGTTCGGCTATTACCTCGGGGCGAGCGTGATCGGCACGGCGGCCGGCAAGGCCTGGAGCGCCGGCGGCTGGCCCGGGCTGATAGCCCTGCTCGGCGCGTGCACGCTGCTGATGATCGTTGCTGCCCTGCGGGCGCGCCGCGCCGCGATCGTTCGACCCGCTCCTGCCGATTGAGCCCGCCGGCCTATTGCAGCAGGTTCGGCAGGAACAGCGTGATCTCCGGCACGTAGGTCACGATGATCAGGAAGGCGAGCAGGATCGACAGCCACGGCAGCGCCGCACGGATCACCTCGCCGATCGACATGTTGGTGATGCCGACCGTGACGAACAGGTTCAGTCCGACCGGCGGCGTGACCATGCCGATCTCCAGGTTCACCACCATGATCACGCCCAGGTGCACCGGGTCGATGCCGAGCTGCATCGCGATCGGGAACAGGATCGGCGCCATGATGAGGATGATGCCGGTCGGCTCCATGAACATCCCCGCGACCAGCAGCAGCAGGTTCACCACGACCAGGAAGGCCCAGGCCGGCATCCCCCAGGCGACGATGTGCTCGGCGATGATCTGCGGAATGCGCTCGGTGGTGAGCACGTGCGCGAACAGCAGCGCATTGGCGATGATGAACATCAGCATCACCGTGATCTTCGACGCGTCGACCAGCATCGCCGGCACCTGGGGCCAGCCGATGTCGCGGTAGACGAACAACGCCACCACGAACGCGTAGACCGCCGCAACCGCGGCCGCCTCGGTGGGCGTGAACACGCCGCCGTAGATGCCGCCGAGGATGATCACGACCAGCAGCAGGCCCCACAGCGAATCGCGACCGGAGTCGACGATTTCGCGCAGCGTGGGGCTCGGCTGGCGCGGCAGGTTGCGCACCCGGGCGAGGATGTAGATCGCCAGCATCAGCAGCAGGCCGAGCAGCATGCCCGGGACGATGCCCGCCATGAACAATTTGCCCACCGAGGTTTCGGTGGCGGCGCCGTAGACGACCATCACGATCGACGGCGGAATCAGGATGCCGAGCGTGCCGGCGTTGCAGACCACGCCGGCGGCGAACGACTGCGGATAGCCGGCGCGCACCATGCCGGCGATCACGATCGAGCCGACTGCGACCACGGTGGCCGGCGAGGAGCCCGACACCGCGGCGAACAGCATGCAGGCCAGCACCGAGGCCATCGCGAGGCCGCCGTGGAAGTGGCCCACGCAGGCGATCGCGAAGCGGATCATCCGCTTGGCCACGCCCCCGGTGGTCATGAACACGCCGCCGAGAATGAAGAACGGAATCGCCAGCAGCGTGAAGTGCTCGGAGGTCTCGTAGAGCTTGAGCGCCAGCGACGCGAGCGAGTCGTGGCCGAACACCAGGATCGTGAGCAGCGAGGACAGCCCGAGCGCGACCGCCACCGGCATGCCCATGAACATGAACACGAACAGCATCACGAACAGCGCCGCGGTAGTCATTCGCGCTCCCGCGGCGCGTCGCCCGAGTCATCGGCGCGCAGCTTCAGGGCCTCCTCGGCCTCGTCGGCCAGCAGCGCCGTCTGCTTGCCGCTGAGCGTGCGCACCAGCACCTGTCCGAAGCGGAAGAACAGCAGCGCGAAGCCCAGCGGCAGCACCACCCGCGGCGCCCACGCCGGAATCGGCAGGTCCTGGGCCAGGATGCCGATGTCGTGGATCTTGCCGACGTAAGCCCAGCCGCCGACGAAGACGATCGCGGCGTAGACCATGCACAGCACCGTGGCAACCACGGTGACGGCCCGGGCGGCGCCCGGCTTCAGCGACTTCACCAGCACGTCGACGCCGATGTGCGCGCCCACGCGCACGCCGTACGAGATGCCGATGAAGATCAGCCCGCCGAACAGGAAAGTGGTGAGTTCGAGCGCCCAGACGAAGCTGTAGTTGAAGACGTAGCGCGCGACCACCTGCATGAAGGTGATCAGCGTCATCAACGAAATGAGGAGGGCGACGAGGCCCTCCTCGATCCGTCCGACCCAGCCGGTCTTCACGTAAGGCGTTCCGTCGCGCGCTGCCCGCAGGGCGTTCGCGCGCTCACTGGTTCGACTTCAGCGCCGCGTCGATCAGGTCCTTGCCGATGTCGCTCTCGAACTTGGCCCAGACGGGCTCCATCGCCTTGCGCCAGGCGGCCACGTCGTCCTTCGACAGCGGCTGGATCTTCGCCTTGCCGGCCTCCTCGATGCGCTTGCGATCGCGCTCGTTGAGCTCGTTGGCCAGCTTGTTCGAGAAGGCGGTGGCTTCGTCCATCGCCTGCCGCAGGCCCTTGCGGATGTCGGCCGGCAGCCCGTCCCACCACTTGGCGTTGGTGACCACCATGTAGTCGATCACGCCGTGGTTGGTGACCGCGATGGTCTTCTGCACCTCGTGGAACTTCTGCGAATAGATGTTCGACCAGGTATTCTCCTGACCGTCGACCACGCCGGTCTGCAGCGCCTGGTAGACCTCGGCGAAGGCCATCTTCTGCGGGTTGGCCCCAAGCGCGCGGAACTGCGCCTCGAGCACGTCGGAAGCCTGGATGCGGAACTTCAGGCCCTTGACGTCTTCGGGCCGGGTGAGCTTGTCGCGGTTGGTCGACAACTGCTTCATCCCGTTGTGCCAGTAAGCCAGCCCCTGCAGGCCGCGGCTCTTCATCGAGTCGAGCAGCGCCTTGCCGGCCGGGCTCTGCTGGAAGCGATCGACCGCCGCGATGTCGTCGAACAGGAACGGCAGGTCGAAGATCTGGAGCTTCTTCGTGTAGCGGTCGAACTTCGAGAGCGACGGCGCGATGAACTGCACGTCGCCCAGAAGCACCGCTTCGAGTTCCTTCGCGTCACCGAACAGCTGCGAGTTCGGGAACACCTGCACCTGCACCTTGCCCGGCAGCAGCTTCTCGGCGACCTCCTTGAACTTCAGGGCGCCCTGGCCCTTCGGCGTGGCTTCGGCCACCACGTGGCTGAACTTGACGACGATCGGCTGCTGCGCGAGCGCCGCGCCCGAGATCGCGAGCGCGGCCGCGCCCGCCAGGATGGCTCCGATGAATCGCATTCTTTCTGCTCCTTATTGACCTTGACCTGACCGATAGTGGCGGTTCCCGGCCCGGTCAGCCATCGGGATTGCCCCCGATGCGCAACCGCCACGAACGGGCGAACTATAGACGCGTGCCGCGGTCGCGGCAAACCGGGTCTGGCCTGGCCCCGGTGCGGGTGCGTCATCGCGGGCGCGTCTTGTGCGCCGCCGAAGGCGGCCTTCCCGAAGAGCGGGTTGTCCGTGGCCGCGGTTTCGCGCAAGCTCTGCTCTTTCGCGGCGCGCACCGCGCACCGCGCCCCGGGCCCCGGACATGGACATCGAATCGCTGCAGCAATGGATCGGCCGCACCGAGCGGCGCTCCGACGTGGTCACCGCCACGCCGGTGGCGGCACTGTCGGCCACGCTCGACCGCGACGACCCCGAGCCTCTGCCCGGCACCGAGTTGTCGCCGCTGTGGCACTGGATGTACTTCGCACCGCTCGTCCGGCAAAGCGGGATCGGCGCCGACGGTCACCCGAAGCGCGGCGGCTTCCTGCCACCGGTGCCGCTGCCGCGGCGCATGTGGGCGGGCGGGCGGCTCGAGTTCCATCGCCCGCTGCGCGTGGGCGACGAGATCACGCGCGAGTCGCGCATCGCCGACGTGCGCGGCAAGGCGGGACGCAGCGGCTCGCTGGTGTTCGTCGTCGTGCGCCACGAGATCACCGACGCGCGCGGGCCGGCGATCACCGAAGAGCACGACATCGTCTATCGCGACGATCCCGCGCCCGGCGTTGCGGCGCCCGAACCGCGCCCGGCTCCCGCCGGGGCCGCGTTCGCGCGCGAGATCGTGCCCGACCCCGTGCTGCTGTTTCGCTATTCGGCGCTCACCTTCAACGGCCACCGGATCCACTACGACCGCAGCTACGCGACCGGGGTCGAGGGCTATCCCGGCCTGGTCGTGCACGGTCCGCTGATCGCGACGCTGCTGCTCGACCTGCTGCGCCGCGAGTTGCCGCGCACGCGCGTGCGCCGCTTCGAGTTCAGGGCGGTGCGCCCGCTGTTCGACATCCACCGCTTCACGGTCTGCGGCCGGCCCGACGGCGATCGCGCGGTGCAGTTGTGGGCGCGCGACCACGAAGGCTTCCTCGCGATGGAAGCGACCGCCTGGCTGCCCTGACCGGCGGGTGCGAACCGGACCCCTTCCCCACGGACACTTCCGATGATCTCCAGCTCCGACCACTCGCACCAGGACATCCGCGACGGCGTGCGCGATCTGTGCCGCCAGTTTCCCGACGAGTATCACCGGCAGGTCGACGCCGAGCGCGCCTACCCCGAAGCATTCGTCGACGCGCTGACGAAGGCCGGCTGGATGGCCGCGCTGATTCCGCAGGAATACGGCGGTGCGGGACTGGGCCTGACCGAGGCGTCGGTGATCATGGAGGAGATCAACCGCGCGGGCGGCAACTCGGGCGCACTGCACGGGCAGATGTACAACATGGGCACGCTGCTGCGCCACGGCTCGGAGGAGCAGAAGCGCACCTACCTCCCGAAGATCGCCAGCGGCCAATGGCGGCTGCAGTCGATGGGCGTCACCGAGCCCACCACCGGCACCGACACGACGAAGATCAGGACCACCGCGGTGAGGAAAGGCGACCGCTACGTGGTCAACGGGCAGAAGGTCTGGATCTCGCGCGTGCAGCACTCCGACTGGATGATCCTGCTCGCGCGCACCACGCCGCTGGCCGAAGTGAAGAAGAAGTCGGAGGGCATGTCGATCTTCATGGTCGACCTGCGCGCGGCCGAGCGGTCGGGGCTCACCGTGCGCCCGATCGCGAACATGGTCAACCACGAGACCAACGAGCTGTTCTTCGAGAATCTCGAGATTCCGGCCGAGAACCTGATCGGCGAGGAAGGCAAGGGGTTCCGCTACATTCTCGACGGCCTGAACGCCGAGCGCACCCTGATCGCCGCCGAGTGCATCGGCGACGGCTACTGGTTCGTCGACCGGGTCACGAAGTACGCCAACGAGCGCATCGTCTTCGGCCGCCCGATCGGCCAGAACCAGGGCGTGCAGTTTCCCATCGCCGAGTCGTTCATCGAGGTCGAGGCGGCCAACCTGATGCGCTGGGAGGCGTGCCGGCGCTTCGACGCGCACGAGCCCTGCGGCGCACAGGCCAACATGGCCAAGTACCTGGCCGCAAAGGCCTCGTGGGAAGCGGCCAACGCCTGCATCCAGTTCCACGGCGGCTTCGGCTTCGCGCACGAGTACGACGTCGAGCGCAAGTTCCGCGAGACGCGCCTCTACCAGGTGGCCCCGATCTCGACCAACCTGATCCTCTCCTACGTCGCCGAGCACGTGCTCGGCCTGCCGAGGTCGTTCTGATGGGCGCGCTCGACGGAATCACGGTCGTCACGCTCGAGCACGCGATCGCCGCGCCGTTCTGCACGCGCCAGCTCGCCGACAACGGCGCGCGCGTGGTCAAGATCGAGCGCCCAGGCGTCGGCGACTTCGCGCGCGCCTACGACGAACGGGTCGCCGGCCAGGCCTCGCACTTCGTCTGGACCAACCGCTCGAAGCAGAGCCTCACGCTCGACCTGAAGCACGCGCAGGCGCCGGAGATCCTCGCGCGGCTGCTCGGCCGCGCCGACGTGCTGGTGCAGAACCTCGCGCCGGGCGCAGCCGCGCGCCTGGGCCTGTCGTACGAGACGCTCGCGCCGAAGCACCCGGGCCTGATCGTCTGCGACATCTCCGGCTACGGTTCGGACGGCCCCTATCGCGACAAGAAGGCCTACGACCTGCTGATCCAGAGCGAATCGGGCTTCCTGTCGGTGACCGGCACGCCCGACGACATGGCGAAGGCCGGCTGCTCGATCGCCGACATCGCGGCCGGCATGTACGCGTACAGCAACATTCTCGCCGCGCTGATCGAGCGCGGACGCAGCGGACACGGCCGGCGCATCGACGTCTCGATGCTCGAGAGCATGGTCGAGTGGATGGGCTTTCCGATGTACTACGCGTTCGAGGGGGCCGCGCCGCCGCCGCGCGCCGGGGCCGCGCACGCCACGATCTACCCGTACGGGCCGTTCCCCACCGGCGACGGCCGCAGCGTGATGCTCGGCCTGCAGAACGAGCGCGAATGGCAGGTCTTCTGCACGAAGGTGCTCGGCGAGCCGGAACTCGCGACCGACGAGCGCTTCAGCGCGAATTCGCGCCGCGTGGCCAACCGCGAGGCGCTGCGCGCGATCATCGTCGCGCGGTTTGCCCGGCTCGACGCCGCCCAGCTGGTGGCGCTGCTCGACGAGGCGCAGATCGCCAACGCGCAGGTCAACGGCATGCCCGAGGTCTGGGCCCATCCGCAACTGAAGGCGCGCGGCCGCTGGACCACGGTCGACAGTCCCGCCGGCGCGCTGCCCGCGCTGCTGCCGCCCGGCATGGCCGAGGCGCGGATGGACGCGATACCGGCGCTGGGCCAGCACAGCGAGTCGCTGCTCGCCGAGCTCGGCTACGATGCTGCGCGGATCGCGCAGTTCCGCCGCGACCGCGTCATCTGAGGCAAGCCGATGAGCGACACCCGTCCGGGTCGTACGCTGGCCGAGTTCGCGGCCACGCTGACCTTCGAATCGATTCCCGGGCCGGTCGTGCGGCGCGCGGAAGACCTGTTCCTCGACTGGTTCGGCTCGGCGCTGGCCGGCAAGGACGCGCGGCCGGTCGAGACGATCGCGCGCTTCGCCGAGGCGATGGGGCCGGCGGACGGGCCGAGCGAGATCCTGATCCATCGGCGCGCGAGCAGCCCGCTGGTCGCTGCGATGGCCAACGCCGCGGCCTCGCACTTCGCCGAGCAGGACGACGTGCACAACGGCTCGGTGTTCCATCCGGCCGCGGTGGTGTTCCCGCCGGCGCTGGCGGTCGCGCAGGCGCTCGGCCGCTCCGGCCGCGACCTGCTGCTGGCCGGCGTCGCCGGGTACGAGGTCGGCATCCGCGTCGGCGAATTCCTCGGGCGCTCGCACTACCGCGTGTTCCACACCACCGGCACCGCCGGCACGCTGGCCGCGGCGGCCGCCGTCGGCAGCCTGCTGCGGCTGACGCCGCAACAGATGCTGCACGCGTTCGGCTCGGCCGGCACGCAAGGCGCCGGCCTGTGGGAGTTCCTGCGCGACGCGGCCGACTCGAAGCAGTTGCACACCGCCCACGCCGCCGCCGCCGGGCTCGCAGCGGCGTATCTCGCACACGACGGCTTCACCGGCGCGCAGCGCATTCTCGAAGGCGCGCAGGGCATGGCTGCCGGCATGTCCAGCGATGCGAACCCGCAGCGGCTCACCGACCGGCTCGGCACGCGCTGGGCGCTCGCCGAGACTTCGTTCAAGTTCCACGCGTCGTGCCGCCACACGCATCCGGCGGCCGACGCCCTGCAACAGCTGATGCGCACGCACCACCTCGCGGCGGACGCGGTGAAGCGCGTCACCGCGCAGGTGCACCAGGGCGCGATCGACGTGCTCGGTCCGGTCACCGATCCGCAGACCGTGCACCAGGCGAAGTTCTCGATGGGCACGGTGCTCGGGCTGATCGCCGTGCAGGGTCGCGCCGGACTGGCCGAATTCGACGCGGGCTACAGGCATCCGGCGGTGGTCGCGTTCCGCGAGAAAGTGCGCATGGAGCTCGATCCGGAAGTCGATCGCGCATATCCGGCGCGCTGGATCGGCAAGGTGCAGGTGCAGACTGCCGACGGGCGCACGCTGCAGGCGCGCGTCGACGAACCCCGGGGCGACCCGGGCAACACGCTCACGCGCGCCGAACTGGAAGACAAGGCTCTGCGGCTCGCGCAATACCGGGGCGGTGCGAGCGAGGCCGAAATGCGCGCGGTGATCGCGCGCGTCTGGTCGCTCGTCGATGCGCCCCGCGTGGAACGCTTTCTCGCCGGGCAGGCCTGACCATGCCGCGTGCCGCACGCTCGCTGCTGTTCGTTCCGGGCTCGCGTCCCGATCGCTTCGACAAGGCCATGGCGGCCGGCGCCGATGCGGTGGTCGTCGATCTCGAAGATGCAGTAGCCGCGCCCGACAAGAGCCGCGCGCGCGAAGCGCTGGCCGCCTGGGTGGCGCCCGAGCGCGCGGTGATCGTGCGCATCAACGGCGCCGACACCGACTGGTTCCGTGACGACCTCGCGCTGTGCGCACGCCCCGGCGTCGCCGCGGTGATGCTTCCGAAGGCCGAGCGCGCCGACGACATCGCGGTGCTGCGCGCAGCCGGCGCCATCGCGGTGCTGCCGCTCGTCGAGAGCGCCGCGGGCTTCGCCGCGCTGCCGTCCATCGCCGGCGCCGCCGGCGTGCAGCGGCTGGTGTTCGGCTCGCTCGACTTCCAGCTCGACCTCGGCATGCGCGACGCGCTCGAAGACGAGCTGATCTTCTTTCGCTCGCAACTGGTGCTCGCCTCGCGACTGGCCGGACTGCAGCCGCCGGTCGACGGCGTGAGCACCGCGATCGACGACGCGGCGCGACTGCGCGACGATGCGCTGCGCGCGCGCCGCCTGGGCTTCGGCGGCAAGCTGTGCATCCACCCCCGCCAGGTGGCCGACGTCAACCGTCACTTCGCGCCAAGCGAAACCGAGCGCGCGTGGGCGCAGCGCGTGCTCGAGGCCGCCGCCGCTTCCGGCGGCGCCGCGGCGGCGGTCGACGGCAAGATGATCGACAAGCCGGTGATCCTGCGCGCGCAGGCGATCATGCGCGACCTGCAGGGCGACTGAATTCAGCCGCGGCTCGCCTTCGCCCGGTGCATGTCGTCGTCGCTGCGCCTGAGCAGCGATTCGATCGTGTCGCCGGCCGTCGACTCGGCCAGGCCGATGCTCACGGTGACGGCCATGCCCGGGACGAGCTCGTGCCAGGGGTATCGGCTCACTGCCGCCTTCAGGCGCTCGCACGCCGCAGCGGCGACCCCGACACCGGCGCGCCGGAACAGCACCACGAACTCGTCGCCGCCCAGCCGTGCCGGCAGGCCGCCCTGGCGCACCTGTGTCCCGATCAGGCCCGCGAGCGCCTTCAATACGCGGTCGCCAAGCACGTGTGAATGCAGGTCGTTGATCTCCTTGAACCGGTCGACGTCGATCAGCGCGATCGAAAGCGGTTCGGCGAGTTGCTGCCCCGGGCGCAGCAGCGACGCCAGCTCGCGCTCGAAGTGGCGGCGGTTCGGCAGCCCCGTCAGCGGGTCCTCGAGCGACAGCCGTTCGAGCCGGCACGACCGCGCCTCGCGGCTGCGGCCCTGCGCATCGAGAATGCCGCTGGCGAGCATGTGGCCGGTGCGCGCCACCTGTTCGTGCTCGGCGAGCAGCGCCACCTCGATCATCCTGCGCACCGACGCCTCGGCTGCAGGCCAGTCGCCCTGCACGAGCGCCCACTCGCAAGAGGCCCAGGTCGCGAGCGCATCGAGCCACGCGGGCTGCTGTCCGCCGTGTGCGCCGGGCCAGATGCGGCGGGCGTGCTCGCGCGCGCCGGCGAAGTCGCCGCGCCAGCAGGCCGCGAATTCGAGCAGCCCGCGTTGCGCGGCGAGCCCTCCCGCGGCTTCGGCGGACTCGGCGGCGGCCGCCGGGAGCGGCCGGCATTCGTCGAGACGCGCGGCGAGCCGCGCGGGATCGGCCGGCCGATCGTACAGGTGCCGCTCGACGGTAGCGCGGACGATCTCGCCGCTGGTCGCCGGGATCGAACCCTTTTAGCATGCGCCTGGTAGATTGCGCAGACGCCACCTGGACCATAGGCCTAAGCCGACGGTCTTATGGATTGGGGCGCCAAGACAGTGTAGGCGCCTGCCTGGCGATGCCGATGCACCACGGGAACCGACATGAGCGATCCTGCGCCTTCGTTCCGCCTCACCTACTCGACGATGTTCGATCCTCCGGCCGTGATGCACGAGCGTTTCGAGGCCGCGCTCGCGCGGGTGCGGCCGTCGCTGGGCCGCGAACACCCGATGTTCGTCGACGGCAAGCCGCGTACGACGCCCTCCGGCTTCGAGGTTCGTTCACCGATCGACACCGACCTGGTGATCGGTCGCTTCCAGTCGGGCAGCGCCGCCGACGTCGATGCGGCGGTGTCGGCAGCGCGGCACGCCGGCCGGTCCTGGTCGCGCACGCCGTGGGCCGAGCGTGTCGCCCTGCTGCGCCGCGCCGCTGCGCTGATCGAGGAGCGCGTCTACGAGATCTCGGCCGCGATGGCAATCGAGATCGGAAAGAACCGGATGGAGTCGCTCGGCGAAGTCCAGGAGACCGCCGAACTCGTCTCCTGGTACTGCGACCGGATGGAAGCCGCGGACGGCTTCCGGCGCGAGCTGCCGAACGATCCGCTCACCGGCTTCGTCAGCCGCAACCGCACGCAACTGCGGCCCCACGGCGTCTGGGCCGTGATCGCGCCGTTCAACTTTCCGTTCGCGCTCGCTGGCGGGCCGATCGGCGCGGCGCTCGCCACCGGGAACACCGTGGTGTTCAAGGTGGCGAGCGACACCTCGCTCAGCGGCTGGCTGCTGCTCGAGGCGTTTCGCGACGCCGGCCTGCCCGACGGCGTGATCAACTTCGTCACCGGCCCCGGGGCGGCGGTCGGCGAAGCGCTGGTCGCGCATCCCGACGTGGCCGGCGCAACCTTTACCGGTTCGTACGAGGTCGGCATCGGCATCCTGCGCCGCTTCGCCCAGGGACGCTGGCCGCGGCCCTGCATCGCCGAGATGGGCGGCAAGAACGCGACGATCGTCACCCGCCACGCAGACCTCGATCGCGCCGTCACCGGCATCTGGCGTTCCGCCTTCGGGCTGCAGGGCCAGAAGTGCTCGGCCTGCTCGCGCGTGCTGGTCGAGCGCCCGGTCGCGCAGGCGCTGCGCGAGCGACTGGTGGCGGCCACCACGGCGATCGCGGTCGGCGATCCGACCGAGCGGCGCAACTGGATGGGGCCGGTGATCAACCGCGGCGCGCGCGACCGCTACCTGCGCTGCGTCGAGCGGTTGCGCCGGGTCGGGCGAGTCGACGCCGGCGGCCGCGCGCTCGACGAAGGCGCGCTCGCGCGCGGCTGGTTCGTCGCTCCCACGGTGGGCAGCGCACCGCGCGACGACGCGCTGTGGCGCGACGAGCACTTCGTGCCGCTGCTGCTGCTGAGCGAAGTCGACTCGCTCGACGAGGCGATCGACGAGGCGAACCGCTCCGATTACGGACTCACCGCGGGGTTCTACGGGGCGCGCGAGGAGATCGACATCTTCCTCGACCGGATCGAGGCCGGCGTCACCTACGTGAACCGGCCGCAGGGCGCCACGACCGGCGCCTGGCCGGGCTACCAGCCGTTCGGAGGCTGGAAGGCGAGCGGCACCACCGGCAAGGCGATCGGCTCGTTCTGGTACCTGCCACTGTACCTGCGCGAGCAGTCGCAGACGATCGTCGACTGACGCACCTTCCGGCGTAGGCGCGCGTCGCGGCAGTCGGCAGCCCGCACGTTACAGCGGCTTGCGCAGCCAGTGCGCGATCTCGCCCACCACGCCGCGCCGGAAGGCCATCACGCAGACGACGAAGATCGCGCCCTGCACGACGGCGACCCACGCGCCGATCTGCGCGAGATAGTTCTGCATCGTGATGATGATCGCTGCGCCGACCACCGGGCCGAACAGCGTGCCCATGCCGCCGAGCAGCGTCATCAGCACGACCTCGCCCGACATCGTCCAGTAGACGTCGGTGAGCGAGGCGAGCTGGAACACGAGCGCCTTCGTCGCGCCGGCCAGGCCCGACAGCGTGGCCGACAGCACGTAGGCGAGCAGCTTGTAGCGATCGACGTCGTAGCCAAGCGAGGTGGCGCGCGCCTCGTTCTCGCGGATCGCCTTCAGGATCTGGCCGAACGGCGAATTGACTGCGCGCCAGATGACCAGGAACCCGCCGACGAAGATGACGAACACCAGCGGGTACATCGTGCCGGCCGAGCCGAGGTCGAACAGGCCGAACAGCCTGCCACGCGGTACCGCCTGGATGCCGTCCTCGCCGCCGGTGAACGGCGTCTGCAGATAGAAAAAGTACACCATCTGCGCGAGCGCGAGCGTGATCATCGCGAAATAGATGCCCTGGCGGCGGATCGCCAGCAGCCCGGTCGCCACGCCCAGCAGCGCCGCGCAGCCGGTGGCGAAGACGATCGCCAGCTCCGGGTTGAACCCCCAGACTTTGGCGGCGTGCGCCGACGCATAGCCCGCAGTGCCGAGGAACATCGCGTGACCGAACGACAGCAGGCCGCCGAAGCCGATCAGCAGGTTGAAGGCGCATGCGAACAGCGCGAAGCACATCACCTTCATCACGAACACCGGATACACCACCAGCGGCAACAGCGCGAAAATCGCGATCATCAGCGCGAATGCGACGCGCTGGTGGCGGGTGTCACCGCTGGCGCCCGCCGAGACGGAAGAGGGCTCGCCGGTCATCGCGGTCCTATTTCTGCGTGCCGAACAGGCCAGTCGGCTTGATCAGGAGAACGATCGCCATGATCACGAAGATCACCGTGTTCGACGCCTCGGGGTAGAACACCTTCGTCAGCCCCTCGACCAGCCCGAGGCCGAAGCCGGTGAGCACCGAGCCGAGGATCGAGCCCATGCCGCCGATCACCACCACCGCGAACACGACGATGATCAGGTTGGCCCCCATCTGCGGGCTGACCTGGTAGATCGGCGCCGCCATCACGCCGGCGAACGCGGCCAGCGCGACGCCGAAGCCGTAGGTGAGCGTGATCATCCGCGGCACGTTGATGCCGAACGCCTGCACCAGCTGCGGATTCTCGGTGGCGGCGCGCAGGTAGGCACCGAGCCGCGTGCGCTCGATCGCGTACCAGGTGCCCAGGCAGACCACCAGCGACACGGCGATCACCCATGCACGGTAGTTGGGCAGGAACATGAAGCCGAGGTTCCGGCCCCCGGCGAGCTGCGGCGGGCTCGGGTAGGGCAGCCCCGACGAGCCGAACTCGTTGCGGAACAGCCCCTCCATCACCAGTGCGACGCCGAAGGTGAGCAGCAGCCCGTACAGGTGGTCGAGCTTGTAGAGCTTCGACAGCATCAGCCGCTCGATGACGATGCCGGTGGCGCCGACGACGATCGGCGCGATGAGCAGCGCCCACCAGTAGCTGACGCCGAGCCTGTTCAGCAGCAGGTATGCGACGAACGCGCCGAACATGTACTGCGCGCCGTGCGTGAAGTTGATGATGTTCAGCAGCCCGAAGATCACTGCCAGGCCGAGCGAAAGCAGCGCATAGAACGAGCCGTTGATCAGGCCGATCAGCAGCTGGCCGAAAAGCGCCTGCGTCGGAATGCCGAAGATCTCCATCGGGCGTCGGTCCGGTGACTTGCGAAGGCACGCCCCTCCCGGCCACCCGGCCGGGAGGGTTCGGGCCGGTCTGCCTCAGCGCGGCGTCACTTCACCAGCGGGCAGCCGCCCTCGGCCAGCGGCCGGAACGCCTGGTCGGCCGGGATCGTCGCGCGCAGCTTGTAGTAGTCGTACGGGCCTTTCGACTCGCTGGGCTTCTTGACCTCGAACAGGTACGCCGGGTGGATCTTGCGGCCGTCCTGCCGGACGGTGCCCTTGCCGAACAGCGGGTCGTCGGTCGGCAGTTCCTTCATCTTGGCCACCACCTTCGTGCCGTCGTCGGTCTTCGCCGCTTCGACCGCCTTCAGGTAGTGCAGGACCACCGCGTAGACGCCGGCGTGGTCCATCGACGGGTACTTGCCGCCGTTGGCCGCCGCGAAGCGCTTGGACCAGGCGCGCGTCTGGTCGTTCAGGTCCCAGTAGAAGGTCTCGGTCACGATCAGGCCCTGCGCGGTCTGCAGGCCCAGCCCGTGCACGTCGGTGAGGAACACCAGCAGGCCGGCCAGGCTCTGGCCGCCCTTGACGATGCCGAACTCGGCGGCCTGCTTGATCGAGTTGATCGTGTCGCCGCCGGCGTTGGCCAGGCCGATCACCTTGGCCTTCGACGCCTGCGCCTGCAGCAGGAACGAGGAGAAGTCCTGCGTGGCGAGCGGGTGACGGACCTTGCCGAGCACCTTGCCGCCGTTCTTCAGCACCACCGCCTCGGTGTCGCGCTCGAGCGCGTGGCCGAACGCGTAATCGGCGGTCAGGAAGAACCAGGTGTCGCCGCCGGTCTTGACGATCGCGCTGCCGGTGCCGTTGGCCAGCATCCAGGTGTCGTAGAGCCAGTGCACCGTGTTCGGCGAGCAGGCCTTGCCGGTCAGGTCGGCGGTGGCCGGCCCGGTGGCGAGGAACGCCTTGCCCTTGTCGCGCGTGACCTGGCTGACGGCCAGCGCCACCGATGAGGTCGGGACGTCGGCGATCGCGTCGACACCGTCGGTGTCGTACCACTGGCGCGCGACCGTCGAGCCCACGTCCGGCTTGTTCTGGTGGTCGGCCGAGACGACCTCGATCTTCAGGCCGGCCTTCGAGGTCTTCTGGAAATCCTCGACCGCCAGTTTCGCCGCCACCACCGAGCCGGGTCCACCGATATCGGCGTAGACGCCCGACATGTCGTTCATCACGCCGATCTTGACGACGTTGCCGGAGATCTGCGCCTGCGCGGCGCCGCCGGCGAATGCCAGCGCCAGCGCGGCCACCAGCGACGAGAGCTTCAGTTTCATGGTCCTTCCTCCTCGTGCGTTCGGGACATCGATGACCGGGCTGCTGCGCTCACACCCCGAGGTATTTGTGCAGCATGCCCATCTTCTCCTGCAGTTGCGCGGCGTCGAAACCCTCGACGACACGCCCGTGCTCCATCACGTAGAACCGGTCGGCCAGCGGCGCGGCGAAGCGGAAGTTCTGCTCGACCATCACGATCGTGAAACCCCTCTCGCGCAGCATGCGGATCATCTGCGCCAGCGTCTGCACGATGACCGGCGCCAGCCCCTCGGAGATCTCGTCGAGCAGCAGCATCTTCGCGCCGGTGCGCAGGATGCGCGCCACCGCCAGCATCTGCTGCTCGCCGCCGGAGAGTCGCGTGCCCTGGCTGGCGCGCCGCTCCTTCAGGTTGGGGAACATCGCGTAGATCTCGTCGAGCCCCATGCCGCCGGAGGCTACCTCCGGCGGCAGCATCAGATTCTCCTCGCACGACAGGCTCGCGAAAATGCCGCGCTCCTCGGGGCAGTAGCCGATGCCGCGCCGCGCGATCGCGTGCGGCGGCAGGTTCACCGCCTCGACGCCGTTGATCATGACCGAGCCGCTGCGCCGGCCCACGAGCCCCATGATCGACTTCAGCGTGGTGGTGCGCCCGGCGCCGTTGCGCCCGAGCAGCGTGACGACCTCGCCGCGATTCACCGCGAGGTCGACGCCGTGCAGGATGTGCGATTCGCCGTAGAACGCGTGCAGGTCGGTGATGCGCAGGTACTCGGTGCCGCTAGTGGCCATGCGCCCCCCTGAGCTCCTCGGTGGCGCTGCCCATGTAGGCCTCGAGCACCTGCGGGTTCCTCGAGACCACCTCGTACGGCCCTTCGGCGATCACCTGCCCGCGCTGCAGCACGCTGATCGTGTCGGCGATGTCGGCGACGACGTTCATGTTGTGCTCGACCATCAGCACCGTGCGGTTGGCCGAGACCTTCCTGATGAGCTGCGTCACCCGCTCGACGTCTTCGTGGCCCATGCCCTGCGTGGGCTCGTCGAGCAGCATCAGCTCGGGACCGGTGGCCAGCGTCGTGGCGATCTCCAGCGCCCGCTTGCGGCCGTAGGGCAGCTCCACCGTCACGTAGCCGGCGAATTCGCGCAGCCCCACGGTGTCGAGCAGCTCGAGCGCGCGAGCATTCAGCGCATCGAGCGACGACGCCGGCTTCCAGAAATGGAACGAAGTGCCGAGCGCGCGCTGCAGCCCGACACGGACGTTGTCGAGCACGGTGAGATTCGGAAACGTCGCCGAGATCTGGAACGAACGCACGATGCCGCGTCGCGCGACCTGCGCCGGCTTCTCGGTGGTGATGTCCTGGCCATTGAACAGGATCTGGCCGGCGCTGGGGATCAGGAACTTGGTGAGCAGGTTGAAGACCGTGGTCTTTCCGGCGCCGTTCGGACCGATCAACGCATGGATCTGCCCGCGCCGCACCCGAAGGTTGACGTCATCGACCGCGACGAAGCCCTTGAACTCCTTGACGAGGCGCCTGGTCTCGAGAATGTAGTCGTGTTCGGGCATCGATCGGGAGTTGCACGGGTCGGCGCCATGCCGGCATTCCGAGCGCGGATTATGGACACGGCCCGGGTGCGGCGACAATCCGGGTAAGCGCGGATCGGCCCTCGCCGCGGCAGACCACCGGACGCCCGGCCCGGTGCAACAGGGGAAATCGGCCGTGGTGCGCCGCAGCGAGCGGATTCCGGTAGGCTTGGTGTCCCGAAGCTCCCCGTCCGCCAGCGACGAATTCCGCGCTTGGAAACCATCCCGTTCTGGCTGCAGTTGCTCGCGCTGCTGCTGCTGATCCTGCTGTCGGCGTTCTTCTCGATTTCCGAGACGGCGATGATGGCGCTCAACCGCTTCCGGCTCGGCCACCTGGTCCGCGAGGGGCGGCGCGGCGCCGCCCGGGCGTCGAAGCTGCTCGGCCAGACCGAGCGCCTGCTCGGCACGATCCTGCTCGGCAACAACCTCGCCAACACCGCGCTCACCGCGATCGTGACCGCGATGGCGATCCGCTACTTCGGCGACAACGACCGCGTCATCCTGGCAGCGACGACGGTGGTCGCGTTGCTGCTCATCGTCTTCTGCGAGATCACTCCGAAAGTGATCGGCGCCACTTTCCCCGAGCGCATTGCACTGCCGATAAGCTACCCGCTGAACCTGTTCACGCGCGTGCTGGCGCCGGCGGTCTGGGCGGTGAACCTGCTGGCGGGGCGGCTGCTGCGCGTGGCCGGCGTGACTGCCGAGGGACAGAAGGCTCCGAGCGTCTCGCCCGAGGAGTTGCGCACGATCGTGCTCGAGAGCGGCGGATTCATGCCGCCGAAGCACCGCTCCATCGTGCTGAACCTGCTCGATCTCGAGAGAATCGCGGTCGACGACGTGATGGTGCCGCGCCACCGCATCGAGGCGCTCGACCTCGCCACCGAGCCGCGCGCCATCCGCGAGCAGCTCGCCACCTGCTTTCACAACAAGCTGCCGGTGTTCGAGGGCGAGATCAATCGCGTCGTGGGCATGCTGCACGTGCGCCGCGCGCTCGTGCTGCTGCAGCACGAATCGTTCGACGCCGACGACCTGCGCGCGATCCTCACCGATCCCTATTTCGTGCCCAGCGGCACGCCGGTGTTTCGCCAGCTGCAGTTCTTCCAGGAGAACCGGCAGCGCATCGGCCTGGTGATCGACGAGTACGGCGAAGTGCTCGGCCTGGTCACGCTCGAGGACATCATCGAGGAGATCATCGGCGAGTTCACCACCAGCACGCCCGGAGGCGAAGGCAGCCTGCGGTGGATCGACGACGAGGCGCTCGTCGACGGCAGCATGCCGCTGCGCGAGCTCAACCGCCGGCTCGGCACCGCCTTTCCGCTCGAAGGTCCGCGCACGCTGAACGGCCTGCTGCTCGAGACGCTGCGCGAGTTGCCCGAGGCCGCGGTGAGCGTGCGCTACGGCCCGCTCGTGATCGAGATCCAGCAGATCGAGGATCGGCTGATCCGCAGCGTGCGGCTGCGCCGGCACGCTCCGGGGCTGCCCGCCATGCCCGCGGACGAGGAGGAGCAGCCCTCGTAGGGCCGCCGCGCAGTGTCGCGAGTTGGCCCAAGCCCGCCGCCGTTCGTCGGTGGCCGTGCCGCCGCTCGTCCTGTGCCCGCGCCCGGGCCATCGCTCCCGCCGCCACCGCGCGGGCATGATGGCACGGACGGACGGGAACCCGAAACGCAGAAGAATTTCCACAGGCACCCAGCATCGGGCAGGTCAGATGGCAGCAACACACCCAGCCCCGCAGGCCGGCGAGAAGAACGCGCTCGCGGGCCTCGGCCGCGCGCTGGTCCAGCACCAGTTGCTGCGGCTCGACCAGGCGGCGGCGATCCAGCGCAAGGCGCACGCCAGCGGAGTCGCGTTCATCGACGAGCTGATCGGTGGCGCGCACATGCCGGCGCGCCAGCTGGCGAAGTTCGCCGCGGAGGTGTTCGGTCATCCGCTGCTCGACCTGTCGGCCGTCGACGTGGCGACGCTGCCGCACGACGCGCTCGACCGCAAGCTCGCCACCGAGACGCGCGTCGTGGCGCTGGGCAAGCGCGGCGGGCGGCTGTCGGTGGCGCTGTCGGATCCGACCGACCAGAAGCTGCTCGACCGCATCCGCTTCTCCGCGCAGGCCACCGTCGACGCGATCGTCGTCGAGCACGACAAGCTGGTGCGGCTGGTCGACAAGCTCGGCCAGACTGCCGGCGAGAAGCTCGGCGAGCTGGTCGACGAGTCCTTCGACTTCGACGTCGCGACCGAGGATACGGCGACCCAGGCAGACACCAGCGAGGTCGACGACGCGCCGGTGGTGCGCTTCCTCCAGAAGATCCTGGTCGATGCGATCCAGTCGGGCGCCTCGGACGTGCACTTCGAGCCGTACGAGAAGTTCTACCGGATCCGCTTTCGCGTCGACGGCGAACTGCGCGAGATCGCGCAACCGCCGCTGGCGATCAAGGAGAAGCTCGCGTCGCGGATCAAGGTGATCTCCCGCCTCGACATCTCCGAGAAGCGGGTGCCGCAGGACGGGCGCATGAAGATCGTGCTGTCCAGCCAGCGCGCCATCGACTTCCGCGTCTCGACGCTGCCGACGCTGTTCGGCGAGAAGATCGTGATGCGGATCCTCGACCCGTCCTCGGCGCGGCTCGGCATCGACGCGCTCGGCTACGAGCCCGACCAGAAGCAGTTGCTGCTCGACGCGATCCACCGCCCCTACGGGATGATCCTGGTGACCGGCCCGACCGGATCGGGCAAGACCGTTTCGCTCTACACCTGCCTGAACATCCTGAACGAGCCCGGCGTCAACATCTCGACCGCCGAGGATCCCGCCGAAATCAACCTGCCGGGCGTCAACCAGGTCAACGTGAACGACAAGGCGGGGCTGACCTTCTCGGCGGCGCTGAAGTCGTTCCTGCGGCAGGACCCCGACGTGATCATGGTGGGCGAGATCCGCGACCTCGAGACCGCCGACATCGCGATCAAGGCGGCGCAGACCGGCCACATGGTGCTGTCGACGCTGCACACGAACGACGCTCCCACCACGCTCACGCGCCTGGCCAACATGGGCGTGCCGGGATTCAACATCGCCTCGTCGGTGATCCTGATCACGGCGCAGCGGCTCGCACGCCGGTTGTGCAGCTGCAAGCAGCCGATCGAACTCGACGAGGGGGCGCTGCTGAAGGCCGGCTTCCTCGAATCCGACCTCGACGGCTCGTGGGTCCCGTACCGCGCGGTCGGCTGCGAGCGCTGCAACGGCTCGGGATACAAGGGCCGCGTCGGCATCTACCAGGTGATGCCGGTCTCCGAGGAGACGCAGAAGATCATCCTGGCGGGCGGCAACGCACTGCAGATCGCCAGGCAGGCCGAGATGGAGGGCGTGCGCGACCTGCGACGCTCGGGCCTGATGAAGGTGATGCAGGGGGCGACCAGCATCGAAGAGGTGCTGGGCGCCACCAACGAGTGACCGGCACCGGACCGGCGCATCCACGGAAATCGAGAGGCAGACACCCATGGCTACCACCGCTACCACCCGGGCGCTGCCCGCTCCTCGCCCCGCCGCGCCGCGCGAGCACACCTACGCGTGGGAGGGGCGTGACCGCACCGGCAAGGTGGTGCGTGGCGAAGTGCGCGCCGGCGGACCGGCGGTCGTGCAGACCTCGCTGCGCCGCCAGGGAATCGCGGTCACGAAGGTGACCAGGCGGCGCTACAAGAAAGGCCGCAGGATCGGCGAGAAGGACATCACGCTGTTCACGCGCCAGCTGGCGACGATGATGAAGGCCGGCGTGCCGCTGCTGCAGTCGTTCGACATCGTGGCACGCGGCACGAGCAACGCGTCGGTGTCGAAGCTGTTCGTCGACATCCGCGGCGACGTGGAGACCGGTACCTCGCTGTCGCAGGCGTTCCGCAAGTACCCGCTCTACTTCGACTCGCTCTTCTGCAACCTGGTGGGCGCGGGCGAGCAGGCCGGCATTCTCGACGACCTGCTCGACCGGCTCGCGACCTACAAGGAGAAGATGCTCGCCATCAAGGGCAAGATCAAGTCGGCGCTGTTCTATCCCACCGCCGTGCTGGTGGTCGCGTTCATCGTCGTCGCGGTGATCATGCTGTTCGTCGTGCCCGCGTTCAAGGAGGTCTTCTCGAACTTCGGCGCCGACCTGCCCGCCCCGACGCTGATGGTGATCGCGATGTCGGATTTCTTCGTCGAGTACTGGTACCTGATCTTCGGGGCCATCGGCGGTGGCCTGTACTTCCTGGTACAGGCATGGCGCCGTTCGCCGAAAGTGCAGATGGCGATGGACCGGCTGCTGCTCAAGCTGCCGGTCTTCGGGCCGGTGGTCGAGAAGGCGACCATCGCGCGCTGGCTGCGCACGCTGTCGACGATGTTCGCGGCCGGCGTGCCGCTGGTCGAGGCGCTCGACTCGGTGGGCGGCGCCTCGGGAAACCACGTCTACCTGATGGCGACGAAGAAGATCCAGCAGGAGGTGTCCACCGGCACCAGCCTGACCGTGGCGATGCAGAACTCGCAGGTGTTCCCGAACATGGTGCTGCAGATGTCGTCGATCGGCGAGGAGTCCGGTGCGCTCGACTCGATGCTCTCGAAGGCGGCCGACATCTTCGAGCGCGAAGTCGACGACGCGGTCGAGAGCCTGTCGAGCCTGCTCGAGCCGATGATCATGGTCGTGCTGGGCACGCTGATCGGCGGCCTGGTGATCGCGATGTACCTGCCGATCTTCAAGCTGGGCCAGGTGGTCTGAGGGCGCGATCGCCCGCGTCGCCGGCCTGCTAAGCTCGCGCGATGATCGAGATCCTGCAGCATTCCGCGCCGCTGGCAGTGAGCGCGGCGGCGATTCTTGGCCTGGTGGTCGGCAGCTTCCTGAACGTCGTGATCCACCGGCTTCCGAAGATGATGGAGCGCGCCTGGGCCGCCGAGGCCGCCGAACTGCGCGGCGAAGCAGCGCCACCGGCCGAGCGCTTCGACCTGCTCGCGCCGCGCTCGCGCTGCCCCGCCTGCGGGCATCAGCTGGGCGCGCTCGAGAACATCCCGCTGCTCAGCTGGCTGATCCAGCGCGGCAGGTGCACTGCCTGCGGCGCGGCGATCCCGGCGCGCTACCCGATCGTCGAACTGGCCACTGCGGTCCTGAGCGCGCTGGCGATCTGGCGCTTCGGTGCCACCGCCGCCGGGCTCGGAGCGGTGATCCTCGGAGCGTTCCTGATCGCGCTCACTTTCATCGACCTCGACACGCACCTGCTGCCCGACAGCATGACCCTGCCGCTGCTCTGGCTGGGCCTGCTGTTCAACCTCTGGGGGGTGTTCGCGCCGCTGCCGGCGGCCGTGATCGGCGCAATGGCGGGCTATCTGGGCCTGTGGTCGGTCTACTGGCTGTTCAAGCTGCTCACCGGCAAGGAAGGCATGGGGTACGGCGACTTCAAGCTGCTCGCCGCCCTCGGCGCGTGGTTCGGCTGGACCGCGCTCCCGGCAGTCATCCTGCTTGCGTCGGCGGTCGGCGCGACGGTGGGCATCGCGCTGATCGTGCTGGCGCGCCGCGGCCGCGAGGTGCCGATTCCGTTCGGCCCCTACCTGGCCGGCGCCGGACTGCTCGCACTGCACTTTCGCGAGCCGCTGGGCAGGCTGTTCGGCGTCGGCTGAAGCCCGTGTGCCTGCCCGCGCGCCATGGTCGCCGCGGGCCCGCTGTTAGACTCGATCGATGAGCCACCGACCCTCGTCTCCGGCCGCGTCTTCGGCGCAAGCTGCGACAGCACGTCCGCACCGCCTGCTGATCGGCCTGACCGGTGGCATCGGCAGCGGCAAGACCACGGTCGCCGATCTCTTCGCTGCGCGCGGTGCGGCGGTGGTCGACACCGATGCGATCGCACACGAACTCACCGCTCCCGGCGGGGCAGCGATCGCGGCGATCCGCGCCGAGTTCGGCGACGCCGTGATCCGTGCCGACGGCGCGCTCGATCGCGACGCGATGCGCGAGCGCGCGTTCGAAGATCCGGCGGCGCGTCGCCGGCTCGAGGCGATCCTGCACCCGATGATCCGTGCCGAGTCGCGACGCCGCCTCGAGGCGGCCGAAGGTCCGTACGCCATGCTGGTCGTGCCGCTGCTGGTGGAGTCGGGCGATCGTGCGGGCGGAGTCGACCGCATTCTCGTCGTCGATTGCCCGGTCGAGGTCCAGGTCGAACGCGTCATGCGTCGCAGCGGCCTCACCCGCGATCGGGTCGCGAGCATCCTCGCGGCGCAGGCGAGCCGCGCACAGAGGCTGGCCGCTGCCGACGACGTGATCGACAATGGCGGCGCGCCCGATGCGCTCGACGCGCAGGTCGAGGCGCTGCACCGGCGCTACGCGCGAGGCGAGTCGTGACGAAGGGCGCAATCCGGGCCGCACGCGGTTTGTCAAGCGAATCGCTTTGCGCCAGAATTCGTTCGTCTTCGCGCACGAAGCGCGATGCTCGCACGACCCCGCCCGCGCAGCGGCGTCGCGACGAGCCCCGACAGTGGCCCAGGACGGCATCTTGATCCTGTACGAGTATCCGCTGAACGAACGCGTCCGGACCCTGTTGCGGCTGGAAGACCTGTTCGAGCGCCTCGAAATCTTCGCCGCCAGGGAGCATCCGCTCGATCACCACGTCGCGCTGGGAACGCTGTTCGAGATTCTCGACGTGGCCGGGCGTGCCGACCTCAAGTCCGACCTGCTGCAGGAACTCGAGCGGCAGCGGCAGGCGCTGATGGCGTTCCGGAACAACCCCGAAGTCTCGGCATCCGCGCTCGAGCGCGTCCTCGGGGAGATCGACGGGGCGGCGCGCGAACTCGGCGCGATCACCGGCAAGACCGGACAGCACCTGCGCGACAACGAGTGGCTGATGAGCATCCGCAGCCGCACGATCATCGCCGGCGGCGCCTGCGAATTCGACCTGCCGTCGTACTACGCGTGGCAGCATCGCCATCACGAGGCGCGCCAGCGCGACATCGCCGCCTGGGCAGCGCCGTTCCGGCCGCTCTACGACAGCCTGGCGATCGTGCTCAAGTTGCTGCGCGAAAGCGCGCAGCGTTCGACGCTGCGCGCCCAGCAGGGCAGCTACCAGCAACCGCTGGGCGGCAGGAGCTTCCAGATGGTGCAGGTGCGGCTCGATCCGGACGTGGGCGCAATCCCCGAGATCAGCGCCAACAAGTACCTGCTGTGGATCCGCTTCACCAGCCAGGACGGCGACCTGCGTCCGCGGCCGTTCGAGGGCAGCGTCGACTTCGAACTCGCCCTGTGCAATCTCTGAGCATGCGCGGCAGGCCATGACGCCACGATCCGTCTCGGTCGACTGCCCCACCTGCGGCCGAAAGACGCCGTTCGACGCCTCGAATCGCTGGCGACCTTTCTGCTCGGAGCGCTGCAAGACGGTGGATCTCGGCGCCTGGGCCGCCGAGCGCTACCGCATCGCCGGCGATTCGCGCACCGACGACGCCGACGACTGGAGCGAAGCCAGCGAATCCGCTTCGATGACGAGAGCGTCTTCGGACAGCTGAGGCCCGGGCAGTCAGCGCCAGATCGCGCGCATCATCGCCAGTCCGTGAGCGCCGGCACGCGCGGCGGGCGTCGCATCGCCTTCGGTCATTCCGCCGAGCGCGAACACCGGCACTCGCGAATCCCGCGCGAGCTGCTCGAAGCGCGGCCATCCGAGCACCGCCGCCCCCGGATGCGAGCGCGTCTCGCGCACCGGGCCAAGCAGCGCAAAGTCGATCGCAAGCTCACCGGCGCGCGCGAGCTCGTCTGCATCGTGACACGACGCGCCGACGACGGATAGTCTCGGTCGCGAGACGGTCGCGCGCAGATCTGCGCTTCTGAGATGCACACCGTCGCAGGCCCTCCAGTAGGAGGCCGGATGCCGGCTGTTGACCAGCAGACGCGCACGATGGCGCACGCACAGTGCGTGCACGCTGCGGAAGAGCCGATCGAAGCGCGCCGGCTGCATTCCGGGCTCGCGCAGCTGCACCAGCCGCAACCCGCGTGCGAGCGCGCGCTCGAGCCGCTCGACGAAGCGTTCGTCGCCGAGTTCGAGCGCGCAACTGATGCCGATCCGGTCGGGCAGCCGCAGCCAGCCGATCACCGGGATCGCGGCCGGCAGCAGCGGCGCGAGATCGATCGCCGACGGATGCCGCCAGGCGAGCGATTGACCCTCGCGGCCGCGCGGCTCGCCCTCCCACGAGACGATCCGCTGGAAATGCAGCCGAACGTGCGCGTGCGGATACCGGTATTCGCGCACCGCCCACGGTCGCGATTCGCGCACTTCGATGCCGAGTTCCTCGCGCAGTTCGCGCGCCAACGCCTGCTCGACGCTCTCGCCGGGTTCCAGCTTGCCGCCGGGAAACTCCCACCATCCGGCGTAGGGCTTGCCGGCGAGCCGTTGCCCGAACAGCACCGCGCCATCGGCACGCACGAGCACGCCGACCGCCACCTCGACGACCGCGGACCGGGCCGCGCTCATCGCCCCGGTGACGCTCGGCCCTTGCGCGCGGTCGTGCGGGCGACGCCCTGCGCCCGGCGCCCCGCCCGGTCTTTCGCGAACTGCCAGGCCACCCGCCCCGAGCGCGAGCCGCGCTCGAGCGCGAAGCGCAGTGCGTCGGCGCGCGCCGCCTCGATCTCCCGCTCGTCGCAGCCGAAGCTCGCCAGCCAGTGCGCGACGATCGCCAGGTAGTCATCCTGGCGGAACGGGTAGAACGACACCCACAGCCCGAAGCGCTCGGACAGCGAGATCTTCTCCTCTACCGTTTCGCCGGGATGGATTTCGCCGTCCTCCTGGTGCTTTGCGTCGAGGTTCTCGCGCATGTACTCGGGCATCAGGTGGCGCCGGTTCGAGGTGGCGTAGATGAGCAGGTTGTCCGACTGCGCCGCCACGGAGCCGTCGAGCGCGACCTTGAGCGCCTTGTAGCCCGGTTCGCCCTCCTCGAACGACAGGTCGTCGCAGAAGACGATGAAGCGCTCGGGACGGCCGGCGACCAGTTCGACGATGTCGGGCAGGTCGACCAGGTCGTCCTTGTCGACCTCGATCAGGCGCAACCCGCGCGCGGCGTAGGCGTTCAGGCAGGCCTTGATCAGCGAAGACTTGCCGGTGCCGCGCGAACCGGTGAGCAGCACGTTGTTGGCCGGCAGCCCGGCGACGAACTGCCGCGTGTTGCGCTCGATGGCCAGCTTCTGCTCGTCGATGTGCTTGAGGTCGGACAGCCGGATCGGCGAGAGGTGGCGCACCGGTTGCAGCACCGCGTGCACGCCGAGGGCCGTGGCGCGCCGGCGCCAGCGGAACGCGTACGCCGCGCCCCAGTCGGGAACGGGCGGTGTCGGCAGCAGTGATTCGATGCGGCGGATCAGCGCTTCGGCGCGATCTGCCAGTTGCTCGAGCTTGCTCGTATCGGTCATCGGCTCGCGGCGGCGGCGCTTGCGCTCAGGATCGGTAGTCGGCGTTGATCGACACGTAGTCGTGCGAGAGGTCGCAGGTCCAGACGGTGGTGCTCGCCTCGCCGCGGTCGAGCAGCACGCGGATGCGGATCTCGTCCTTCTTCATCACCCGCTGGCCGTCTTCCTCGCGATACGCCGGATGGCGTCCGCCCCGGGTGGCCACGTGCACTTCGTCGAGGAAGAGATCGACCCGATCGACGTCGAGGTCGGCGATGCCGGCATAGCCGATGGCCGCGAGGATGCGGCCGAGGTTGGGGTCGGATGCGAAGAACGCGGTCTTCACCAGCGGCGAGTGCGCGATCGCGTAGGCAACCGCCGCGGCCTCGGCTTGCGAGCCGGCGCGCTCGACCTCGATCGTGATGAACTTGGTCGCGCCCTCGCCGTCGCGCGCCAGTGCCTGGGCGAGTTCCTGCGCGACCTCGACGATCGCCGCCTTCAGCGCCGCAGCGCCCGGCGCCGCGTCGTCGGCGATCGTCGCGCCGCTGGCGCCGCTGGCCAGCAGCACCAGCGAGTCGTTGGTCGAGGTGTCGCCGTCGACCGTGACCCGGTTGAAGCTCAGGTCGGCCACCTCGCGCACCCAGCGCGCGAGCAGCGGCTGCGGCAGCGCCGCATCGGTGGCGATGTAGCCGAGCATCGTCGCCATGTTCGGGCGGATCATTCCCGACCCCTTGGCGATGCCGGTGACGACCACGCGCCGGCCGCCGACTTCGATCTCGCGCGACGCACCCTTCGGCAGCGTGTCGGTGGTCATGATCGCCCCGGCGGCGTCGAGCCAGTCGCTCGCGCCCAGGCCCTCCACCGCCGCGCCGATGCCGGCGAGCAGGCGATCCATCGGCAGGTGCTCGAGGATCACGCCGGTGGAGAACGGCAGAACCTGCGCGGGCGCGCAGCCCAGCAACCGTGCGAGCTCCTCGCAGCTGCGCTGCGCGTTGGCGAGGCCGGTCGCGCCGGTGCCGGCATTCGCGCAGCCGGTGTTCACGAGCAGCGCGCGAATCGCGCCGGCGCTCGCCGCGAGGTGCTCCCGGCACACGCGCACCGGCGCGGCGCAGAAGCGGTTGGTGGTGAACACGCCGGCCGCGGTCGCGCCCTGCGCGAGTTGCAGCACCAGCAGGTCGCGGCGGCTGGCCTTGCGGATGCCGGCCATCGCGGTGCCGATCGCCACGCCGGGCACGGGGCGCAGCGCCGTGCGCGCCGGAACTCGCAGATTCACGGGCATCGCTGCGCCTCCTGGCTGGCCGGCTCAGCGGCTCAGGCGAGCCGGCCGTGGCATTGCTTGTACTTCTTGCCCGAACCGCAGGGGCAGGGGTCGTTGCGGCCGATCTTCTGGCCGAAGCGCCGGATCGGCTGCGGGCTGCTCTCCTCGGCCTGCGGGCGCTGCTGGACCGCGAGCGCGACCGCCTCGGCATCGGCGCCTTCGGCCACGCCCGCCTGGTCGAAGTCGGCGTGCGTGTAGCTCACGTTGGAGTAGTGCGGCTGCACCGTCTCCTCGACCTGCTCGACCTCGTCGGCCGTCTGGATGCGCACCGTCATCAGGATGCGGGTGACGTCGTTACGCACCCGCTCCTGCATCAGGCCGAAGAGCTCGAAGGCCTCGCGCTTGTATTCCTGCTTGGGGTTCTTCTGCGCGTAGCCGCGCAGGTGGATGCCCTGGCGCAGGTAGTCGAGCGAAGCCAGGTGCTCGCGCCAGTGCTGGTCGATCGTCTGCAGCATGATCGAGCGCTCGAAGCCGGCGAACACCTCGACCCCCACCTGGTCGACTTTCGACTGGTACATCGCATCGGCGGCCTTCAGCACCGCCTCGAGCAGGTCGTCGGCGGCAGCTTCGGCGTCGTCCTGCATCATCGCGGTGAGCGGCACCTCGAGCTGCCAGTCGCTGGCGAGCACCTTCTGCAGCCCGGCGACGTCCCATTGCTCCTCGACCGAGTCGGCCGGCACGTACTGGCGGAACAGGTCGGTGAAGACGCGCTGCCGAAGGTCGCCCACCCGCTCCGAGAACTCGGAGGACTCGAGCAGCGCGTCGCGGTCGGAGTAGACGATCTTGCGCTGGTCGTTGGCGACGTCGTCGTATTCGAGCAGCTGCTTGCGAATGTCGAAGTTGCGCGCCTCGACCTTGCGCTGCGCCGATTCGATCGAGCGCGTGACCATGCCGGCCTCGATCGCCTCGCCCTCGGGCAGCTTCAGGCGATCCATGATCGCCTTGAGCCGGTCGCCGGCGAAGATCTTCAGCAGCGGGTCTTCCATCGACAGGTAGAAGCGCGACGAACCCGGATCGCCCTGGCGGCCCGAGCGGCCGCGCAACTGGTTGTCGATGCGACGCGACTCGTGGCGCTCGGTGCCGACGATGTGCAGGCCGCCAGCGGCGATCACCTCGTCGTGCAGCGACTCCCATTCGTCGCGCAGCTTCGCGATGCCGCTCTCGCGTTCGGCCTCGGGCAGCGAGGCGTCGGCGTTCAGGAACTCGATCTGCTTCTCGACGTTGCCGCCCAGCACGATGTCGGTGCCGCGTCCCGCCATGTTGGTGGCGATGGTGATCATCTTCGGGCGCCCGGCCTGCGCGACGATCTCGGCCTCTCGGGCGTGCTGCTTGGCATTGAGCACCTGGTGCGGCAGCTTCTCCTTGTCGAGCATTCCCGACAGCAGTTCGGAGTTCTCGATCGAGGTCGTGCCCACCAGCACCGGCTGGCCGCGCTCGTGGCAGTCGCGGATGTCGGCGAGGATCGCGTTGTATTTCTCGCGCGAAGTGCGGAAGACCTGGTCCTGCCGGTCTTCGCGGATCATCGGGCGATGCGTCGGGATGACCACCGTCTCCAGGCCGTAGATCTCCTGGAACTCGTAGGCCTCGGTGTCGGCGGTGCCCGTCATGCCGGCGAGCTTGCCGTACATGCGGAAGTAGTTCTGGAACGTGATCGACGCGAGCGTCTGGTTCTCGGCCTGGATCGCCACGCGCTCCTTGGCCTCGACCGCCTGGTGCAGGCCTTCGGACCAGCGCCTGCCCGGCATCAGGCGGCCGGTGAACTCGTCGACGATGATCACTTCGCCGTTCTGCACCACGTAGTGCTGGTCGCGATGGAACAGCGTGTGCGCACGCAGCGCCGCCATCAGGTGATGCATCAGCCCGATGTTGGTCGCATCGTACAGGCTCGCACCCTCGGGCAGCACGCCCATCTGCGCGAGGATTCGCTCGGTCTTCTCGTGGCCGGCCTCGGACAGGTAGACCTGGTGCGCCTTGCGGTCGACCCAGTAGTCGCCGGGCGGGTCTTCCTCCCCCGTCTTGGGCTCGGCGGCCATCTCCTGCAGCAGCGGCGGCAACGCGTCGAGTCGCTGGTAGGTCTCGGTGTGGTCTTCGGCCTGGCCGGAGATGATCAGCGGAGTGCGCGCCTCGTCGATGAGGATGGAGTCGACCTCGTCGACGATCGCGTAGTGCAGCCCGCGCTGGCGCCGGTCGCCCACCGCGTACTCCATGTTGTCGCGCAGATAGTCGAAACCGAACTCGTTGTTGGTGCCGTAGGTGATGTCGGCGGCGTAGGCTGCCTTCTTGTCGGCGGTCGCCTGCTGAGTGAGGATCGTGCCGACCGACATGCCGAGAAAGCGGTAGAGCTTGCCCATCCACTCGGCATCGCGGCTGGCCAGGTAGTCGTTCACCGTGACCACGTGCACGCCCTTACCGGCGAGCGCGTTCAGGTAGACCGCCAGCGTCGCGGTGAGCGTCTTGCCCTCGCCGGTGCGCATTTCGGCGATCTTGCCCGAGTGCAGCACCATGCCGCCGATCAGCTGCACGTCGAAGTGGCGCATGCCCAGTACCCGGCGTGCCGCCTCGCGACACACCGCGAAGGCCTCGGGCAGCAGCGCATCGACCGCTTCGCCGTCGGTTACGCGCTGGCGGAACTCGGCCGTCTTGCCGGCCAGCTGCTCGTCGGAGAGCGCCATGATCCGCGGTTCGAGCGCGTTGATCTGCTCGACCGACTTGCGGTAGCCCTTCAGCAGCCGCTCGTTGCGGCTGCCGAAGATCCGGGTGAGGATGTTCTGGATCATTCGGCGGCGGATCGGCCGGGCCGCGGCAGGGCCGGCCTGCAGGGAAACCTTGCGAGTCTAGCACGCGGCCCGCGACGGGCCCGAGCGGCGCGCCGTGCCGCCGGACCGCGCAAAACGGCAGCGACGGGCCGCGGCGCCGGGCGTTCAGCGAACCCGCGCCAGCGCCTGCTTGCCCGGTGCGCGCATCCCCGCGCGCAGCCAGGGCAGCGGATCGCGTGCCACGCCATCGACCCGCACCTCGAAGTGCAGGTGCGGCCCGGTCGAGCGCCCGGTGGAGCCCACCTCGGCGATTTTCTGCCCCTGGCGGACGATTTCGCCCGCGACCACGTCGAGCTTCGAAGCGTGCGCGTAGCGCGTGACCAATCCGTCGCCGTGATCGATGTCCACCTGGTTGCCGTAGCCCGGGTGCCGGCCGGCCACCACCACGACCCCGGCCGCCGCGGCAAGGATCGGCGCGCCGACGGGTGCAGCGAAATCCAGGCCTGCGTGCGCCACGCTCCGGCCGCTGAACGGGTCGATGCGCGTGCCGAAGCGCGAGCCGGGCAGCAGCACATCGACCAGCGGCCGCGCGCTCGGCACCAGCCTGGCGGAGACCGCCCGATACAGCAGTTCCGATTCCAGCAGGCTCAGTTCACCGTCCTGCCGCGCGAACGCGTCGGCGGTGCGGTCGATCTCGCGCGCGAGCTCGGCCAGGGTCAGTGGGCGCCCGCCGTCGGCGGGCGCCGGCCCTCCGCGCCCGCCCTGCACCGCGAGCACGCCGAGGTCGAGCATCGTCAGCCCCGCCTTCGTGGCGACGCGCTCGCCCAGCGCATCGAGCCGTGCGAGTCGCGCCTGCATCTCGCCCAGCCTGATCGCCAGCGCGTCGATGTTCTGCCGGATCAGCGCGTCGCGGTCCGGGCTCTCGCGCTCCTGCCCGAACCGCGGCAGCCAGCTCTCGGGGATCGGCAACTGCCCGCCGGGCAGGTGGTGCAGCGTGACGTACGACAGCAGGCCCGAGACCGCGGCGAGCGCCAGCATCGTCGCCAGCACGAGCCCGGCAAGCGTGCGACGGCCGATGTGCAGCGTGCGCGCCTGCCTGAGTCGCGGGTGCACGAGAATGACCTGCATTCGACTTCTCCACCGGGCAGCGGCGCCGTGCTGCCGTGCCGTGCCGTGCTACCGTAGTGCGAGCCGGCGCACGACCGGCCCCCGTCACGAACCGATGAAATCCGCCGCGACCGCACGCTCCGTTGCCAGCTGGCTCGATGCCGAGCCGGGGTTTCGCGCGCTTGCCGCCCGCGTCGATCGCCTGGTGGCATTGCAGGCGCGGCTCGCCGGGGCCTGCCCGGGCATCCCGCTCACGGTGGTCTCGCTCGAGGCCGGGACGCTCACCGTCATGACCCCGAGCGCCGCGTGGGCCGGCCGCCTGCGCCAGATGACCCCCACCCTGCTCGCGCTGGTGCGCCAGGATTGCGCCCAAGTTAGTCGAATCCGGATCGTGCCGCAACGACGCGCATCCGCGACGATGCGTGCCGCCGGCGCGCCGCGGGCGGCACTGCCGCCGCGCGCGCTCGCGGATCTCGCACAACTGATGGCCGAAGTGGAAGGGCCGGCGCTCGAGCAAGCACTTGCAAACCTGGTCCGCAGGCATCGCGGAGCGCGCTGAGTCTCGTCCTGGCCGACGCCGACGAAAGGCGCTGCCTGCCCGCCGTACGGCGCCGCCGCCCCCGGGCGCGGCACGCCTCGTCTAGAGACGCTGCACGAACATCACCGCGAAGAACAGCAGCGCGCCGGCCGCGCCCGCTGCGAGTGCCCTGAACGCCAGCCGCAGGTACTTGCGATCACGGGTGAACAGGTAGCCGAAGGCGCACCAGGCGACCGTGGCGAGCACCGCGGCGACGAAGATCCTGAGGAAGATCATCGGGCGCGCCGCGTCGCGGGCTCGTCAGGCATGGCTCCAGTCGAGGGCGAACAGCCTGGGCGCCTCGCGCCGCTCGTTGAAGCTCACCAGTTCCCAGGCCTGCTGGTCGGCGAGCAGTTCGCGCAGCAGCCGGTTGTTCAGCGCGTGCCCCGACTTGTGCGCGCTGTAGGCGGCGAGCAGCGGGTGGCCGACGAGGTAGAGGTCGCCGACCGCGTCGAGGATCTTGTGCTTGACGAACTCGTCGTCGAAGCGCAGGCCCTCGGCGTTGAGCACCCGGTATTCGTCCATCACGATCGCGTTGCCGAAGCTGCCGCCCTTCGCGAGGCCGTGCGCCCGCAGCGCCTCGACGTCCTGCATGAAGCCGAAAGTGCGGGCGCGTGCGACTTCCTTCACGTACGACATCGTCGCGAAATCGACCTCGACCGCCTGTTCGGTCGCATCGATCGCCGGATGCGAGAACTCGATCGAGAAGCGCAGCTTGAAGCCGAAGTGCGGGTCGAGGCGCGCCCACTTGTCGCCTTCGCGCACCTCGACCGCGCGCCTGACGCGGATGAAGCGCTTGGCGGCACGCTGCTCGACGATGCCGGCCGACTGCACGAGGAACACGAACGAGCCCGCCGACCCGTCGAGGATCGGGATCTCGGGCGCGGTCACGTCGACGAAGAGATTGTCGATGCCCAGGCCGGCCAGGGCCGACATCAGGTGCTCGACGGTGGCCACCCGCACCTGGCTGCCCGGCCCCTCGTCGGCGGCAGTGAGCGTGGAGGCCATGCGCGTGTCGGTGACGCGCGCCGCACCGCTGCGGATCTCCACCGGCGGATCGAGGTCGATGCGGCGGAACACGATGCCGGTGTCGGCCTCGGCCGGGCGCAGCGTGAGCTCGACCCGCTCGCCCGAGTGCAGGCCCACCCCGGTGGTGCTGACCGGCCTGCCGATGGTTCGCTGACGCATCATGGTTCGGCGCGTGGCGCCTTCGCTCGTGCCCGGGCGGCGGACATCAGGTGGCCACCGGCCCGGCGTCGACGACCTGGCGCAGCATCGTCGCGGCGTCGGAGACCTCGAACTTGCCGGGCGCCTCGAGGTTCAGCGTCTTCACCACGCCGTCGTCGACCAGCATCGAGTAGCGGCGCGAGCGCAGCCCCATGCCGCCGGCGCTCAGGTCGACCTCCAGGCCGAGCTTCCTGGTGAACTCCGCGGCGCCGTCGGCGATCATGCGCACCTTGCCGGCGCACTTCTGGTCGCGGCCCCAGGCGCCCATCACGAACGCGTCGTTCACCGACAGGCACCAGATCTCGTCGACTCCCGCCGCCTTCAACGCGTCGTGCTCCTGCAGGTAGCCGGGGACGTGCTTCGCCGAGCAGGTCGGCGTGTATGCGCCCGGAAGCCCGAAGATCACGATGCGCTTGCCCCGGACCAGGTCGGCGACCTGGAACGCGTTCGGCCCGACCGCGCAGCCGTTGCCTTCGACTTCGATGAACTCGCGGACCGTCGCGTCCGGAAGTGTGTCGCCGACCTTGATCGTCATTCGGTGGTTTCTCCGTGATTTTCCCGCAATCGTGCTCCCGTGGCCATCGACGGGTGTGATCGCCGCGGGCAATCGATCATTGTAGTGTGCGCGCGCGATCCTTGCCCGGGCGCGAGCGGCGACCCCGATGGCGCCGGGGTCGCCCGCTGCGCCCGCCCCGGTTGGCCCGGGGCGGGCGCGCCGCTCAGTCAGCCTGCTTGCGCAGGAACGCCGGAATGTCGAAACGCTCGACGCCGCTGTCCTCGAGAGCCTGCACCTGCGCCGCTGCCGACGCGCGCGGGTTGCGCCAGACCGTGGGCTGATCGAACTGGTCGTAGTCGAGCGGCGCGCTGGCGTTGTCGGTGCCGGTGCGCAGTTGCGTCTGCGGCACCAGCACCGGCCTGGCCGCGCGCCGGCCGATTCCGGTGGCCACCACGGTCACGCGCAGCCGGTCGCCCATGTCCTCGTCGAACACCGTGCCGTGGATGATCGTCGCGTCGTCGGCGCAGAAGGCCTTGATCGTGTTGATCACGTCGTTGGTCTCCTTCAGCTTCAGGCTGCGGCCTGCGCTGATGTTGACGATCACGCCGCGCGCGCCGTGCAGGTCGACGCCGTCGAGCAGTGGCGAGGACACCGCCTGCTCGGCCGCGATGCGCGCGCGATCCAGCCCCGCGGCTTCACCGATGCCCATCATCGCCTTGCCCTGCTCGCCCATCACCGTCTTCACGTCGGCGAAGTCGACGTTCACCAGCCCGGGCACGTTGATGATCTCGGCGATTCCGGCGACCGCGTTGTGCAGCACGTCGTCGGCGCGCCGGAACGCGTCCTCCAGGCTCGCGTCCTCGTCCATCACCTCGAACAGCTTCTGGTTGAGCACCACGATCAGCGAATCGACGTGCTCGACCAGCTGATCGATCCCGGAGTCGGCGATCTGCATCTTCTTCGCGCCCTCGAAGTCGAACGGCTTGGTCACGACGCCGACGGTGAGGATGCCCATTTCCTTGGCGATCTCGGCCACGACCGGCGAGGCGCCGGTGCCGGTGCCCTTGCCCATGCCTGCGGTGAGGAACACCATGTTGGCACCGTCGAGCGCCTCGCGGATGTGCTCGCGCATCGCGTCGGCGGCGGCCCGGCCGGCCTCGGGACGTGCGCCCGCGCCCAGCCCGATCTCGCCGAGCTGGATCGTGCGCTCGGCAAGCGAACGCCGCAGCGCCTGCTTGTCGGTGTTCAGGGCGATGAACTCCACCCCCTGCACGCTGCGATTGATCATGTGGTTGACCGCGTTGCCGCCTGCCCCCCCGATGCCGATCACCTTGATGACGGCGCCGTCGACGTCGGTTTCGATCATTTCAAAGCTCATGGTGCTGACCTCCTTGATGATGGGAAGACAGACGGGAGAAGCTGAGCCGTACAACGGCACACGCCCCCGCCGGCGCGGCCGTCCGGCCTCGCCTCTCCAGTCGCCCTTCCCGGAAAGAAACGGGTTGTTCAGAAATTCCCAAGGAACCACTCCCTCATGCGTCGCAGCGTCTCCTTGAACGATCCGGACTGCTCGGCCACCTTGCGGCCGCGCAGTCTCTGCAGTCTCGCTTCCTCGAGCAGCCCGACCGCGGTGGAATAGCGCGGCGAGCGCACCACGTCGGCGAGCCCGCCGGTGTAGCCGGGCATGCCGATGCGCACCGGCTTGAGGAAGATGTCCTCGGCCAGCTCGACCATGCCGGGCAGCAGGCTGGTGCCGCCGGTGAGCACGACGCCCGAGGACAGCAGTTCCTCGTAGCCCGACTCGCGCACGACCTGGTGCACCAGCGAGAACAGCTCCTCGATGCGCGGCTCGATCACGGCGGCGAGCGCCTGGCGCGACAGCGTGCGCGGCGCGCGGTCGCCGAGCCCGGGCACGTCGATCTTCTCGTTGGGGTCGGCAAGCACCTGCTTGGCGATGCCGTAGCGCAGCTTGATCTCGTCGGCCTCGGGCGTGGGCGTGCGCAACGCCATCGCGATGTCGTTGGTGATCTGGTCGCCGGCGATCGGAATCACCGCGGTGTGCCGGATCGCCCCGCCGGTGAAGATCGCGATGTCGGTGGTGCCGCCGCCGACATCGACGAGGGCGACGCCGAGTTCCTTCTCGTCCTGGGTCAGGATCGACATGCTCGAAGCGAGCGGCTGCAGGATCAGGTCGTTGACCTCGAGGCCGCAGCGACGCACGCACTTCACGATGTTCTGCGCCGCCGACACCGCGCCGGTCACGATGTGCACCTTCACCTCGAGGCGCACCCCGCTCATGCCGATCGGCTCGCGGATGTCCTCCTGGCCGTCGATGATGAATTCCTGCGGCAGCACGTGGACGATCTGCTGGTCGGTCGGAATGCTGACCGCCTTGGCGGTCTCGATCACGCGCGCCATGTCGGCTTCGGTGACTTCCTTGTCCTTGATCGCCACCATGCCGCTGGAGTTGAAGCTGCGGATGTGGCTGCCGGCGATGCCGGCATAGACCGTGCGGATCTTGCAGTCGGCCATCAGCTCGGCCTCTTCGAGCGCGCGCTGGATCGACGCGACCGTCGACTCGATGTTCACCACCACGCCCTTCTTCAGGCCGCGCGAATCGTGCTGGCCGAGACCGACGATCTCGTAGTGGCCGTCGGGGCGCATCTCGGCGACGATCGCCACGATCTTCGAGGTGCCGATATCGAGTCCGACGATCAGGTCCTTGGCGTCTCTGGTCATTCCGTGGTCCCGCGTTTCAATGCGTCCGATGCGCCTGCGCGCCGTCGTGCTCGCGTGCCGGGTCGAGCTGCGCGAGCGAGCGGATCGCGAATCCGTTCGGGTAGCGCAGATCGATCACGCCGGCGCGCCGCTTCAGGCTGGCCACGACTTCCGGCCAGGCCTGCACCCAGCGCGCGACACGGCGCTCGACCGGCATGCCCTGATCGCGACCGAGCAGCAGCGTCGTGCCGTCGTCCAGCCGCATGGTCCAGGCGTAGCGCGGCGACAGCGCGACCGAGTTCGGGTGCGCGCCAAGCGGCGCGACCGCCTCGCGCAACTCGGCGTAGCGGCGCGCAACCTGCAGCGCGCTGCCTTCCGGTCCGGAGAACTGCGGCAGCTCGCCTTCCTCCTCGGCCTCGCCGAGGTTGGCGGCGAACAGTTCGCCGAAAGTGTTGACCAGGCGCCCGTCGCCCCAGAACGCCAGCGGACGGTGCTCCTCGATCGCGACTTCCAGTCCATCGGGCCAGACGCGGCGCACGCTGGCGCGGCGCACCCACGGCACCGCCTCGAAGGTGGCGCGCACCGCGTCGAGGTCGACCGCGAAGAAATTGCCGCGCACGTGGCGGGCGACCGCCGCACGCAGCAGCGGCGCCGAGGCATTGCGCAACCGGTGACCCTGTGCCGCCTCGATGTTCACGCCGCGCAGCGTGAAGTACGGGCGCTGCGACAGCCACCAGGTGGCGGCGGCCAGCGCCGCGAGCAGCGTCGCGCCGATGACCGCGCTGGCCAGCGCGTTCATCAGGCGCACGTCGTGCCAGAGGCTCACCGTCTCCCTCCGATCTTCAGGCTCGCCGAGGCGAGAATGCGCAGGCACAGTTCCTCGTAGGACATGCCGGCGGCGCGGGCAGCCATCGGCACCAGGGAGTGGCCGGTCATGCCAGGCGAGGTGTTCACCTCGAGCAGGTACGGGCGCTCGTCGGACCGGCGCAGCATCACGTCCACCCGGCCCCAGCCCTCGCAGCCGATCGCGAGGTACGCGCGCAGCGACAGCGCGGCGATCTCGTCGGCGAGCGCATCGGGCAGCGCGGCCGGGCACTCGTAGCGCGTGTCGTCGCGGAAGTACTTGTTCTGGTAGTCGTAGTTGCCGGCCGGCGCGATGATCTCGATCACCGGCAGCGCGCGCGCTTCGCCCCCCGAGCCGATGATCGCGACGGTCAGTTCGCGGCCTTCGACGAATTCCTCGCAGAGCACGTCCTCGTCGTGGCGGCGTGCGATCTCGAACGCCGCCTGCGCCTGGTCGGCCGACACCATCTTCGTGAAGCCGATCGTCGAGCCTTCGCGCGACGGCTTCACCGCCATCGGCAAGCCGAAGCGCGCCGCGGCCGCGGCCACGTCGGCAGCGCTGTGCGCCAGTGCGAATCCCGGCGTGGGCAGGCCGTGGGTCGTCCAGATGCGCTTCGTGCACGCCTTGTCGATCCCGATCGCCGAGGCCATCACGCCACTGCCGGTATAGGGAATGCCGAGCAGCTCGAGCGCACCCTGCACCGTGCCGTCCTCGCCGTAGCGCCCGTGCAGCGCGATGAACGCGCGGTCGAAACCGTCGCGAACCAGATCGTCGAGCGTGCGCTCGGCCGGATCGAACGCGTGCGCGTCGACGCCGCGGCTGCGCAGCGCGGCCAGCACGCCCGCGCCCGACATCATCGACACCTCGCGCTCGGCCGAGCGGCCGCCGAACAGCACCGCGACCTTGCCGAGGGCGGCCGGGTCGCGGAGGTAATCGATTGCGGGGCTCGACATGTCAGTGGCTCCGGCTTGCGTGGCGCGGGCGCGGGAGCGGGCGAAGGCGCGGGCCGAGCGCGCCGAGCGGGGCGTTCGGGGCATCCGGGGACCGGGCGCCCGGGTGGCCGGGCCCAACGGGCCGCGTAGGGGCGGGCCATCGGGGCGATTTCGGCAGCGCCGAGCAGCGCAGCGTCGGGGTCGGCGCGCGAAGCGCGCTTCGTACTTCTGACTTGCGGCGCTGTGTCTGAGCGAAGCGAGCGCAGCGAGCGAAGCGAGTTGCGCCGCACGACCCCGACGCGAGCAGCGCAGGGGAGTCGGTGCGCAGCACCGACCGCTGCCGCCATCGCCCCGATGGCCCGCCCCTACGCGGCCCGTTGGGCCCGGCCACCCGGGCGCCCGGTCCCCGGATGCCCCGAACGCCCCGCTCGGCGCGCTCGGCCCGCAGGGCGCCCCGCCGCCGACTGCCGCGACGCGCCGACACCGGATCGAAGAAGGAGCGCGCGTCAGGCATCGCCGGCGGCCTCCCTGACCTGTTGCGGCACGGCGCCGATCGATCCCGCGCCCATCGTGATCACGACGTCGCCGTCGCGCGCCGCGTCGAGAATCGCCGCAGGCAGCGCGCCGATCTCGTCGACGAAGACCGGCTCCACCTTGCCCGCCACGCGCACTGCCCGGGCCAGCGAGCGCCCGTCGGCCGCAATGATCGGCGCCTCGCCCGCCGGATACACGTCGGCGAGCAGCAGCACGTCGGCCGTGGAGAGCACGCGCACGAAGTCCTCGAACAGATCGCGGGTGCGCGTGTAGCGGTGCGGCTGGAACGCCAGCACCAGGCGCCGGCCGGGAAACGCGCCGCGTGCGGCCGCGAGCGTGGCTTGCATCTCGGCGGGGTGGTGTCCGTAGTCGTCGACCAGCGTGAACCGCCCGCCGCCGTTGGCTGCGCGCACCGCGATCTCGCCGTAGCGCTGGAACCGCCGGCCCACGCCGTGGAACTCCGCCAGCGCGGAGACGATCGCCGCATCGGCCACGTCGAGCTCGTCGGCCACCGCGATCGCCGCGAGCGCGTTGCGCACGTTGTGCAGCCCCGGCGCGTTGAGTACCAGCGGCAACGGCGCGGCGTCCTCGCGCAGCAGCGTGAAACGCATCTGCACGCCGTCGGCAACGACGTCGGTCGCGCGAAACTGCGCCCCTTCGGCCAGGCCGTAGGTGAGCACCGGTCTGGAGACGAACGGCAGGATCTCGCGCACGTGCAGGTCGTCGATGCACAGCACCGCCGCTCCGTAGAACGGCAGCCGCTGGGTGAACTCGACGAAGGCCTGGCGCAGCCGGGCGAAGTCGTGCCCGAAGCTCTCCATGTGGTCCGCATCGATGTTGGTGATCACCGCGATCATCGGCGACAGGTTCAGGAACGAACCGTCCGATTCGTCGGCCTCGACCACGATGTACTCGCCGCTTCCCAGGCGGGCGTTGGCGCCCGCACTGACCAGCCTGCCGCCGATCACGAAGGTCGGATCGAGCCCGCCCGCTGCGAGCACCGAGGCGACAAGGCTGGTGGTGGTCGTCTTGCCGTGGGTGCCGGCGATCGCGATGCCGTGCTTGAGCTTCATCAGCTCGGCCAGCATCATCGCGCGCGGCACCACCGGCACGCGCCGGTTGCGGGCCGCGATCACCTCGGGGTTGTCGCCGCGCACCGCGGTCGAAGTGACCACGCAGTCGGCTCCGTCGATGTTGGCCGCATCGTGGCCCAGCATCACGGTCGCGCCCAGCGCGTCGAGCCTGCGGGTGGCCGCACCGGCCGCGACGTCGGAGCCGCTCACCCGGTAGCCGAGGTTCAGCAGCACCTCGGCGATGCCGCTCATGCCCGAGCCGCCGATGCCCACGAAGTGCACGTGCTTGACCTTGTGCTTCATGGCGTCCGCGCCGCCTCTTCGCATGCGTCGGCGACGCGCTGCGCGGCGTCGGGCCGGGCGAGCGCGCGCGCGCGGGCTGCCATCACCGCGAGTGCCGGCCGGTCGAGGCCCTCGAGCAGCGCGACCAGCCGCGCGGGAGTGAGTTCCGGTTGCGGCAGCAGCACGGCTGCGCCCCGCTCCGACAGGAAGCGTGCGTTGCCGGTCTGGTGATCGTCGACCGCGTGCGGATACGGCACCAGCACGCTGGCGATCCCGATCGCCGCGATCTCGGCCACCGTCATCGCGCCCGCTCGGCACACCAGCAGGTCCGCCTCCTGGTAGGCCCCTGCCATGTCGTCGATGAACTCGAGTACCGTCGCCGCGACGCCGAGTTCGCGGTAGCGCGCCTCGAGTGCCTCGCGCCGGCCGCGTCCGCTCTGATGCACCACCTGCGGGCGCGATTGCGCGGGCATCAGGGCCAGTGCCTGCGGCACCGCGTCGTTGAGCGCCTGCGCGCCCAGGCTGCCGCCCACCACCAGCAGGCGCAGCGGACCGCTGCGGCCCCCGTAACGAGCCAGCGGCGCGTCTTCGCGAAGCATTGCGGCGCGCAGCGGATTGCCGGTGCACTGCGCGCCGGGCAGCGCGCCCGGAAACGCCTCGAGCACGCGATCGGCGAGCCGCGCAAGCAGACGGTTGGTCAGGCCGGCGACCGAATTCTGCTCGTGGATCACCAACGGCCGGCGCAGCAGCGAGGCCATCATGCCGCCGGGAAACGCGACGTAGCCGCCCATGCCGAGCACCACCGCCGGCCGCGTCGCGCGCAGCGCACGGATGCTGTCGCGAAACGCCCCGAGCAGCCGCAGCGGCAGCAGCAGCCTGGTCGCCAGGCCCTTGCCGCGCACGCCGCCGATCCGCACCCACTGCATCGCGATGCCGTGCTTCGGCACCAGCGTCGCCTCCATGCCCGACGGATTGCCGAGCCAGACCACGCGCCAGTCGCGTGCGCGCATCTCGGCGGCCACCGCCAGCCCCGGCATCACGTGGCCGCCGGTGCCGCCCGCCATGATCATGATGGTGCGCCCACTCATGCTGAACCCCGCAGCAACGAGCCGTTTTGGCTCCGGCCGCTCGCTGCCGCTCGCTTGACTTCGCTGCGCGAAGTCAGCCTGCGCCTAAACAGGCAACTCATGCTGAACCCCGCATGAGTTGCCTGTTTTCGTAGTCCACGCGCAGGAGGATGGCGATCGCCACGCAGTTGACCAGGATGCCGCTGCCGCCGTAGCTCATCAGCGGCAGCGTCAGGCCCTTGGTGGGCAGCAGGCCGGTGTTCACCCCCATGTTGATGAACGCCTGCAATCCGATCCACAGTCCGATGCCCTTGGCCACCAGTCCGGCGAACGTGCGATCGAGCTTGATCGACTGCCGGCCGATCTCGAAGGCCCGCCGCGTCAGCCAGAAGAACAGCGCGACGACGACCATCACGCCGACCAGGCCGAGTTCCTCGCCGATGACCGCGAGCAGGAAATCGGTGTGCGCCTCGGGCAGGTAGTGCAGCTTCTCGACCGAACCGCCGAGGCCGACCCCGAACAGCTCGCCGCGACCGAACGCGATCAGCGAGTGCGACAGCTGGTAGCCCTTGTCCAGCGTGTTGGCCTCATCGAACGGATCGAGGTAGGCGAAGATGCGCTCGCGCCTCCAGGGCGAGAGCCAGATCAGCAGCGAGAAGGTGGTGCCGGCGATCACCAGCAGCGCTGCGAACAGCCTGCCGTTCACGCCGCCGAGGAAGAGCAGCCCCATCGCGATCGCGGCGATCACCACGAAGGCGCCCATGTCGGGCTCGAGCAGCAGCAGCAGCCCCACCAGCACGACGGCGGCGCCCATCGGAAGGAATCCCTTGCGCACGCTCTGCATCGAATCCTGCTTGCGCACCGTGTAGTCGGCCGCGTAGAGCACCACGCACAGCTTCATCAGCTCGGATGGCTGCAGGTTGAACACGTAGAGCGAGAGCCAGCGACGCGCTCCGTACACCGACTTGCCGACGCCGGGAATCAACACGATCACCAGCAGCACGAGGCCCGCCAGGAACATCCATTTCGACCACGCCTGCCACTGGCGCACCGGAACCGCGAACGCCACCAGTGCGGCGGCCACCCCGATCAGCAGCGCCATCAGGTGGCGCACCAGGAAGTGGGCGGGAGCGTAGTTGGCGAAGCGCGGCGAGTCGGGCAGCGCGATCGACGCCGAATAGACCATCACCAGGCCGGAGAGCAGCAGCGCCGCTACCACCCAGACCATCGGGAAATCGACGTTCTGCGTGGCGGCGCCCGCCGCCGGGCGCGACGCGCCCCGGCGCATCAGCGGCTGCGCGTTGCGGGGGGTGCGTCCGGGAAGGCGCAGGCTCAGCATCGCGCCTCCGTCACCACACCGCGCGCGTCGGCGATCCCGCGCACGGCCTGCGCGAAGACCTCGGCGCGATGCGCGTAGTTGCGGAACATGTCCAGGCTCGCGCAGGCGGGCGAGAGCAGCACCGCCTCGCCGGATCGCGCGTCGGCGGCGGCGCGCGCAACCGCCTCTTCCAGGCTCGCGCAGTCGACCAGCGGCACCGGGGCCGCCTGCAGCGCGGCACGCAGCAGCGGCGCGTCGCGGCCGATCAGGTAGACGGCAGCGGCGTGCTCGCGCACCGGCGCGGCCAGCGGCGCGAAGTCCTGGCCCTTTCCGTCGCCTCCCGCGATCAGCCGGCAGCGGCGCCCCAGGCCGCGCAGCGCGGCGATCGTGGCGCCGACGTTCGTGCCCTTGCTGTCGTCGTAGTACTCGACGCCGTCGATCACGGCGAGCAGCTGGCAGCGATGCGGCTCCCCGGCGTAGTCGCGCAGCGCATGCAGCATCTTCGCCATCGGCACGCCGATCGCGCTGCACAGCGCGAGCGCCGCGAGCGCGTTGAGCTGGTTGTGCAGTCCGCGGATGCGCAACGCGTCGGCCGGCATCAGGCGCCGCACGGTGAACGCGGCCGGCTCGCGCCGGCGGCGGCCTGCGGGGACCTCGTCTTCGGCGACGGCCTGCGCCAGCCAGGCGAGCGTGCCATCGCGAATCAGGCCGAAGTCGCCAGCCGCCGGCGGCGCATCGGCGCCGAAACCGATCGGCGCCGGCGTGCCGGTGCGCAACCCGCCGGCATCACCGGCGGCGCGAACGTCGCCTGCCCGACGGGCGGGTCGCTGCGCCTGGAGTTCGGCATCGCGCGCAGCGACGTTGCTGCCGCGGGCGAGCGCAGCCGCGGCTGCACGGCGCGGCGCAGTGGCTGCGTCGCCACGGTCGAAGACCGCAATCGTGCCCGGACCGTAGATGCGCTGCTTGGCGGCAACGTAGCTGTCCATCGTCGCGTGCCAGTCGAGATGGTCCTCGCTCACGTTCAGGATCGCCGCCGCATCGGGCGCAAAGCCCTGTGACAGTGCGAGCTGAAAGCTCGACAGCTCGAGCACCCAGGCCTGCGGCAGTGTGTCGGCGTCGATCGCCGCTGCCAGCGCATCGAGCATTGCGGGGCCGATGTTGCCGGCGGCGACGGCCGCGAGGCCGGCGCCCCGGCACAGGTGCGCGGCCAGCGCAGCCGCGGTCGTCTTGCCGTTGGTGCCGGTCACCGCGATCACCTTCGGCCGGTAGCCCGATTCGCGCAGGTCCGCGAGCGCCTGCGCGAACAGTTCGAGCTCGCCCGCCACCGTGACGCCGCGCTCGCGCGCAAGCGCGTGAAAACGCGCCGACTCGCCTCGCTCGATCGACAGGCCCGGGCTCCAGGCCAGCAGGTCGATCCCGTCGAGCCAGCGCTCGCTCCAGGTCGGGCCGGCCGCGTACTCGATCCCGCCCGCCTGTGCGCGCAGCGCCTGCAGCTGTGGCAGGTCGGTGCCGTCGGCGCTGCGCGTGTCGACCACCCGCACGCGAGCGCCCTGCCGGGCGGCCCAGCGCGCCATCGCGACCCCCGAGTCGCCCAGGCCGAGCACCAGCACCTGTCGATCCTTCAGGTCGAACAGGTGCAGCTGCGCGGTGTCGAAGGTCTGGCTCATCGCAGCTTCAGCGTGGACAGGCCGAACAGCACCAGCATCATCGTCACGATCCAGAACCGGACGACGACCTGGCTCTCCTTGACTCCGCCGATCTCGAAGTGATGGTGCAGCGGCGCCATCCGGAAGATGCGCCGGCCCTGGCCGTAGCGCCGCTTCGTGTACTTGAAGTAGCCGACCTGGATCATCACCGACAGCGTTTCGACCACGAACACGCCGCCCATGATGAACAGCACGATCTCCTGTCGAACGATCACCGCGATCGTGCCGAGCGCCGCCCCGAGCGCGAGCGCGCCGACGTCGCCCATGAATACCTGCGCGGGGTACGCGTTGTACCAGAGGAACGCCAGGCCGGCCCCGGCGATCGCGGCGCAGAACACGGTGAGCTCGCCCGCGCCGGGAATGTGCGGAATCAGCAGGTAACGGGCGAACACCGCGTTGCCCGCCGCGTAGGCGAAGATCCCCAGCGCCGAACCCACCAGCACCGACGGCATGATCGCGAGCCCGTCGGCTCCGTCGGTGAGGTTCACCGCGTTGCTGGCGCCCACGATCACCAGGTAGGTCAGGATGATGAAACCCGAGACGCCGAGCGGATAGGCGACCTGCTTGAAGAAGGGCACGATCAGGTCCGCCTGCGGCGGCAGGCCGGCGCGAAAACCGCCGAGCACCCATTCGGAGAACAGCGCCCAGGCCTGCTCGTTCGACTGCGCCGGCACCGCGAAGGCGAGCGCGATCGCAGCCATCAGCCCGATCGCCGATTGCCAGAAGTATTTTTCCCGGGCCGACATCCCCTTCGGGTCGCGGTGCACCACCTTGCGGTAGTCGTCGATCCAGCCGATCCAGCCGAAGCCGAGAGTCACCGCGAGCACGATCCATATGAAGCGGTTCGACAGGTCGGCCCACAGCAGCGTGGCAGTGCCGACCGAGATCAGGATCAGCGCACCGCCCATGGTCGGCGTGCCCGACTTCGTCAGGTGGCTCTGCGGACCGTCGCTGCGCACCGCCTGGCCGATCTTCATCGCAGTCAGCCTGCGGATCAGCGACGGGCCGAACAGCAAGCCGATCGCGAGCGCCGTGAGCGTTGCGAGCACCGCACGCAGCGTGATGTAGCCGAACACCGAAAAAGCGCGGATGTCCTTCGCCAGCCATTGCGTGAGTTCGAGCAGCATCAGTGCCGCTCCTGCGGCGACGTGCCGCCCAGCGCCGCGACCACCCGCTCCATCATCATGAAGCGCGAGCCCTTCACGAGTACCGTCACGTCGGGCGCGCACAAGCCGCGCGCGCGCTCCACCAGCGGCTCGACCGCATCGAAATGCTCGCCGCCGGCGCCGAAGGCCGCGACGCTCTCGCGCGCGGCCTCGCCGAGCGCGAGCAGGTGCCCGATGCCCCGCTCGCGCGCCCAGGCGCCGACCTCGCGGTGGTACAGCGCGCCGTGCTCGCCGGTCTCTCCCATGTCGCCCAGCACGAGCACGCGGCGCCCCTCGCAGGCCGCCAGTGCATCGATCGCCGCGCGCACCGAATCGGGGTTCGCGTTGTAGCTGTCGTCGATCAGCGCGGCACCGTGCGCGCCGCGCAGCCGCGCCAGCCTGCCCATCGGCGGGCGAAACCGAGCCAGCGCCGCGGCGATCGCGTCCAGGCCGATGCCCAGTGCGTGCGCGCAGGCCGCCGCCGCCAGCGCATTGCGCACGTTGTGCGCGCCGTCGATCGCCAGCCGGACTTCGGCCCGCTCGCCCTCGACCTCGAGCACGAATCCGCCCGGGCGTGCATCGGGTGCCGCGCGCACCGGGTAGCGCGCGGCGACGTCCGCATCGAGACCGAACTCGATGCGGCGGCGCGCGCCCGCCAGCTCGCGCCACAACGGCGCCTGCGAATCGTCGCCGGGGAAGACAGCGATGCCGTCATCGGCGAGCGCGGCGATCGAGGCGCCGTTCTCGCGCGCCGAGCCCTCGACCCCGTGCAGGAACTCCTGGTGCTCGCGCTGCGCATTGTTCACCAGCGCGACCGTGGGACACGCCACCGACGCGAGCCAGGCGATCTCGCCCGGATGATTGGTGCCGATCTCGATGACGGCCGCGCGATGCTCGCCGCGCAATCGCAGCAGGGTGAGCGGCACGCCGACGTCGTTGTTCAGGTTGCCGCGGGTGGCCAACCGGTGCGCATCGCCCAGGTGCTCCGCGAGAATCGCCGAGACCATCTCCTTCACCGTGGTCTTGCCATTGGCACCGGCCACCGTGACCAGCGGCAGTTCGAAGCGGCTGCGCCAGCCTCGCGCGATCTCGCCGAGCGCGCGCCGGGTGTCGGCCACGCGGATCGCCGGCACCCGGATGCCGGGCACCCAGCGCTCGAAGACGATCGCCGCAGCGCCGCCCGCCTGCGCCCGCCCGAGGAACTCGTGCGCATCGAAGCGTTCGCCGCGCAGCGCGACGAACAGGTCGCCGGCCGCGATGCTGCGCGTATCGGTCGACACGCCGCCGACGCGGACACCGGCGTCGCCGTACAGGCATCCTGCCGAGAGCCAGCCGAGCGCCTGACGCAGGTCAAACACTCGCCGCCTCCTGGCGCTGCCCCAGGCAACGGCGCGCGACCTCGACGTCAGAGAAGGGCAGGCGCCGACCTTCGATCTCCTGCCAGGTCTCGTGACCCTTGCCCGCGATCAGGACGACGTCGGCCGCGCCGGCGCTGCCGAGCGCGCTGCGGATCGCCGTTTCGCGATCGAGTTCGGTCAGCCACGGCTCGCGCGTGAATCCGGCACGGATGTCCGACGCGATCCGGAACGGCGTCTCGCTGCGCGGGTTGTCGCTGGTGACCACGACGCGGTCGGCGAAGCGCTCGGCCACCATGCCCATGATCGGTCGCTTGCCCGCGTCGCGGTCGCCGCCCGCACCGAACACGCACCACAGCGCGCCGCCGCGCGCATCGGCGATCGGGCGCAGCGCCTGCAGCACGACGAGCAGCGCGTCGGGCGAATGCGCGTAGTCGACCACCACCAGCGGGCGGCCCTCGACGAGCACCTGCTCCATGCGGCCGGGCAGCGGTCGCAGTGTCTCGAGCCGCTGCATCGCATCCTCGAAACCGACACCCAGGCTCAGCCAGGTGGCCGCGACCGCCATTGCGTTGACCACGTTGAATTCGCCGATCAGGCGCAGCCCGATCTGCGCGCGTCCCCAGTCACCTCCCACCGACACCTGCGCCCGGTCGCGCTCCTGGACGATGCGATAGGCCGAGAGCTTGCGGCGTGCGCGCCAGCCGTGCTCGCCGGGCAGTTGCCCGAACGCCACCGTCTGCACGGCATCGGGCAAGCCTTCGAGAATCCGCGACGCGACCGGGTCGTCGCCATTGACGATCGCGGTGCGCAGCCCCTCCCAGCCGAAAAGGCGCTGCTTGGCCTCGAGGTAGGCTTGTTCGGTACCGTGATAGTCGAGGTGGTCGCGCGAAAAATTCGTGAACACCGCGATGCCGATGCGCGTGCCGTCGAGCCGTCCCTGGTGCAGGCCGATCGACGACGCCTCCATCGCGACCACTTCGACCCCCGCGTCGACGAAGCCGGCGAGCATCCGTTGCAGCGCCACCGCATCGGGAGTGGTCAGGCCGAAGGCATCGAGCGCCACCGCCGAGTCGTCGGCGGTCACGATGCCGCTGCCGAGCGTGCCGATCACCGCGCAGACGCGGCCCGCCTTCGCCAGGCCGCGGGCGATCCACTGCGTGCAGCTGGTCTTGCCGTTGGTGCCGGTCACCGCGACGACCTCCAGCCGTTCGCTCGGCCGGCCGTAGTACTCGGCGGCGATCGGCCCGGCCAGCTGCCTGAGTTGCGGCACCGCCCGGCTCGCCGCCGAAGCGGTCTGGACCGGCGCGCCGCTCTCGTAGAGCACTGCCACGGCGCCACGGGCAATCGCCTGCTCGATGTAGTCGCGACCGTCGTGGCTCGCGCCGCGCCAGGCGACGAAACCGTCGCCGGGGCGCACCGCACGGCTGTCGGCCACCAGCGCGGCGCCCGGCGCAAGCGTCTCGCGCAGCCACTGTCCGAGCGAAGCGGCGAGCGTGGCCTGCTGCCCGGCCTGTGCGGTCACATGTTCTCCTTCGGCGTCGATTCGGGCACGGCGAGTTGCGCGATCGGCGCATCGGGCGGCACGCGCAGCGTGCGCAGCGAGTCTCCGGCGATTCGCGCGAACACCGGCGCAGCCACCAGTCCACCGTAATATTTTCCGGCTGCCGGCTCGTCGACCATGACGGCGACGATCACGCGCGGATCGGAAGCCGGCGCAAAACCGACGAACGAGGCCAGGTACTTGTTCACGTACCTGCCGCCGTCGCGCTTGTGCGCGGTGCCGGTCTTTCCGGCGACGCGGTATCCCGCAATCTGGGCCTGCGGCGCGGTTCCACCGGGGCCCGCGGCCATCTCGAGCATCTGCCTGACCGCACGCGCGGTCTTCGCCGCGATGACCGGCTGGCCCGACGGCGGCTCGTCGACCTTGAACATCGACAGCGGCAGCAACTCGCCGTCGTTGGCGAAGACGGTGTAGGCACGCGCCAGCTGCAGCAGCGACACCGACAGCCCGTAGCCGTACGACATCGTCGCCTGCTCGATCGGCCGCCAGCTCCGGTACGGGCGCACCCGCCCCGCGACCGCGCCGGGGAAACCGATCCGCGGCGCCTGCCCGAAGCCGAGCTCGGTGTACATCTCCCACATCTTCCGCGCCGGCATGCCCAGGGCGATCTTCGCCGTGCCCACGTTGGACGACTTCTGAACGATCTGCTCGACCGTGAGCGGTCCGTGCGGATGAGCGTCGCCGATCGTGTTCGGGCCGATCGCCAGCCGGCCGGGCGCGGTCTGGATCACGGTGGACGGCGTCACTTCGCCCAGCTCGAGCGCCAGCGCGATGGTGAACGGCTTCATCGTCGAACCCGGCTCGAAGGTGTCGGTGATCGCGCGGTTGCGCAGTTGCGCGCCCGAGAGCTGGCCGCGCTGGTTCGGGTTGTAGGTGGGCCAGTTGGCGAGCGCGAGCACCTCGCCGCTGCGCGCATCGATCACCACCGCCGCGCCCGCCTTCGCCTTGTTCGACTGCACCGCTTCGCGCAGCGCGTCGAACGCCAGGAACTGGATCTTGCTGTCGATCGACAGTGCGAGGTCGCGTCCGTTGTGCGGCTCGCGGACCGCGCGTACGTCCTCGATCACGCGGCCGAGCCGGTCCCGGATCACGCGGCGGCTTCCGGGGCGGCCGGCCAGCTCGGGATTGCGGGCGAGCTCGACGCCCTCCTGTCCGACGTCCTCGACGTTGGTGAAGCCCACGACGTGCGCGAAGGTCTCGCCCTGCGGGTAGTAGCGCTTGTACTCGGGCTGCTGGTGAATGCCGGTGATCTTCAGCGCGGCCACGCGCTCGGCGACTGCCGCATCGACCTGGCGCTTCAGGTAGACGAAGCTGCGATCCTCCTCGGAGAGCTTGCGGCGCAGCTCGCGCTCGTCGATGTCGAGCAGCTTCGCGAGCGATGCAACCTGCCGCGGCGTCGCGTCGACCTCCTCCGGAATCGCCCAGACCGCGCGCGCCGGCAGGCTCGAAGCGAGCACCACGCCGTTGCGGTCGAAGATCTTGCCGCGCGAAGCGGGCAGCTCGATCGTCTTCGCGTAGCGCATTTCTCCCTGCTTCTGCAGGAAGTTCTGCGAGAAGACCTGCAACCACACTGCCCTGGCCGCAAGCGCGACGAACGCGATCGCCACCATCAGCATGACCACCTGCGAGCGCCAGGCAGGAAGCTTCACCCGCAGCAGCGGGTTCGACGCGAACGGCACGTTGCGGTTCGAGCGGCGGGTCATCGCGGCGCCCCTGCCGTCCTGGCACGCGCCGCCGGCTCGACGGCAGCGGCCGCTACCTCGGGAAGAGGCGTGCCCAGGCGCACCGTGCGATCGACGGGATCGACGACCAGGTGCAGCGTGCGCTCGGCCGACACCGGCTGCATCGCCAGTTCGCGGCGCGCCTTCGTGTCGATCAGCGACGCCTTGGCGAGCGCGGTCTGCTCGACCTGCAGCTGGTTCCAGCCCACTTCGAGCCGGGCGGCCTGCGCCTGCGCGCGCTCGGTGTCGACGAACAGCTTGCGCGCGCGATATTGCGAAGTGACCAGACCGAGCGCACAGGCGACCAGCAGGGCCGAGAGCAGGATGTTCGCACGGGTCATCGTCGTTGCTCCGGTGTTCGTCGGGGTCTCAGTTGCGCTCGGCCACGCGCATCACCGCCGAACGCTCGCGCGGATTCGCCGGCCGCGCGCGGCGCCCCGCCCGCGCCGCGCCGGGCAGCACTCTCGCGATCGTCCGCAGCCGTGGCGCCGGCCCGGGGCGCGGCGCGCCGGTGACCGGATCGCGGGGAGCGTCGCGTCCGGCCTCGTGCGCGATGAATTGCTTGACCATGCGGTCTTCCAGCGAGTGAAAGCTGATGACGACGAGCCGGCCTCCCGGTGACAGGCGGTCGACCGCCTTGCCGAGGACTATCGCCAGCTCCTCGAGTTCCTGATTGACGTGAATCCGTAGAGCCTGAAAAGTGCGGGTGGCCGGATCCTTCCCCGGCTCCACGCGCCCCCGGCGCCCGACGACGGACGCCACGAGCGCGGCAAGCTCTCCGGTCGTGCGAAGCGCCTGCCCGCCGGCCTCCCGGCGGCGAGCAACAATCGCCTTTGCAATCTGAACAGCAAACCGTTCTTCCCCATAGTCTTTCACCACCTTCGCGATGTCGTCCTCGGTTGCACCCATGAGCCACTCGCGTGCGGAGAACCCGCGCGTCGGATCCATGCGCATGTCCAGCGGCCCGTCCTCACGAAAGCTGAAGCCGCGCGCCGGGTCGTCCAGCTGCGGCGAGGAGACCCCCAGGTCGAGCAGCACGCCGTCGACCCGGCCGACGCCGTGCGCGTCGAGCACCGCGTCGAGTTCGGAGAAGCGCGCCTGTTCGATCGCGAAGCGCGGGTCGCTCCAGGCGCGGCCCGCCGCGATCGCCTGCGGATCACGGTCGATCGCGAGCAGCTGTCCCGCCGGACCGAGCCGCGCGAGGATCGCGCGGCTGTGCCCGCCGCGCCCGAAGGTGCAGTCGACATAGCAACCGTCGGGACGGATCGCCAGCGCCTCGATGGCCTCGTCGAGCAGCACCGGCTGGTGCGCCCAAGGCCCGACTGCTGTACGCCCGCGCGGTTCACCGTTGCCTGCCACCGGTCAGAAGTTGAAGTTCGCGATCGCCTCGGGCATGCCGGCGGCGAGCGTCTCGCGCTCCTTCGCCGCCAGGGTCCCGGTGTCCCAGATCTCGAAGTGACTGCCCATCCCGAGCAGCATCACCTCGCGATTCAGTGAGACGGCCGAACGCAGCTCGGGAGAAATCAGGATGCGACCCGTGGCGTCCATGTCGACGTCGACCGCGTTGCCGAGAAAGATGCGCGCCCAGGCACGCGCGGCGATCGGCATTGCCGCCAGCCGCTCGCGGTGCACCTCCCAGACCGGCCGCGGGAACATCAGCAGGCAACCGTCCGGGTGGCGGGTTAACGTGAGCAAGCCCTCACATTGCTTGGAGAGCGCGTCACGATGCCGCGCCGGAACCGTCATCCGGCCCTTCGCGTCGAGCAACAGCGCGGAACTCCCCTGGAACATGTCCTTCCGACCCGCCCTCGAAGGGGATCAAAACCCGCTGCACGCGGTTGTCTTGTCCCACAAAATTGCACTTTTTTACACCGAAGTGCACTTTACGGAAAAGCAACAGGCAAGGCAAGTTGAGCGAGGGGTTTTCCTTGACGCAACAGAGACTTAAGACATTCTTAAGAGCTCTGTTCTCAAGAGTTCGAAGAAATTATTTCGATGAATTAGGAAGTTGGGCAGAATCGTGGAAGCGACTTCTCACGATTACGCCATGGCCGGGCGCAACCCGGAAGCGTGCGAAGCGGAGAAAGAAGTGGAGCGGGCCTGTAGGCCGGATTCTGTGCGCCGGAACGCCGGCGTGACGATCATTCGTCTGGGCGGCCGGTTGCCCGGCCGCTCGAGCCATCTACCCGCACGCTCGGGCGGGCCGCCCTGCGCGGTCCGAAGACCGCACGCGTGCCTATTCGATGTTGCTCCGGATGGGGTTTGGCGTGCCGGCCGTGTCGCCACGTCCGCGGTGAGCTCTTACCTCACCATTTCACCCTTGCCGTCGGTGCCGGCGAACCGGCACCGCTTGGGCGGTGTGCTTTCTGTTCCACTTTCCGTCGCCCTGGGCCTCGCGGCTTGCTGCGCCTGGCCGTTAGCCAGCATCCTGCCCTGTGGAGTCCGGACCTTCCTCCGGCGACGGCGCCTGCGCGCCGCAACCGGCGATCGTCCGACCCGCTCCAGCAACAATTTTATCGCAATGCCTTGCCCGACCTGAAGACCCTTGGATCGTCATAGAAGGCCGCGTCGACGTTCGCGGGCCACCAGCCGGGCACCCCGAGCAAGGGCAGCGGACACAGGTTCGCCACGCACAGCGTATCCGCGCGCAGTTGCGCCGCGACCGTCGCGTCGAGCGCGTCGCGTTGCCGACCTGCGGGAACCCCGAACGGCACCGCGACGATCCACGCGTGTGCGCACGCAGCCTTGTAGGGCGCAAGCAGTTTTTCGTGCAGACCGTGCCCCAGCACCTGCACGGTCACGCTGGCCGCAAAGCGTTCGCGTGCCTCGAGGAAGAGCGACTGCCAGTCGCGGTTGCGCAGGTTCGCCGCCAACGCCGGATCGCTGCAGGCGAAGAGCGCACCGTTTTCGTCGAGCAGCGTCGCGGCGTCTCGCAGCGGGCCGCGCCGGGCCGGCATCACTCCCGAGGCGCCGGGGCCGTCGGTCGCACCGCCGCCGGCCGCAGGCCCGGCGGTGCAAGCGGTACTCGTCGCGAGCGCCTCGCGGTGCAGCCGGTTCAGCCGCGCCTTGATGCGCGGGAAGGCGAGCCAGGCCAGTGCGTTGAACCAGTCGTGCAGCATGCCCGGCCCGTGCGTGCGCGTGGGCACCGTCCCCGATGCGCCGATCGAGCCTTCGTAGGCGGCTGCCGAAGTCGGCCAGGCCTCGACGAAACGCAGCGGCAGGCCGTCCTCGGTACGCACGCCGCGCGCCGCGGCGAAGCGGTTCAACAGGCCGAGGTCGAGACGGCCGCTCGTGCGCGGGTCGCTGTGCGCGATCCACGGACGCAGCGGCGCGAACCACGCGGCACCGAGATCGCCCCTGCAATCGGCGTCCGGCGACGCGACTTCCTGCATATTCAGCGCGCCAATCTCCATCCGATCGTCTCGCCTGCGGCCAGGGGCACGATGCGGTCGGCGCCGAAGGGCAGTGACTCCGGGATCGTCCAGCTCTCGCGCCGTAAGGCGATGCGCGTGCGGTTGCGTGGCAGCCCGTAGAAGTCTGGCCCGTTGAAGCTCGCGAATGCCTCGAGACGGTCGAGCGCACCCGCCTGCTCGAACGCGGTCGCATAGAGCTCGATCGCATGCGGCGCGGTGTAGCAGCCGGCGCAGGCGGCGGCGTGCTCCTTCAGTCGCGCCGCGTGCGGCGCACTGTCGGTGCCGAGGAAGAAGCGCGGGTTGCCGCCGGTGGCCGCTTCGAGCAGCGCGCGGCGGTGCTCCTCGCGCTTGAGCACCGGCAGGCAATACCAGTGCGGGCGCAGGCCGCCGGCGAAAATCGCGTTGCGGTTGTACAGCAGGTGGTGCGCGGTGATCGTCGCGCCGAGCGTGTCACCGGCCTGCGCGACGTACTGCACCGCCTGGCGCGTGGTGATGTGCTCGAACACGACGCGCAGGCCGGGGAAATCACGCCGCAGCGGCTCGAGCACCGTGTCGATGAAGACCGCCTCGCGATCGAATACGTCGACTGCCGGATCGGTGACCTCGCCGTGCACCAGCAGCGGCATGCCGGCGCGCTGCATCGCCTCGAGCACCGGCCAGGTGTGCCGCAGATCGGTGACGCCTTCCTCGGAGTGGGTGGTCGCACCCGCCGGATAGAGCTTGACCGCCACGACGCCGCTCGTCTCGCACGCGCGCCGGATCTCGTCGGCCGGCGTGCGATCGGTCAGGTACAGCGTCATCAGCGGCTCGAAATCGGTGCCGGGGGGCAGCGCACCGACGATGCGCTGCCGGTAAGCGAGCGCCTGCTCGACGGTCGTCACCGGCGGGCGCAGGTTCGGCATCACGATCGCGCGCGCGAACTGCGCAGCGCTCGCGCCCACCACTGCGCGCAACGCCTCGCCGTCACGCAGGTGCAGGTGCCAGTCGTCGGGTCGGATGAGCGAAATCGAATCCACGTTCGGCTCCGGTGCTGCGACGGGCAGCTTCAGTCGGCGCGCGCCGGCAACAGCAGCAGCGCCCGGTAGTCATTGACGTTGGTGCGCGTGGGTCCGGTGGTCACCAGGTCGCCGAGCGCGTCGAAAAAAGTCCAGGCGTCGTTGTCGTCGAGCAGCGCGCGCGCATCGAGCCCGGCGGCTGCGGCCCGCGCCATCGTGTCGGGCGCCACGATCGCCCCGGCGTTGCTCTCGGAGCCGTCGATGCCGTCGGTGTCGGCCGCGATTGCCCAGGCGCCGGGTACACCGTCGAGTTCGCGCGCGAGCGCGAGCAGGAACTCGCTGCAGCGCCCCCCCCGGCCCCGGCCGCGGATCGTCACCGTGCACTCGCCGCCCGAGATCAGCGCCACCGGACGCGCGAACGGCTGGTCGTAGCGGACGATCTCGCGCGCAACGGCGGCCATGACCTGCGCAACGTCGCGCGCCTCGCCGGTCACCGTGTCGCCGAGCACCACCGGCCGGATCCCGGACTGCGCGAACAGTGCAGCGGCAGCTTCGAGGCTGCGGTGCGCGGTGGCCACCATGCGCTCCTCGACGCGCGCGAACAGGGGGTCGCCCGGCTTCGGCGTCTCGTCGATCTCGCCGCGCGCACCGCGTTCGAGGTGCGCGCGCACGCTCGCCGGCGCGGTGACGCGCCAGCGGGCGAGCACCTCCAGCGCATCGGCGTAGGCGCTCGGATCGGGCGCGCACGGGCCGCTCGCGATCGACGACGGGTCGTCGCCGGCAACGTCCGAAATCATCAGTGCCAGCACACGCGCACGCGTGCGCTGCGCCAGCCGTCCGCCCTGGATGCGAGACAGGTGCTTGCGCACCACGTTGATCTCCTGGATCGGCGCTCCGCTGGCGAGCAGCGCACGCGTGACCGCCTCGAGCTCCGAGATCCGCACCGACTCCACCGGCAGACTCAGCAGGCTCGAGCCGCCACCCGAGACGAGTGCGACCAGCAGGTCGTCGTCACCGAGCGCGCCGGCACGCTCGAAGATGCGCGCGGCAGCGCGTTCACCCGCCTCGTCGGGCAGCGGATGTCCGGCCTCGACCACTTCGATGCGCGCGCACGGCAGCCCGTGCGCGTAGCGCGTCACCACCAGTCCGTCGAGCGGCGCATCCGCCGGCCAGTGGCGCTCGACCGCCAGCGCCATGCTCGCGGCGGCCTTGCCGGCGCCCACGGCCAGCGTGCGGCCGAAGTGGCGGATCGACGCCGCATCGGGCAACGCCGGCGCGACGATGCGCAACGGATCGGCCGCGCCGACCGCGGCCCGGAAGCTGTCGAGGAGGAGCCGGCGCACATCCATGGCGCGCCGACTTTACCGCAATCGGCGGCGGCCCATCACGGGCCGGATCGCCGCTACGACAGCAGTTCGAGCGCTCGCGCCACCGCGTGCCCCACCTCGACCGTCGACGCGTCGCCGCCCATGTCGCGGGTGCGCGGCCCGTGCGCCGTCACCTGCTCGATCGCCGCGACGATCGCGTCGTGCGCCTGCGGATGGCCCAGGTGATCGAGCATCATCGCCCCGCACCAGATCTGCCCGATCGGATTCGCGATGCCCTGCCCCGCGATGTCCGGGGCCGAGCCGTGCACCGGCTCGAACAGCGACGGGAAGCGACGCTCCGGGTTGATGTTCGCCGACGGCGCGATGCCGATCGTGCCGGTGCAGGCGGGCCCGAGGTCGGACAGGATGTCGCCGAACAGGTTGCTCGCCACGACCACGTCGAACCACTGCGGATTACGCACGAAGTGCGCGGTCAGGATGTCGATGTGGAACTTGTCGACCTTCACGTCCGGATACTGCTCCTGCATCGCTGCGACGCGCTCGTCCCAGTACGGCATCGAGATGAAGATGCCGTTCGACTTGGTCGCCGAGGTGAGGTGGCGCGCCGGGCGCCGGCGCGCCAGCTCGAATGCGTAGCGCAGCACCCGGTCGACGCCGGTGCGCGTGAAGATCGACTCCTGCAGCACGAACTCGCGCTCGGTGCCGGCGAACATCTTTCCGCCCACCGACGAGTACTCCCCCTCGGTGTTCTCGCGGACCACGTAGAAATCGATGTCGCCGGGCTTGCGGCCTGCGAGCGGGCACGGCACGCCCGGCATCAGCCTCACCGGCCGCAGGTTCACGTACTGGTCGAACTCGCGTCGGAAAAGCAGCAGCGAGCCCCACAGCGAGACGTGGTCGGGCACGGTCGCCGGCCAGCCGACCGCGCCGTAGTAGATCGCGTCGTGGCCGCCGATGCGCTCCTTCCAGTCGTCGGGCATCATCGTGCCGTGCCGCGCGTAGTAGTCGCAACTGGCGAAGTCGAAGTGGTCGAACTGCAGCGCGATGCCGAAGCGGCGCGCCGCCGCCTCGAGCACGCGCACGCCCTCGGGCATCACTTCCTTGCCGATCCCGTCGCCGGGAATCACCGCGATCCGGTGGGCGCTCATCGGGTCCTCCGTACGGATTGATGGGGCAGGCCCTGCGCGCATCGGGCGCGCAGCGGGCCGACATCATCGCACGGTCCGCTGCGCTCAACCGGCGGCGAACAGCGCGCGAAGCCCCTTCATGTCGCCCCGCGCCAGCGTCGCGAGGGCCGCCCGCACGAACGCCGCGGCAGCGGGCGCGAACACGGCCAGCGCAGCGAGATAGAGCGCCGCCCCCAACCCGATCGCGAGCGCCAGCGTGGCCGTGGCGGGAATCTGGTCGCCGACCCATTGGACGAAGGCGAAGACGCACGCCGCCATGATCAATGCCGCGAGCGTCGGGCCGGTGGCCGCCGCGGCCTGCTGCGTGGCGGTCAGGCCGGTGAGGCGCCGCACGAGCCATGCGTAGGGCGCCCACATCAGGAACGCCTTGACGACTACCGCGGCGGTCACCGCCAGCAGTCCGTGTTCGATGGCCGCGGTCGTCAACGCAATGGTCATGGCCAACCCGAAAGCGGCACCGGCGAGGTGCCAGTTGGGTCGGCCCATCCCCCGCACGACGGCCACCTGCACCGTCGACATCGACGCACGCACGCCGAGAAGCATGAGCAGTTGGGCCACCGGAACCGCGTCTGCCCAGTGAACGCCGAACAGCAGCGGCACCAACGGGCTGGCGACCGCCGCCAGCCCGAGGAGCAACGGGGTGCCAACGACCGCGGCGGCGCGCAGGATCGAATCGGCGAGGCGTCCGGCGGCCTCGCGGTCGGCTTGGAGCCGGGAGATGCCCGGCATCAGCACCTGGTAGGTCGGCGCCAGCATCAGCGCGGTCGCGATCAACACTCGCGGCACTTGCCCGTCGGCGTAGTTCACCCCCCCATGCGCCCCAGGTGCTGAGGTTGAAACCCAGCAGGTCCGTCGCGTCGACGCGACGCGAGTGCAGCCCCGGTCGCCACCGCACGAAACGGAATATCAGCGCCGCCGAGACGAACTGTCGCACGACTTCCATCGCGACCAGGCTCCAGATCCCGGCTCCCGCATAGGCAGCTGCGATCCCCGTCACGCTGGCCATCATCCCCGCGACGGCGCCGGCCACAGCGATGGACTTGAAGCGCTGTTCACGCATCAGAAGCGCCGTCGGCACCGCGGCGGCGGCGTTCATCGGCAGCGTCGCGGCGCGCAGCGGCAGAATCGCAGCCAGTCCCGAGCCCCCGCCGAACCATCCGGCGATCGTGCCGGCTCCCGCCGCGATGAGCACCCACGCAACCAGGGACAGCGCCAATGCGCCGACGAACGTCGCATTACAGTGGCCCGCGCGCAGTTCCTGCCGTTGAGCGAGGGTATCGCTGGGTGCCGCCGACACGGCGATGTCGGCCAGCCCCACGACCACCCAGGACAGGGCGAAGACCCTGTACGCGTCGGGCCCGACCCAGCGCGCGACGAGCGTCAGTGCCGCCAGGCTAACGATAAACTGGAAGGCCTTCCCGGCAACGCTCCAGGCCGCACCGCCGGCGAGCCGTCCCTCCGTCACCATCGCAGGGCTCCACTACGCACAGCCCCCTCTGCATCGCTCCCCCATCTCATGCCACACACACGCGTAGCCATGAATTGTCGCGCGCCACCGATCGGCGCGAGCGGGCCGATTGCCCGCCGGCGGGAATTCGGTCACCGACGATCTTGCGACACTCGTGCGATGTTGCGGTCTGAACAACACGCTTGCGAGGAAACCGAGGTGCCGACGATCGTCGAGCTCCTGGGAGCGTCGTCCAGGCAGCCCGATACGCCAGCGCTGCTCGCGCCGAACCGGCGAAGCGCGACCCATGCCGACCTGTCCGGTCAACTCCGGCGCGTCGCCTCCGCGCTCCGGAGCGCCGGCGTGCGCCATCGCGCACGGGTCGCGGTCTGCGTACCCAACGGTCCCGAAGCGGCAACCGCCACCTTGTCGGTCGCCGCTTCGGCCACCTGCGTCCCGCTGAATCCGGCCTACCAGACCGCCGAGTTCCGCTACTATCTCGAAGACGCCCGCGTCGACGCGGTGATCGTTCCCGAAGCCGAGCACGGGCTGATTCGCGACGTCACCACCGAGCTTGGCCTCACGGTGTTCGAGATGGTCGTCGATCTCGCCGCCGCCGCAGGCTGCTTCGAACTGCGGGCGGCCAGGTCGGCCATGCGCCCTGCCGGCACCGCCCAGGTTGCAGCGGCCGAGGGCTCCCCGGCGCCCGACGACGTCGCGCTGATCCTGCACACCTCGGGTACGACCGCACGCCCGAAGATCGTTCCGCTGTCGCACGCCAACCTGACGGCTTCGGCCCGCAGCTTCGCCGCGCACCCGGCGCTGCTGCCCGACGATCGCTGCCTGAACGTGATGCCGCTCTTCCACATCCACGGACTCGTGGGCGCACTGCTGGCGCCCCTCGCATCGGGCGGCAGCAACGTTTGCACGCCCGGCTTCGACGAGCAGGCGTTCTTCGGATGGGTGGCCGACTTCGGACCCACCTGGTACACGGCCATGCCGACAATCCACCAGGCCATTGTCGCGCACGGCGACGCGTACCGCCGGATCGCCCCGCAGCATCGCTTCAGGTTCGTGCGCTCGTCATCGTCGGCATTGCCACCCACCACACTGGCGGCACTGGAGTCGCTGCTCGAGGCGCCGGTGCTCGAGGCTTACGGGATGACCGAGACGTCACACCAGATGGCCACGAACCCCTTGCCGCCGCGTCCGCGCAAGCCTGGCTCCGTAGGCCTGCCGGCCAGCGTCGAGGTGGCGATCCTGGACGACGCGGGGCGCGAGATGCCTCAGGGCGCGATAGGCGAGATCGCGATCCGCGGCCCCAGCGTCACCGCCGGCCACGAACGCTACCCCGAGGCCAACGCGAATGCGTTCACCCGCGGATGGTTCCGCACCGGCGACCAGGTCAGGATGGACGCGGACGACTACATCTTCATCTCGGGGCGTCTCAAGGAAATCGTCAACCGCGGCGGCGAGAAGGTATCGCCGCGCGAAGTCGACGAGGCCCTGCTCGAGCATCCAGACGTGGCACAGGCGGTCGCGTTCGCGATGCCGCAGCCCTCGCTGGGCGAAGGCCTGGCCGCCGCGGTGGTGCCGAAGCGCGGGAGCCATCCCGAAGAGGCCGGTCTGCGCGGCTTCCTGCTGTCCAGCCTGGCCGGCTTCAAGGTGCCCAGCCGGATCGTCTTCGTCGACGCGATCCCGAAGAGGCCGACCGGCAAGGTCCCGCGCACCAGCCTGCACGAGAAACTCGCACACGCGCTGGCGCCGGCATTCGTCGCGCCGCACACGCACACCGAACGCACGGTCGAGTCAGTGCTTCGCGAGGTCCTCGAAGGCGCACCGCTCGGCGTGCACGCCCACTTCTTCGCAGCGGGTGGCGACTCGCTGCGAGGAGCGCAGGTGATCGCGCGCCTCAACGAGCGACTGTCGCTCGAACTGCCGGTCACGGCGCTCTTCCAGCCTCCGACAGTGGCCGAACTGGCGCGTGCTATCGACGAAGCGCCGGAAAGCGAGCACCGCACTCGCGGCATCGCTGGCTGCACAGATCGACGCCATGTCCAACGAGGAAGTCGAGCGCCTGCTGGCCGAATGCGAGGCCACGGGCTCGCCTCGCGCCGAGGCGGGACGCACTGGATGAGGCCCTGAAATGACCGATACGAACCCGCATCATTGGCGCGACGCCGTCAACGCGCCGCTTTCCTGGGCGCAGCAGACCCTGTGGGTGTTCGAGCGCCTGTTCGGAGCGAGCGACACCCACAACGTCGCCATGAGCGCCCGTCTCGCGGGCCCGCTGCGGATCGACGCGCTCGAGCGCAGCCTGCAGGCCCTCGTCGAGCGGCACGATGCGCTACGCACCGCGTTCGAGGACGCCGACGGGCAACCCGTGCAGCGGGTGATCCGGGACGCGCGTCTCGCCCTGTCCGTCGAGCGGCTCGACGCCTTGCCCGCCGCGCAGCGCGAACCGGCGCTCCGGCAAGCCCTGCTGCAGCAGGCCCGCATCCCCTTTGATCTCGGCCGCGCGCCCCTGCTGCGCGCGAGCCTCTATGGCATGGGGCCCGACGAGTACGTGCTGCTGCTGGTCGTCCACCACATCGTCGCCGATGGCTGGTCGCACGCGGTGATCGCGCGCGACCTCGGCGCGCTGTACTCGGCGCAGCTGAACGGCACCGACCCGGCGCTGCCGGCGCTGCCATGCCGGTTCGTCGACGTCGCGCGTCGCCAGCGCGAAGCGACCGGTGCCGCCGGCCTGGCGGGCTCGCTCGCTTACTGGCGGCAGCAGCTCGCCGGCATCCCGGCGCTCGACCTGCCGCACGACCGCCGACGTCCCGGCCGACCCAGCTATCGCGGAGATGTTGTCGGCTTCAGGCTCGAACGCAGCCAGGTCGATCGACTGAAGTCGCTTGCTCACGATTCGGGCGCCACCCTGTACATGACGCTGCTCGCCGCGTTCGACGTGTTGCTCATGCGTTACAGCGGACAGAGCGACGTAGCGGTGGGCGTTCAAGTCGCTGGACGCCATGGCGCCGGCCTCGAGGAACTGGTCGGCCATTTCGCCGACGTGCTGGTGATGCGCACCGACCTCGGGGGAGATCCGGGCTTCGACGTACTGCTCGCGCGCGTTCGCGAGACCTGCCTGGGCGCCTATGCGCACCAGGACGCACCGTTCGGAATGGTGGTCCGGCAAGCGGCGCCCGCGCGCAGGCTCGGCCGCAATCCGCTGTTCCAGGTGTCGTTCGCACTCGAGAACATGCCGTGCCACGCGTTGGCGATCGGCGCGGTGCCGGCGCGCCTGGAGCCGATCCACACCCATACGTCGAAGTTCGACCTGTCGCTGACGTTCGTCGAAACGGAAGGTGCGCTGCACGGTACGCTCGAGTACAGCACCGATCTGTTCGAACGCTCCACGATCGAGCGCATGGCCGGGCACTTGCGCAACCTGATCGACGCGATCGTCGGGAACCCCCAGGCGCGGCTCTCGGCGCTGCCAATGATGGGCGAGCGGGAAACGCGACAGGTGCTGGTCGACTGGAACGACACCGCGCGCGACTATCCCGCGGACCGCACGCTGGACAAGTTGTTCGAAGCGCACGCAGCGCGCGCACCGAACGCCACCGCAGTTGTCTTCGGGCACCAGCCCTGGCTCGACTATGCCACGCTGAACCGCCGCGCGAACCAGCTCGCGCACCGGCTTCGCAGGCTCGGCGTCGGCCCCGACGTCCTCGTCGCGCTGTACCTGCGGCGCAGCCCCGCGATGATCGTCGCGATGCTCGGCATCCTGAAGGCGGGCGGCGCCTACGTGCCGATCGACGTCGACTACCCGGACGAGCGCGTCGCCTTCATGCTCGCCGATTCGGCCGCACGCGTGACGCTCACCGAGAAGGCGCTGGCGCCGCGACTGGCCGATGCGGGCACGCAGCTGCTGTGCATCGACGACGATCCTTCGCTCGACAGCGAGCCGTTCGGCAATCCCGATCCTCTGGCGCGGCCCGAGCACCTCGCGTACGTCATGTACACGTCGGGATCCACCGGAAAACCCAAGGGCGTGATGATCCCGCACCGGGCGGTCGCGCGGCTCGTCTGCAATACCGACTACGTGCGCATCGGCCCGCCAGATTGCGTCAGCCAGGCGTCGAATGCGTCGTTCGACGCGGCAACCTTCGAGATCTGGGGCGCGCTGCTCAACGGCGCGCGGCTGGCGATCGTCACCACGGACACGCTGCTCTCGCCCGGCGCGCTGAAGCGGCAGATCGAGCGCGACCGCATCGACACGATGTGGATCACCGCCGCGCTGTTCGACGAGCACGTGGCCAGTGCGCCGGACACCTTCGCGGGCGTGCGGGACCTGCTCTTCGGCGGCGAGGCGGCGAATCCCGAGTCGGTCGTGCGCGTGCTGCGCGCGGATCGCCCCACTCGCCTGGTCAACGGCTACGGCCCGACCGAGACCACCACGTTCGCGACCTGCTACGAGGTGCCCGCATCGCTGGCCGACGGCGAGACGCCAACGGCGATTCCGATCGGCCGCCCGATCGCCAACACCACCTGCTACGTGCTGGACGATCGCATGCGCCCGGTTCCGATCGGCGTCGTCGGCAACCTGTGGATTGGCGGCCCGGGCCTGGCGCGCGGCTACCTGAACCGGCCCGAGCTCGACGCCGAACGCTTCGTCGAGGCACCCGCTCCGATCGGCGCGCGGCTGTACCGCACCGGCGACAGGGTGCGCCTGCTCGCCGACGGCAACATCGTCTACCTCGGGCGCGACGACGGCCAGGTCAAGCTGCGCGGCTTTCGCATCGAACCGGGCGAGATCGAGGCCGCGCTCGGCAGGCTGCCCGGCGTCGCGCAGCGGGCCGTGATCGTGCGCGAGCATGCGCCCGGCGACCGCCGGCTGACCGCCTACATCGTCTGGAGCCCCGGCGCCCGACGCCTCGATGCGGCCGGCCTGCGCACCGTGCTCTCCGCGCAACTGCCCTCGTTCATGGTCCCGGCCGCCTTCGTCGACCTCGACGCGCTGCCCCTGACCGCCAACGGCAAGCTCGATCGCGCGGCGTTGCCGGCGCCGCACGACGACGCGAGCGCCGCGGCCACGTCCTTCGTCGCACCGCGCACGCCGATCGAGCAGAGGCTCGCCGCGATCTGGGCCGAGGTGCTCGGGCGTGATCGCGTGAGCATCCAGGACGACTTTTTCGACCTCGGCGGCGACTCGCTGGTCGCCACCCAGGCGATGGCGCGTACGCGCGCGGCGTTCGGCATCGACTTGCCGGTGGCCGCGCTGTTCGAGGCGCCGACCGTCGCCGGACTCGGACAGTGCATCGCGACAGTCCTCGGGCACGGATGCGAGGCACCGCCTGCGGCGGCCACCGCCGGTACGCAACCCCGGCGACCCGACCGGATCGCAAGCCCGGACGCGGTCACGGACGCGCTGCGCGGAATCTGGGAAGCAGTACTCGGGCGCGGCGGCATCACGCCGGACGACAGCTTCATCGCGCTCGGCGGCGACTCGTTGACCGCGGTCCGGATCGTCAACCGGATGCGCGCCACACTCGGCGTCGAGGTTCCCGCGAGCCGGCTTCTCTGCGACGCGACGATCGCCCGCCTCGCCGCCGAACTGCCGGACGACCGCGTCGAGGACGACCTCACGGCGAGCGCCGCGACCGCTGCGGATACCGGCGCGGACCGCTATCGCGCCACGCCGTCGCAGGTGCAGGTCGACTTCTTTCACCAGCTCAATCCCGGCAATCGCGCCTACCTGACGCAGTCGCTGATCAGCTTCGAAGGGCCGCTCGACGCTGCCCGGCTGCGCGACGTGATCCAGGCAATCGTCGACCGCCACGAGCACTTGCGCACGACCTACCACTCCGGCCCCGACGCGACCGTATACGGCGAGGTTCACGCGTCGATGGCTGTACAGTTGCCCCTGCACGACCTGCGCGGCGTCCCGCAGGAGCAACGCGACGCAGTGCTGCGCTCGGAGATCGAGGCGGTGCTCGAGCAGGGCATCGACCCCAGCCGGTTGCCGCTGGCGAGATGGCAGCTGTATCGTGTCGGCGAGCAGCGGTACGAGTTCCTCATGGTCGAGCACCACTACGTGCACGACGGATGGTCGTTCCGCGTCTTCCTTCGCGAGCTCTCGCACATCTACGCGGCCTCGTGCGCGGGCAAGTCGATCGCGCTGCCCGAACCGACACAGTTTCGCCGGTTTGCGGCCTGGCAGCGACAATGGCTCGACTCGGCGCAGGCAGGCGCGCTGCAACGAGAATGGGGCGAACGGCTGCGCGGCGCCGACCCGACGCTCTCGCTGCCCTTCGCACGCGTTCGCGAGCGCGCGCCCAGCCTGCTGGGCGGGCAGCTTCGCGTCGCACTGCCGGGCAACGTGGCCGCGGCGCTGCAGCGGCAGGCGGCCTGCTGGGGCCTGACGCCGTTCCAGGCGATGTTCGGCATCTTCGCGCTGCTGCTGCGGCGCTACGTCGCGAGCGCCGATTTCCTGCTCGGCACTTCGAGCGCGAACCGCAACCGGGTCGAGTGGGAGTCGCTGCTGGGCATGCTCGTGAACATGGTGCCGGTGCGCATCCGCTCGGGCGGCACTGACCAGAGCGCTCGCGATTTCCTGGTCGCCGCGAGCGAGTCGCTGCAGTGGTCGCTCGACCGCTCGGAACTGCCGTTCTCGACGATCGTCGAGGAGGCGAACCCGAAGCGGACACCCGGCACGATGCCGCTGGTGCAGGTCCAGTTCAGCCAGCACGACGCGCTGGCGATCGATCCGAGCTTCGGGCCCCTGCGCTGGAGCGTACGCGAGGCGATCGCAAACGGCACCTCGAAGTTCGACCTCAGCGTGATCGCGATCCCGCAACCCGGTGATGGCGGTGTCGAACTGGTCTACGAGTACGCGGCCGACCGGTTCGACGATGCAGACGTGCAACGCATCGCGAACGACTACCGCCGACTGATCGACGCGATCCTCGCCGATCCCGGCGCGCGGGTCGCAGGTTTGCCGATGATGGACGCGACGCTGCGGCAACGCGTCCTCGTCGACTGGAACCGCACCGCCAGGCCGTTTCCGGACGAAGTCGGGCTGCAGCAGCTGTTCGAGCGGCAGGTTCGACGCAACCCGATCGCGGTGGCGATCGACTCCGAAAGCGGTCCGGTCGACTACGCAACACTGAATCGCGACGCGAACCGGCTCGCGCACCGGCTGCGTGAACTCGGCGTGGCACACGAGGTGCGCGTCGGCGTCTGCCTGCCGCGATCGGTGCGCTCGGTGGTCGCCACGCTCGCGATCGTCAAGGCGGGCGGCGCCTACGTTCCGCTCGATCCGGAGCATCCGGCGCAACGTAACGCCTTCGCGCTCGCCGACAGCGCGGCGCGCGTGCTGATCACCGACCGATCGGTCACGCAGCGGCTCGCGCCCGAAGGCCTCACCGTGCTCGACCTCGACGACGAAGCCGCGCTCGTCGCGCGACAGCCGGCCTCCGATCCGGTGCCGCGAGCGGGCCCGGCGTCCCTCGCCTACGTGATGTACACGTCGGGCTCGACCGGCATACCCAAGGGCGTGATGATCCCGCACCGGGCGGTCGCACGGCTCGTCTGCAATACCGACTACGTGCGGCTCGGCGCGGCGAACTGCGTCGCGCACGCATCGAACACCGCGTTCGACGCGTCGACCTTCGAGATCTGGGGCGCATTGCTGAATGGGGCGCGCCTGGCGGTGCTGCCGACGCGCTCGATCCTCTCGGCGCCGGAGCTCGCGACGGCCTTCCGGCGCTTCGGCATCGACACGATGTTCATGACCAGCGCGCTGTTCAGCGAGCACGCCGCAGGTGCGCCCGGGCTGTTCGCGCCGCTCGATACGCTACTGGTCGGCGGCGAGGCGCTCGATCCGGTCGCGGTGGCGCGCGTGTTCGCGGCGGGCGCCCCGCGGCGCCTGCTCAACGCGTACGGATCGACCGAGACGACGACCTTCGCGCTGTACCACGAAGTGACACCGGCGACCGAACCGCAACGCTTCATCCCGATCGGCCGGCCGATCGCGAACACAACCGCCTACGTGCTCGACGAAGCCGGCCAGCCGGTCGCGCCCGGTCTCGACGGCGAGCTGTACATCGGCGGCCCCGGCGTCGCGCGCGGCTACCTGAACCGGCCCGAACTGGACGCCGAACGCTTCGTCGAGGCACTCGCTCCGATCGGCGCGCGGCTGTACCGCACCGGCGACCGGGTCCGCCTGCTCGCCGACGGCAACATCGTCTACCTCGGACGCGACGACGGCCAGGTCAAGCTGCGCGGCTTCCGCATCGAACCGAGCGAGATCGAGGCCGCACTCGGCAGGCTGCCCGGCGTCGCACAGCGGGCCGTGATCGTGCGCGAGCATGCGCCCGGCGACCGCCGCCTGACCGCCTACGTCGTCTGGAGCCCCGGCGCCGAACGCCTCGATGCGGCCAGTCTGCGCGCCGCGCTCTCGCGGCGCTTGCCCTCGTTCATGGTCCCGGCCGCCTTCGTCGACCTCGACGCGCTGCCCCTGACCGCCAACGGCAAGCTCGATCGCGCGGCGTTGCCGGCGCCTGCGCCCGACGAACCGCGCACCGTGGTCGACGACGACGACGGCGACGCGATCGAGCGCGAGCTGCGTACCATCTGGGAGTCGGTGCTCGGGCGCCCCGGAATCGCGCTGGATGCCGATTTCTTCGACCTCGGTGGCCACTCGATGCTCGCCGTGCGCGTGCTCGCCGAGATCGATCGACGCATGGGCAGGCAGCTGCGCACCGCGTCGTTCTTCGAGGCGCCGACGATCCGCCGGTTCGCGGCCCTGCTGCGCGAGGGCGCCGCGCGCGATGCGCGCAACTGCGTCGTGACGATCCAGCCGGGCGACGGAACGCGTGCGCTGTTCTTCGTGTCCGGATGGGGCGGGCAGCTGATCATCCTCAATGAACTCGCGAAGGCGCTCGGTCCGAACCAGACGCTGCACGTGCTCGACACCGGCGCTTTCGGCGCCGACGGCACGGACCTCTCGATCGAAGAGGTCGCGACGCGGATGATCGAAGACATGCGCCAGGTGCAGCCTGCGGGGCCCTACCGGCTCGCCGGGTACTCGATGGGCGGCAAGATCGTCCACGAGATCGCCCAGCAGTTGCACCGGCGCGGCGAGTCGGTGGCGCTGCTCGCGCTGCTCGACTGCAGCGTGTCGGGCCAGCAGCGGCGGCATGCGGCGCCGATGCGCGTGCTGCTGCACCTGCGCGAGGCGGCCCGGATGAACCCGGCGCAGATGCTGGTCTATCTGGGAGGTCGCGTGCGCTGGATGATCAGGCACCTGCGCCCTCGCGAACGCGAGCTGTTCGAAGGCGACGAGGTGGAACAGACGGCACTCACGCTCGCCATGGAGCGTTCGGCGCGCCGGATGCTCGCCGCCTGGGAGGCCTACCGACCGCGACCGTACCCGGGGGGCGTGCTGCTGGTCCGCGCCGAAGGCGGCGAGCGCCTCGTCGGCGCGATCGAGGACGACGACCGGACCCTCGGCTGGGGCGCGCTCAGCGGCGACGGCGTCGAGGTGCGCAGCATGCAGTGCGCCCACAACCGGATGCTGCACGCACCGCACGCCGCGTCGCTGGCGCGAATCCTCGCCGACGCCATCGGTCGCGACGATACGTCGTCCCCGGGGTTGTCCGCGAACCGCAAATGGGCCGACGCCGATGCTTGAGGTCTGGGCGGTCGACGTCTCTGCCGAGATCGCCAGCATGGCCGGGCACGTCGGCCGGCTGACCGCGGACGAGGTCCGGCGCGCCGCGAGCTTCTACCGCGACGAGGATCGGCACCGCTTCGTCGTCGCGCGCAGCACCCGACGGGTGCTCCTGGCGAGGCAGCTCGGCGTCGATCCGGCGACGCTCGTCTTCGAAGAGGGACGGCACGGGAAGCCGCGGCTGCGCGCGGACGGCGGGCCAGTGCCCAGCTTCAATTCAAGCCACTCGGGGCGCTGGGTATTGCACGCGATCGGCGACGTCGACGTTGGCGTCGACGTCGAACGGATCCGCTG
>Ga0226835_1000282_pt1 | contig 73903 bp, 59 predicted proteins | sample LAC_MetaG_1_FD_163627 | JGI IMG/M metagenome (GOLD analysis project Ga0226835, IMG submission 163627) | Anaerobic ammonium oxidizing microbial communities from anammox membrane bioreactor (MBR) in UC Berkley, California, United States -... | ecosystem: Engineered > Bioreactor > Anaerobic >... | reverse complement strand
AGTTTGAAATCGCGTTATCGAGTTCATTGACCTTGGTATAGGCTTTGGAAATAGCAAATCTAGCCATGTGATCGTATGGATTTTGAGCGATATGCTGACTCAAATCTTGAATAACTTCTCTGTAGTTACCGCTTTTGAACTTCTCAGCAGCATTGGCTAAGGCATCATTTGAGGTTGTTCCTTTCTGCCTAGATACAGTCGGTGGCTGACTTACAGGCGCAGAGGGCTTTTTACCGTCCAGGTAGAAGCTCTGAACTCCGTCCTCTACCCAATCTGACTTTCCGCTAGCCTGTTCTCCCCCGGTGACCTGCCGAAGTTTAGCCTGAATTGACGCTAAAGCCGTTTTTGCTTCCTGGTCGTTCGGGTCGATTCTGAGGACCCTCTTTATCAATGCAAGACTTGCTTCATAGTCATGATGATTCTCTAAGATAGTCGCGAGACTGAATAACGCGTCGACCATAGTTGGCTCAATCTCAAGGACCTTTCTAAACAAAGCCTCTGCCTTCTTGTCGTCGCCCCTCTCGTGCGCTTCCATAGCTTTATCAAACAGGGCGTCGATATCGAGGCCAGGCTCGTCATCTTCTACTTCGACTTCTAATGGTTTGCTCTCAGGCTGGATCTTTCTATTACCGCCAGACAAAACGCTTTCTATCTGGTCCAGAGCCTCAGGCGCTGACCAATCCATGTTCTTTCCGAAGACGACTTTCTCGATAGCGTCAATTCGCTTGGAGAGAGATTGGAACTTGTTCGTCTTTCCAAATACGGCCTGCTCGCAGGCATTCAGTCTATTCATAACGTCCGAATCAGCCAATGCTGGAAGAGGAGTAAAGAAGGCTAACCCTACTCCCAAGTAGACAGAAAGAAAGAGACAGAAGGATTTCCTGCCGTAGCCGGAGATTCGCACTCGCGCCCGATCCTCGCTAGTGACCGCTAACTAAGGAATCCAAGATTATTCTACCCATATATGGCATTTTGAAAAGCCCACCGGGTATAAATTCAATTGACTCGAGAATGCGGGCTACAGCATGAAGACAATCATAGCTTTCGTCCTGTTGGAACTGGTCCTTCTTACCACTCTGTCAGCAGCGACTGCGCAGACAAAGCAGTCTGTTTCATCCTATCTCTCAAACGTCAAAGCCCGCATACAGGCTAGCTGGAATACTTACTCAGTAAGTGACAACCTGGCCGCCCGGGTGACTTTCAAGATCAGCAAGTCAGGAGATATTCAGGACTTGAAGCTGGAGAGCTCAAACGGCTCAGAGCAGACCAATGAGAAAGTACTTGAAGCTGTGCGCTATTCCACGCCTTTCGGAACCCCGCCTCTAAGCAAAGACAGCCTGAGGGTAGCAGTAACCTTCAGAAACGGACAGTTGGGAGATGCGACAGTGAATGGTCCACCAGTGGCGCCGGCCATTCGCCGGGCTTCCACCACTAGTCGCGGAGTCGCTCCCTACTCATCTCGCAGTACCAGCGTATCGTATCGACTTCCAGAGAGTAAAACGATGTCTACAGGTATTGGATTGACTTCGGAGGATATCGCCAATCTTGCCCTTGCTTCAACGGTTAGCATATACGTTCTTTCCGATGATCGAGAAAAATTTGGAGCCGGCAGCGGATTTGTAATTGCCCCCTCTTATGTAGTGACGAATTACCACGTAATCAATAAAGCAGAGATCTTGAAAGGAATAGTTGTCAGGCTTCCCAGAGACAAAACCCTTCATGGAATTCACAGCGTAGTGGCCAGAGATAATGTCCACGACCTGGCCCTCCTTTATGTGCCAACCCTTAGGGCACCAGCGCTGAAGCTTGGGAGCGATGCTACGCTTAGGATCGGTCAAAAACTATATGTAGCCGGAAACCCAAAAGGACTCGAAGGGACCTTTTCTGACGGTCTTCTGTCCGCAATGCATCGTGAAGATGATCAACTCCAGATGACCGCACCGATTTCGCATGGGAGTAGCGGAGGACCGGTTCTAAACGAGCGGGGTGAGGTAATTGGAATATCAGTTGCTGTACTAGAAACAGGGCAGAATCTGAATTTCGCCGTTCCAGTTTCTTATCTGTATGCTCTTCTTGCCCGCCTTCGTCATTAGATTCGGGCTACGCTGTAGGCAGCAATCTTGTTTATGAAAATCCTGACGTCGCTATAGAGATGTATCTCAAGCAATCAACCAAGGCAGTCGCCTACCCCAAAAAGGCACCCACTCACATACCCCATAATTCGCCGAAATCACTGATCTGGGTACATAGTGGGTACATGGAGAAATTGCGAACCCGAAAACCCTCGGGACGACAGGATTCGAACCTGCGACCTACTGCTCCCAAAGCAGCCGCGCTACCAAGCTGCGCCACGTCCCGTTGAGGTTCAAATATAGCACGGACGGGGGGTCAGGGGACGAAATCGGGCTCTTCCACCGCAACATCAGCGTTCTTGCTGGCTTTGCCGTTCGCCATCTTGACCTTGTTCTTGTCCTTCTTCGAAGAGCTGGAACTGGCGGTCTTTTCGCTCGACTTGCTCGATGACGATGCCGACGCCTTCCGGCTCTCCTCCCGCGAGGGCTTCTCGGCCACAGCGCTGCTTCCCGAGTCCATCCGGACATAAGATCCGTAAACATAGCCCTGCTTGCCGTTCACAGAGATCTTGTACCAGCCGTTCTCCTTGCCAAGCACTTTCACTCGCTCGCCACGGCTGGTCACCAGGACCTTGCCGTATCGGTGCCCCGGTCCCCGGCGCATGGTCACGCGCTTGGGAGTGGTTGCCATCTCGCCGCCGCCCGACGAAAAAGCGGTCTTCTTCCGCTCGGCTTCCTTACGCTCTTTCTCAGCTTGTTTCTTCTCGGCAAGCCGCGCCGCTTCCTCGGCTTTGGCAGCCTGCTTCCGGGCTTCCTCGGCAGCTCTGCGCTCTTCGGCCCGACTCTCTTCCCGGCTGGGCTGTTTCTCGACGATCTTGCTCTCGATGCCGGTCACCGGAGTCTCGACCGCCGGAGCCGACTGGGTCGCCATGGTATCGGTAGGCACTTCCGGCGCGGTCTCTTCGATACTCGCCACGGTCCAGCGCTGGCCGTTGCCGCCACGCACCGTCACGCTGAAGGTCCGCTTGCCGGATGCCAGCGAGTAGGTGACCTGGTCGGACGACCGGCTCGGGCTGCGCCGGCGGCGGCGCCCGGAGTTCGCCGCGCCCTTGGACTCGTCAATCTTGGCGATGACAAAACCGGGAGGCGACGCCACCGGATTGTCGGACACGGATTTCAAAAATTCCTTGGCAGGATCATTTAGATAGAGAGCAAATTGCTCTTTCTGCGAAGGGTCGGTCAGGCTGGTCGCCACTGCATACAGTGCGGCGAACTGGCTGCTTCCCAGGGAATACTCCGGAGCGTACTTACCGCCTTTCCAGCGCAGGACTGTCTTAAAAGGACTCTCGGCAAATTTCAAATCGCCCTTGAAGAGCTCTTCTCCGAGCGCCGTCTCCACGAGCTGGCGCTCGAGCTTGATGTCTTGCTTGTTGCTCTCGAAGGCGGCGGTGCCCGTGCCCTTCACCGGCGGCACCACCTTAGATGTACGGTCAGATATGTTGCCGTTTGGCAGCAGCGAGATTACTTTGACATTGGGATTTTTCTTTATGTCGACGTTCGTGTGACCGAGCATCACCAGCGATGCATCCGAGGCACCACGGATGAGGACAGCGTCGTCGAAGACGTCGAGCCCGAAGAGCTGGGTAACCTTGGGACCCTGCTTGTCGGCCACCACCAGGTAGTCCGAGGGCTGCAATACGCAGTCCACTTCCACCAGCTTCATGCCCCGGGGCAGGTCGAAGACCAGGACCTCGAATATGGAAGTCGGCAATTTGCTCTGCAGTTTGGTGAGAAGATCGGCGGAGGGAAGAGAGCCGTTGCGCTTTAGAAAATCGAGCAGAGCGGCGTCCAGCTCCACTTTCATCTTCTGGGCTTCTTCGGCGGACTTGGGACCGAAAGATATCTTGTCTGCAAGAGCCTTGAGATTCTCCTGCTGGCCACCTATTCGCGGCACCACGGCAGATGCCACTCCGACCAGGAGACCGACTCCGAGAAGGGCGCCGATTATCTTGATCGGAATCGCCTGAGCCTTCTTTTCGAACTTCTTACCGCAAAACTTGCAGCTTCGAGCCGCTACAGAATTTCTCTGTGTGCACTCGGGACAACGCATAGGGACCTCGTTCTAGCTGTACTTCGCGAGCCTGGCAGATTCGAGAAAAGTCTCAGAACTCCCGCTGGTTCCCGTGTCTTCCGCTTCGAAGACGCTCGCGAGACGCATAACACTGTGACAAACGCCACAAAATAAGGAACGAGGGGATTCTACACCATGCTTGACAAATACGAAATTAGGCGAAGCCAAGAATATCCAGAAAATCCCCGGAATGCGCAGAATATATATAATTGACAGATCTAAACGTTTATTCACTTTTGATATGAAACTTCTAATAAACGGAGATTGGCAAGGTGTATTCAAGAGAAACCGAAGAAAAAGCCCGCAAAGACCTCATCGAGGTAGCCCGCCTCTGCTACCGGCGCGGCTACATATGCGGCATGGAGGGCAATTTCAGCATCAAGCTCGATAACGAGCGCATCCTGACAACACCCTCCGGCACCTGCAAAGCCCGAATAGAGCCCTCGGACCTGATCATCACCGACCTCGAAGGCAAGCCCGCTTCCCAATCCAGCCGCAAGCCCTCCACCGAGATCGCCATTCACCTGACCGCTTACAAAAATCGTCCGGACGCAGCCGCCGTTGTGCACGCGCACCCCACCACCGCCGTTGGTTTCACTGTCGCCGGAATGAAGCTCGACAAGTGCGTCCTGCCCGAGGTGGTCTGCACCCTCGGCCGCATTCCCGTGGCACCGTATGCAACACCGAGCACCGGCGAGCTCTCCGACTCCATCGCCGATATCATCCGCGATCACGACGCCGTGGTGCTCGATCACCACGGGGCGCTCACCATCGGCAATGACATCTGGGACGCGTATTACAAAATGGAAACGTTGGAGCATTACGCCCAAACCATGCTCGTCGCCCACATGCTCGGCGGCGTCCAGCCCCTCAGGTCATCACAGGTGGAAAAACTGCTGGACATCTGCGGCGTCTACGGGTTACAAAAGCCCCGGGGCGCAGAATTTCTTCTGAGCTCCGCCTGCAGCGCGCCCGACGGGGACTGACCTTGAGCGAAGAACTCCATCCGCCAGAAACCATCACCAGCATCTACCTGATCCGCCACGGCCACACCGAGCCCACGGAGCAGGGCAAGCTCTATAACGATCCCGAGGTCGAGCTCACCGAGAAGGGCATGGCTCAATCGCAAAACATCGGCACCTGGCTGAAGAGCGAGAGCCCCGACATCCTGCTTTCCAGCTCCGCTTTCCGAGTGCGCTCCACCGCAAGCCTGATCGAAAAAGCCACCGGCATGCAAAACACGCCCCTGCACGAGCTCGACGAATGGAGCGTCGGCGAGTGGGAAGGCCGGACCTATCTCGACATCAAGAAGAACGACCCTGAAATCTACAAGCAGTGGGTCGCTGACCCAATCGTCAACGCGCCCCCCGGCGGCGAATCCATTGTCGATCTCTGCACCCGCATCAACCGCCGGCTCAAAGAAGTGATCGCCGAGCACGAAGGCAAGTCCATCGCACTGGTCACCCACGCAGGCGTCATCCGCGCCATACTCATCGAAGCCCTCGGCGCCCCGGTCCGCAATTTCTGGCGCATCGCCATCCCCACCGGCTCCATCTCCCGTGTGGACTTCAGCGAAAATTTCGCCACTATCTATTACGTCTCCTTCGTGCCCGCCCCCTGAGCTCTATCGCAAGGTTCTGTCACAAGTTTCTATCGCAAGGTTCTGTCACAAGTTTCTACCGCAAGTTTCTACCGCAAGTTTCTACCGCAAGAATCAAGCGACCTCAGCGAGGCTTCCCGGGCATTCTGGCGCGGACTATCTCATTCATCAGGGTTTCCTCTGGAACTTTTCTAGCTCCGGCAGGAGGAGTGTAGGAAAACGCAGCAGAATCGAGCGCCGGATTCTTCTTCTCATTGCTGTAGTCGACCACTATGGGTCCGTAGCGCTCCCTCAGCAGCCATGGGTCCTTCCCGGCATCGATCCAGAACTCTCTGGTCTTTGCAGCAATTGATGCCTCGTCAAAACTTATGTGGTGGCATTTACGATTACGAATCACCTCGACACCCAGATAAGCTGCCTTAATCTTGCTACCGTCTCCCACCCAGGAAGGATTTTGCCCGGCCAGCAAATCATCGATCGACCAGTTGGCGCACAAAATCACCACTGAGCCGAAATCTTGAGTCTTAAAAATGTCATTAAGTCGGGTCGGAGCCCGTCTGATGCTATAGGAGTTGCCCTCGGGGGTGAAACAAACCAGATGGCTCCCATCGCTGGCAGCACATCCCCAGGATTTGTCATTAGTCATAAGCGAAAAACAATCAGGGCGCTTCATCGCCAGACTCACATCGACAGGTTTTGGGGACTCCGAATGCTTAAACGAGGCCTTCAGTGAAGCGCTGCCCAGCCTCTTGTAGAAAGCGTTCATCCCCTGGTAGACCGGCAGGGCTTTCTCGCTGCCTGAAGATGCTCGGCTCGCTTCCGCGCCGGACAGAAACACGAATAGCATTGCCAGCACGACTGGAACGCGCCTCTTTAGCCAGAAGAGATCACCAGAATGAAAGGGCTTGAAGCTCACACTCAATACCTCGAATATCTAAATCAAATCACGAAGTGATCGGGCTCCAGACCGAGCCCCCGGGCCAGGTCGAAGTCGCGCTCGGCCAGAAGGACCGATCCCAGAGCGGCATAAGCCCGCGCCCGGACGACATGGGGCAGACCCTGGCGCTTCTTGCGCTCATGAGCCATGGTGGCGAAATCGACCGCTTCTTGAAAGCGCCCCTCCCGGAACTTCTGGCAGGCATTGTGCAGGTCGCTCACGAAGCGGAAATCCTGATAGGACCAGTACACCGAAAGCCACATGAGGAGATACATCACCGCCAGCAAAATCACCAGCTGATTGAGGTAGGCGCCGATTAAGGGGATCCAGGTGAATTTCTTGATCTGGAGATAGAGCCAGACAAGCCCCGCCCCGGCGGCAACCTGAACCGCGACGAAAAGGAGAGTCCGTATGAGTCTCGATGCTACTGTGGCGCCGGTCGGCAAATGCTTCATTACCTCATTATGCATGAGGTAACCAAACCTGGCAGGAGATTTTATAGCGTCCGCGAAATAAAATTGGGAAAACCAGGCGTTTCTAGAATATTTTTGGCTGTTTTTTGTGGCAGAAACGCATATTTTCGCTTGCCACAGAGCCACGCGTCCGGTGCTATTGCATCGAGCGAGCGCTCTCCCGGGCGCGGGCGGCTGCCTCGGCCCTGTCCTTGATCAGCTTGACCAGGCGCTGCTTCTGCTCCGGTGTCAGAATGGCGCGGATCTTGAGCATGAGCTTGACGCGCTCGTTGGCCATGGTGGCGGTGATGTCGTTGATGTCCTTCTGCTTGGCAAGAACCTTCTCTTCCGCCGGGTCGGGCTCGAGCTGGATCTCGCTCATCTCGCGAAGATACCCGTACACAGTCTTGCTCCGAACCCGTTGCGCCGACTCGAAATCCCGAGCCAGTTTGCGAATCTGCCCTTCCTGGTCGGGATTGATCCCGGCTTCTTTGTATATGGAGACCGGGTCTTCGCCCTCTCCCGGACCCTGGGGCTGCTGCGCCCAGGCGGCGCTCGAGGTCACCAGAACGGCAAGAGTGGCAGCGGCGAGTATGCCTTCGAATCTCAATTTCATCGCGATACCCTCGGAATCGAATCTAGGATACTATAGCTTCTTTGACGGTTTTGCGCAGTCTTCCTCAGAGGACGACAGGCACCGGATCTTGTTCCTGAGACGACTTCACACCATGCCGCGCGCATATATCGAAGATACAGCCGGACCAGGCCAAGCACATATATAGCCGACGAAGCCGTCTCCGCGCTCGCCGATACGCGGGCGAATTGCATGCTCAAAAGCGATAGTTTGCTGAAAAGCGAAAGAACTGCTCAAAGGGGGAAAATATGGTTGACACTGCATATAGTATCGTCGACCTTTCCGTCACCGGCCACGAGGGCATCGAGCAGGCCGCTTCGATCCTCTTTGAGAGCTTCCGGCAGGACTGGCCCGACGCCTGGCCCAGCCTCGAGTCCGCCCGCCAGGAAGTGCTCGAGTGCCTGGAGCCGGGCAAAATCTGTCGAGCTTCAATAAATCAACACGGTCAGGTCCTGGGCTTTGTCGGCGCCACCAGCCAGTATCGAGGCAGGGTCTACGAGTTGCACCCGATGTGCGTGATACCTTCGCTCCAGGGCAGGGGGCTGGGCTCGGCACTGGTGACCGATCTCGTCGAGAGGGTTCGCGACCGGGGCGGCCGGACCATCTATCTGGGCACCGATGACGAAAACGACCTCACATCGGCGTCCTCGGCAAACCTCTTCGACGAGCCCTGGCGCCATATCCGCGACCTGAAAGCGAAAAGCAGGCACCCCCTGGAGTTCTACCGCAAGCTGGGCTTTGTCGTGGTCGGTCTTGTCCCTGACGCCAACGGTCCGGGCAAGCCGGACATCATGATGGCCAGAGGGATCTAGATTCTGGCCGGAGGGACCCGGGTGATAACCAGGGGGATCCAGCCATTTGTATATAACTTAAACCGCCGCTGGATCACCTTTTGCCAAACAGTAGTAGAATCTCTATTCGGTGTTGGCAACATCGCCAGCTGAGGAAATTTCCGGCATAAGAATTCCGGCAGAAAGCAAAATGGATCCAGTCAGGAAGATGCAGATAGCCTACGAGCTGCCGCAGGAGAAGCGCGGCTCCGGGCGACGCCTGGTGGCTACCGGACTCTCTCTGGTCCTGGCTGTGGGCATCGCCGTGGTCTATGTCGGCACCGGATTCGGCAAGGGAGGCGCCCACGAGTCCAGAGAGTCCAAAGAAAAGCCCGAGCGCCTGGACACCCCGGAAGCTTTCACCGAGCATGTCCTGGATATCGCCGTGGAGAGCTTCCCGGAGCTCAAGGCTCAGCAGTCCGACACGCCGCTTGTTTTGCGGATCAAGGATGAAGGACATCTCTCCCTGGAAAACCTGTATAAGGTCGTGAAAGCCAATTTCGGTCCCCGGGAAGCAGATACCGAGATCAAGCGTTATCTGAAAAGCATCGCCACCCTCGCCCCGGAAGCCCATAATGTCCCGGCTGACTGGAACGAAGTGAGAAAACGCCTGCGCCCGCAGATCTTCCCTGTGGAGTACACCAGGGGCGAAGCCGGGAGCGCCAGGATTGTTTATCGTCCGCTGCCCTTTTCCAGGTCGCTCCTCGAGGGCTTCGTCATCGACTCCGAGGACACGTTCCAGTACGTGACCGCCGACCATCTCAAAAAATGGGGTGTCGAGCGCAAACAAGTCGTCGATGCCGCGTACGAGAATCTCAAGAGCCAGTGTGACAGCCTCAAGCTTGATTGCTCCCGGGCAAACGGCAGGGGCGCGAAAGGCAAGTATCTCACCATTGCCATCACCGACGGTTACGCTGCCGCCAGGATCCTGCTGCCCCAGGTGCGCTCCCGCATCGAGCAAGAGCTGGGCCACCCCTGCTTCATAGCGATTCCAAACCGCGACTTCCTGATCGCCTGGTCCTATGATTTCAGCAATGACGAGAAGTTCCGCAATCAAGTGAGACGCGACTTCCACTATCGCGATCACCCGCTTTCCCCGCGGGTCTATCGCCTCAACAACATGCAACTGGCACCGGACAGCGACAGGTCGGACAAATCAGATCGGTCGGACAGATCAGACAAAAACGAAAAATCCGAGCCCACCGAATCCGTGCAAGAAGCCGACTGACTCTAAATCAATCGATCCCGAAATGGATGAAGGGCGCCCAGGCATGAATCGGCTGCCCGGTTTCGATGGCGGCGTTCTGTGCCTGGCGCAGAGCCTGGGCGATAGTGGTCTTGCCGGCTTGCCAGCCTTTGTGGAAGTCCTGCATGATATTGGAAGTCGAGCGGTCCGCCACCTCCCACAGTGTGAGAACGAGGTTGGGCATACCGGCATAAATGAGAGCTCTCGCCAGCCCCAGGATCTCGCCCCCGGGCGTGACGGCATTGACACCGGTCTGGCAGGCCGACAGCACCAGGAGCCTGCCCCGGCTGGTCTGCAATGAGCGGCGCTCGAGAATCGAGGCGGCGGTAAGGACGGTGCCGTCATCGAGCACCAGACCTGATGCCATGGGCTCGTCCGGATTGAAGATAGCGTGGCCGGCAAAATGAACCACCGAGTAATCGCCGAAGATCTTCGGAAAGACGCTCTTCACCTCGCTGTTGAGAACCAGCCTTGCCTCCGTCGAAGCATGCTCGCCCACCTCCAGCACCGACTTCCCTTCTTCCATGGTATAGCTCAGGTCGTCGAGACCGGCGGAGGAGCGGAGAGTGGAGCTGAAGACCAGCCCGTCCTTGCGGGTGGCGGAGTAGTCGCTGATTGCCGAGACCAGATAGCTGATGTTCTCGGCTTCCCGGGCATTGGAGCCGGTCTGGCGCAGCACCGGTATCAGTGTCACCGAGGGCAGGTAGCTCAGGGCGAAGCTCTGGCACAAATAGCTCTTGCCGTCGTGGAGAGCAGCGAAGGGAAGATGGAAAAGACTGCCGTGCGGAATGATGATCAGACGGTCTATATCATCGGGCATGGAATCCAGAACCGGGCGCACGAGCCTGTCGTAGATGCGCCCGCAGAGGCTGGTCGGTACTTCCCAGCCTTCGGTGGAAGACATCTCGAGCAAGGTCTCGATATCGATCATCAGCTCTTCGCGCTCGCTCTCATCGGCGATCAGGTTGACCGCCGGCTCCGACGCCGAAGACCAGACAGCCGCCGCCATCACATACTCGTCGGTGAAGAAGAATTCTAAGATTGCAGCGTCTTTTGGCAATAATCCGGCGGAGTCGCTCCAGAGCCCTTTGATCTCCTCGAAATCGAGGGTAGATGCGCTTACCAGGCTGGCATAATTCGGATGGAGCCGTTTGAGCTGGTTGACCACCTCGCGCCATTCGCCGTAGATCTTGCTGGCGTCGGTGCCACTATATACGGCACCGCGAGATCCGGCGGAGTCGCCGGATGAGGGTCCCTGCCAGATCACCCGCTCGAAATGATCGATCTGCCCTCTCAGGGCTTTCTCCTTCTCGATCAGCTCTTTGAGCCCTTCGTCGCCGGAGTCCGCCAGCACGCTTATATCAATCGGCGAGTTGCTCAGAAGATCGAGCAAGGCCCGGGACTTGGCCCGCCCTACATATTCCAGGGCTTCCACCCGGCGCCCCAGGGACATGCAGACTTTTACAACGTCCTTGTAGAGGTCCTCGCCGCGGTTGGCGAAACTCGTCTTGAGATCATCGGCTCTGACAGTGGCTCTCTGCTCGTCGAAAAGATTCACGGCCTGACCGAAATATTCGAATGCCGGTTGAAGCAAACCCATCCGTTGATGCAGCTTGCCGAGATTGGTAAGGTAAATCCGCTTGCCGAGCCGGTCTTCGATCTCTTCGCTCAAAGAAAGGGCCTGCTCGTAGCGAGCTCGTGCCCCTTCGAAATCGCCCCGGGCAGTAAGACAATCGCCCAGGCTGTCGAGATGGGCAGCCTGGGACTGGACGTCCCCTTCGCTTCTGGCCATCGCTTCCGCCTGTCCGCAAAAATCAATTGCCCGCTCGACATCGCCGAGCTTCAACCAGGTGGTACCCATATTGCCGAGCCAGGCGCCTTCACGCCGCCCGTCCCCGATCGAGCGGGAGAGCTCCAGAGCCCGGGCATAGCAATCGATGGCGTTCTCGTAGCGACCCAGCTCATAGAGCGCGTTGCCTTCGCTGCCCAGACAGACAGCCATGCTCTGGCGGTCCTCGAGAAACTCCGCTTCCAGATAAGCGGTCCGAAAATCATTGATGGCATCTTCGAATTTGCCCAGCTCTGCCATGCAGAGTCCGAGACTGCCCATGAGGGCGGCACGGTCCTCGGTGTCTTCCCGGGTGCCTAGGGCCTGGCGAAAACAAGCCGCCGCCTGCTCAGCCCAGCCTCGATCGAGATAGAGCCTTCCCAGATTGCTGAGGGAAAGCTCGATGCTCACTTTGTCCTGGGTGGCAGAAGCCATCTCGAGAGTGTCGAGGAAAAGCTCGATAGCCTCACGGGGCCGCCCCTCGTCCCTGAAGAGCTCGGCCAGAACCAGCCGGGCATGAATCTCCACATCCCAGAGACCCAGCTCCCGCGCCTTGTCTATGGCCTCGGCGAGACAGGCCCGGGCCCGATCGATGTCACCGGTCTCCCGGCAGGCGATAGCCATGAAACTCAGATAAACCGCCCGGTGTTTCTCCTCTTCCAGAGTGGTGGCAATCGCTATAGCCTTCTGGTAATGCTCCAGGGCTCCGGCAGCGTCTTCCTCCTGCAGGCAGGCCCAGGCGCTCTCCCCATGTTTTTCCATGGTCTCGAAGAGCTCGTCTGAAGTTCTGTTTTCGGGCTGCTTGTCCATACCGGCCACATAAGCGGTCTATCATCAGGATAGATGATAAGCGAGAATTCCATTTGTTGCCCGTATCTATCCAGCAATCTACAAATTTGGACAGACCGCAAATAGCCGCCTGACAAGAGCCGCGCCGACCCGAGATCGAACCCTGCCCGGGTCGAATTACTGCTTAGAGACCCTCGATCTTCAAATTGCTCGAATAGGGTGCGTAGCTGGCTACTTTCACTTCGGCCTTGTGAGCCACGGTCTCCGAAGCCGATCGGAAATGAGTCGAGCTACCGGGCGCCACCGAGGAAGGACGCTTGCCATGAGCAGTATGATTCCCGCGCGATCCATGGGCGTGCCCGGCGTGATGACCGGCGGCGGAGGCATGATGCCCGGAAGAGCCGGCTGTCGGGTGATGTCCGTAAGAGCCGAAACCGTTGATTTTGTTAGCGTAGCTGGTGAATGTGCCGCCGGAGCGGTTGGCGCCTGCATGGCTCTGGAAGCCGGAGGAGCCTAGACCGGAGCTGCCGGTGGCGAAAGTGCCCGGATAGCTCGAGATCATGCTCTTGCGGTTACGAGCCTGGCTGAGGAACTCTTTCATGACTGACTCCGGGACCATGTTGAGAGGAAATGGCGGAGGTCCGACTCTGGAATAGAGCCCGTCCATGCGATCTTTGTCCACCATGTGCGCTGCCAGGGGAGAGCTCAATTGCGTCTTTCTGGAGAGCCCCGCCAGGCTGTCGAGCTGCTGGTGCTCGGCGCTGGTCAAATGTGGAGGAGACAAATGTGGAGGAGACGGATGGGGACTAGACAGATGAGGCAGAGGCGCTTGCGGTATCGAGGCGCTCATCTGCGGTGCCTGGGCAGGAGCCTGCATCGGGGCGGCATCGGCAGCCGGGCTGCCGTGACTGACCAGGGAATCTTGAGTTCGCAGATCTAAAGACTGGAGACTGGCGCAGGGATGCCCGCCAATCTGGCCGGCGGTGGCCGGTGCCTGACCAGGCATCAGCCTGGGTGCCGCCTGGGGCACGAAAGCCGTGGCGATATCGGCAGCTTTTTTAATCGCTGCCGTGGTCACCCGGCGGGCTTCTTTCTTGATCGCCCGGCGGGCCCTGGCCGAGGTGACATGGCTCTCGGTCTCCTGGCTCATATAATATTTGCTGTATTCGTCTTTGCTGTACTGGGAGACGGTGCCCATGAGGGGCTGGCTCTCCGGCTCCATTTGCGGAGTTTGAGCCATGAGCACCACCGGCTGCTGTTGAAGCTGTAGCTGCTGCTGCTGGATTTGTTGCTGGATTTGCCGTTGTTGCTGCTCCTGGAGCTTCTTCTCAGCGATCTCTTTCTTGGAGGGAAGTTTGCGGTTCGGCACGAAAGGCATCATCCGGCTCCTGGCGCCAAGGGCTGACCGGGTGGCCACCGACTTGGGCGAGGAGAGCGATTTGGCGCTCGGAGTCACCAGGGGATGCGCAGGCGCCCGCGAAACCACAGGCTCCGCAATCGATTTGGGCGTGGCGCTCAGCTCGGCCAGACCCGATTTGAGAAAATCTGCCGTTGCCCTGGGGCTTTCTTTCGCTTCCGCCTGCACTTGAATTGCCACGGATAGCGTTGCCGCTACGTTTACACCCAGTAAGACCGCCGATAGTCGCATTCGGATTCCGCCAATAGCCAAGGGAACTGCCGTGAAAGAGTCGTGTCGGGGCAGACATGCCTCGCTTTTACATTTCCGCTCTCTCAACCGAATTCAGTCTAGAAGTGGAGACTGGATAAGTCACTGGGAAATCTACGCATCAAGACGGGACGCCGTCGGCATGGGGTGGGGAAAACCGCAAAAGAAAAAACCGGGGGACCTTGCCATCACTCCCAGACAAGACGGTAGCCGACGCCCCGAACGGTGAGGATATGGCGGGGCTGGCTCGGATTCTCTTCGAGCTTCTCGCGCAGATAGCGGATATGGACGTCCACGGTGCGGCTCTCGCCCAGGAAGTCAGAGCCCCAGACCTGCGAGAAGAGCTGATCCCGGGAGAAAACCCGGTTGGGCTGCCGGGCCATGGCAAGGAGCAGCTCGAACTCCTTGAAAGTCAGGTCCACCTGGCGATCTTCCACACGCACCGTGCGGCTATCTGTGTCGATGAAAAGCTCCCCGAGCTTGATGCCTACCGGATCCGGCTTGGAGTCCGGGGTCTCGCGCAGATGGGCTTTCACCCGCGCCACCAGCTCCCGGAGACGCACAGGCTTGGCCACATAGTCATTGGCGCCCAGCTCCAGACCGACCACCGTGTCGATCTCGGAAGTGCGGGCGGTGAGCATGACGATGGGCGTTTTCTTGTCCACCGAGCGCACCCGCCGGCATACTTCATAACCATCAATCCCGGGCATCATCAGATCGAGGATGACCAGGTCCGGACGCTCTTTGTCGATGACATCCATGGCTCTCAGCCCGTCATGAGCCAGGAGAGTGGAAAAACCTTCCTGGGTGAGAACATATTGAATCGAATTGGCGATATCGACTTCGTCATCAACTATAAGTATCTTCTTCATTGTCCTACCGGGTCTTTCTCTACTTTCAAGCAAGGTTCTGGTATCGATCATGGTAACCACCGACTAACAATTTCTACTGCCACTTCATAGTATTATCGACCTTAGAAGTTAAATTTCGGTCGGGTGACTTTTGGCTGACGTTAATTACCCTGGTCGATTGAGTAAGAATTGCTCGTCTCTTATGAAGGATACAACAAAGGGTTTTTAGTTTCGTGAACGCAAGAAGCGCCTGGCACAGGCTCCAGGCAGCTCTAATCTCAGCTCTTACTGTCAATGCCGCGGTTTTCGGCTGTCTCGACGCGGAAGCCAAGAGCGGCAAAGCCTCCAGAGTAGCCGCGAACGCCAGCACTGCCGCCGAGAAAGCCTCCGGCAACGGCGATACCGACTCGACCTCCGCCCCCGGCGGCACCACCGCCCTGGTTCCTTATTTTCCACCCTATCCGCCCATGGTCCATCCGGTGCGGGTCGGTCTCCTGCGCGGCGTCTCCCACGCCAATTTTGCCATCTATGACAGGCCCGGGGCGGTTTTCGTGGACGGCAAACCGATTTTTCCCATCAAGCCCAATATGGTCTACAAAGTCGACGGACAGGGCATCACCGAGCTGGCGAACGGAATGCGTATCCCCATCCCCAGCAACAAGCGTACATATATATCTTCACCGAACTACCAGGTCTGGGCAGCCGGCAAGTGGTGGCGGGGCTGTATCGAGATCGTCTCTTTCGGCAGTTCGATAAATGTGATCAATCTTCTCGATCTCGAAGAGTATCTCCTGGGGGTGGTGCCTGCCGAGATGCCGCCCAACTGGCACATGGAAGCTCTGAAAGCGCAGGCGATTGCAGCCCGCAGCTATGCCTGGGCGCACCTGGGCAATGGCTCCAAGTGGTACAAGACCCAGGGCTTCGACCTGGTGCCCGATGTCCGGGACCAGGCATACAAAGGACTCGGTCGCGAGCACCCGCGAACGTTTCAAGCGGTGCAGATGACCCGGGGGATCGTCCTCAAGAATGCCAACCGGGTCAAACCGGGCTTCTACCGGGCGAAAGTCGGCGACGCCATGGAAAACCTCAACATCCGCAAGAGCAAAGTGCCCGGCGGCAAGCTCGAGCAGCTCACCGGGGTGAGCAATATAGTCGGGGTCACCGTCAGGCAATGGGACACCGCCGGCAATGCTCATTCCATCCAGGTGATGAGCCCCAGCAGCTCCAGCGAGGTTTCCGGCGTGGCTCTGGCCAAGCGTCTCGGCTTCGCCACTGCCGGCATCCTCGACATCCACGAGGAGGGTCCGAGCTGGGTCTTCACTTATCGCGGTCCCGGCAACGGCGCCCGGGGTCTCAGCCAGCACGGCGCCAACGAGTTCGCCAACAAAGGGTGGCGTTTCGACCAGATCCTTCAACAGTATTATCAGGACAATGACGGCAAGCTCCGTCTCGATTATCTCGACTATTACAAACCAATGTTCGTCCGCGCCCCGGCGCCCAAGAAGAAGAAATCCAAGGCGACCAAATACGAGGATGAGGACGGAGCCATCAAGATACCCAAAGACGAGGACTAGCTCAGGAGCCCATGACCAAGCAACGAATCGAAACCAATTTTCTCGAGAAGCAAGCCGCCGAAAACAGCAAGCGCGGCACCAACCGCGGTATCGTCATCGCGCTTCTCTCTGTCCTCGGAGCAGGAATCCTCTTCGCTGCTTACTCCCTGATCACCTATCTGCTCAATTTCCAGCAGAATCAACACGTCCGCAATGTCGCCATCGTCCTGAAAGCCCCCAGGCTCGCCGGGGGCAAAGCCCTGGTGGATGTCGAGATCACCAACTCGAACGCTTATCCGATAAGCAATCCCCTGGTTCATTACACCATCGCCAACCAGGCCAACGAGCAGATCGCCGCCGGTCAGGTCCAGCTCCAGGGCACGATCCCGGCAGCCGACCAGCGGGTCTTCGCCTCGGTGCCTCTCGAGAGCGTCAGCGGTCAGCCGGCGCGCATGCACGCCGACCTCACTTCGGTCCAGGTCAAAGAGAGGGACAACCTGCCCACTGGCTTTCCGGCACGTTTCTCCCACAGCCTGCTCTTTTCCCAGGGCGAAGAGCGTATAGCCGCTCTCCATACCCTGCTCAAAGAAAAACCTGATTTCGCCCCGGCTCATACCGCCATCGGTCAGGCTTACGAAGAATCGGGCAATTATCAAGAAGCGCTCGAGCATTATCGCCGAGCCTGCGAGATCGCCCCGGATCACGCCAACCCGCACTATCACCTGGGTGTCGCCCTCCTGCACGAGAAGCAGACAGATGAGGGGAAAGCCGAGCTCGAGAAAGCCCGGGCTATCGCTCCTCAGGATCCGGCAGTGGAAGCGGTTTTGAAAAGCCTGTCTGACAGGCCGGTAGCCATTGAAGAGCCTGTAGCCGAATAAGATCCGGCAATGAAATCTCAGCTCTCGCGCTTGCGCTGCCGGGCAAGCATTTGATTCATCAGCAGACCGGCGCCACCGCCCAGGGCGATGGCCGCCAGCAAGAGCCCGAAACAGATGGCGCTCACCACATAATGACTGGTGTCCACCTCGAAGAGCCCCGTGGAGATCCTGCCGAGAAGGGCTTCCAGACCGGCTATGACAGGAAGAGCGAAATAACCCAGAGCAAGCGGGTAGATCATCGCGAAAGAAAGAGAGAAAGCCCGGAAGACAGGCACCGGAGAGAGAATCGAGTTTCTCGTGGCGAAAAAGACCACCGATACGAGACAGGCATGAACTAGAGCCGCCGGCGCCTGGCTGAAGAGCCCGCTGGTGACCACCAGCGCCGCCAGGACGAAAACCGGGACGGCGCCCAGGCTGTAGAAGAGCCGGCTCGAGCCCCCGACAGGAATTTTCGAATCAAGAATTCTCGATTCAGGACCTCTGGAATCGGCGAAAAGACTGGCTGAGACCAGGCTGGTAAGGACACTGGTGCCGACACCGAGAGCGAGCCAAGTGACCACATGCCAGATCTGACCCGGGGCGTCCGGGCTCCGGGCGGTTGGAAAAAGACCGCTGAAATAGAGACAGTAGAACCCGCCGATAAAGACGATCTGAGCCAGGAGCCAGGTGACCCCGCCGTGCCATACAAACCGCTGACCGGTGAAGACAGAGCTGAACACCGAGGTGAAAACGATGATGAACGTGAAATGCTGCACCATTAGCACCGACATCTCGTTTCGATAGCCGGCCAGGAGGCAGACTCCGGCATAGAGGGCGGCGAACATGACAGCACCGCCGGTGGCGCAGAGAAGCGCCAGGGTCATGGACCAGGGCAGACCGAAAGCGCTGTACTCGGAAGATCTATTCTCGGAAGATCTATTCTCGGAAGACTCAGGCGCCATGGCCCAGAGAAAGAGTCAGTCTTGCTGCAACCACCGAGGGGATCTCGTGGTTCTGGATCTGATTCTGGATCTGATTCTGGTCGTGGCCTCGGTCCTCATCTTCTTGCGAGCGCGCCTTTGCCGTAAAGGCGCCGAGCTTGCCGGACTTGCCCAGACCGAGAAGCTCCGGAGTCATCACCGGCCAGCGCCCGCACATCTCCTGATCCTCGGGTTTGTCTCTGGAGCGCTTCGGAATCATCTGGCTCAGATTCACCAGCTTCTTGCGGCTGACTGAGATCTCGGCCGTGGTGCGCCCGTAGCTCTTCTGATAGATGGCGACCACGCGCCGGTAAAGAGGCTCGGCTTCACCGCGCATGCCGAGCTGGGCAAGCAGATCCGCCAGTTTGAGAAGACAGCTCGCCACCGCGACACCATTTTCACCGTGGATAGACTCGAGGATATGAAGCCGCCGCTCGAGCATCTCGGCAGCCTTATCGAAAATCTGTTGTTTGATATAGGTGTCCGCCAGCTCTTCCAGGGTCCTGCTTATCTCGATAGAGCTTCTTCCGTAGACAGGCTCCTGGATGGAAAGGATGCGGTGCAGGACGGTTTCGGCAGCCTCATAATGCCCCTGGCGCATATAGCAGCTCGCCAGCCTGGCCAGGGTGGCAGGGACGATCAGGCTGTCTCGGCCGAAAACATCTTCCTGGCGTGCCAGAAGAAACTTGTAGAGGCTGATGGCATCCCGGGCTCGACCGGTCTTCTCGTAGATGGCGGCAAGCTCGTCCACCGATTTGAGAAAAAGCTCGTCTCCGGCGCTCAGGCTCCGGGCTCTGATCTCCACCATCTCCGATACGAACGGCTCGGCATCCAGGAACTGATCCCGGGAGAAATAGAACCAGGACAGGTCTTCGATACTGCGGACGAGATCATCGCTATGATCGGCCGCCTGGTGACTCTCGCCATTCTCGGCTCCGGAGGCTCTGGCAATATCATAAGCGGTGCGGTAGAGAGCCTCGGCCTCCCGGACCCGTCCCTGTTGCAGGTACTGGCCGGCGAGCAGCGAATAATTGGTCTTCTCAGGAGGGCTGTAGGCAGGGCGGTTGTAAGGCGTTTCCCATTCCGTGATGGCACCGCCCTTCTCGATCTCCTTGCGCCGGCTGGTGACCGGTCTGATCTTCGGCGGCTCGAGCTTGCTGGCGCCGGCGTTCATCCCGGGCTGCACCGCAGGTGGAGACGTCCGGTCGGGAGCGCCCGGAAAACTGCCCTTCGAGAATGATGAGTAAGCCATAGCTTCTAACGCACACAAAAACAGCGCACACGAAAACAGACAGACGGCAGCCCATACGCCATCGATCAGTCATCTGTGATCCTATTACATAAGAATTCTTTGACAAGTGGGAATATTCCCACTTAAGCGCGAAAAGCCCGCCAACAAAGCCTTTCGAGATCCGGGCTCGATCCGTAATAAAACAAAATTACATCGCCCTCACAATCATTTGTCCCGGACGAAGTCGAACTGAGAGGCCCAGATAGGCGGTCTGAGAAGACCGAAATCCAGCTTGCGAAGCCAGTGCTCACGCTTGAAAGGCCCGCCGCCCACCTCGTAGAAATTATAGAGACCGCCCCGGCACAGGGTGGCTCCTTTGCCTGTGAGACAGATGAAAAACAGCCTTCCGGGTTTTCCTACACCGAGGCTGAGCCCCTCGCCCCGGGGCTGGCCCTTGCTCTCGCCTCCTCGCTCGTCTCCTTTTCCCCGGTTGAAATACAGGCTGGCGATGGGACTGTTGTCCACCGGCATCAAGATCCGATCGATATTGCCGAGGAGCTGCAGATCCGCCTTTCCCGGGGGCGTTCCCTTGATCTCGGCTTCGGCGATGGCTTCCATGCGGCGGTAGAGCCTGATGAAATCCTCGGCCCGGCTCTTGTAGACAGGAGGCGCCGCCAGACCGAGCTTGGCGAGCTCGTTGAGAATGTCCTGGCAGTCCTCGGCCACGGCCCCGTACACAGACGGTCGCGGGTCGAGATAGTGGAAAGCGGCCGGAGGCACCGTCGCTGTCTTGCTGTCCGTGGCGCCGCTCTCCTTTGCTGCAGTCACCGGAATCAGAGCCGTATAGCTGTCCACCCAGGCCGCGACAGCCGACTCGAGCTGGCGCATCATCCAGAGATGGCTGCGCAGAGCCGGTTGCACCGAGTCGGGATAGGGCGCGAAAAGTCCAGACACGATCCGCCAGCGGCAGTCGATCTCGGCGCGGTCCCTTCCTCCGCGGGCAAATGCGAGCTCGCGCTCGAGACTTGGAACAGCCTTGAGAAGACGGGGATCGAGAGTGCCGGTCTGCATGGAGAGCAGATTGGTGGCCAGCGGCGCCCCGTGCGCGTGCATGGTGAGTAGCGCCACCGGGGTCGGTGTGGGTGCGTTCGCCTCGGGCACATAAGCGGAGGCGATGTCTCTGATCCAGTCGATCTCCTGAGGCTCGACCACCGGGAAAAACCTGATCCGGTCGATATCGCGGCCCTTGCCTCGATCCCCCACCTCGAATATGGACGTGGAGCGCAGCTCCACCGGGCGCTGCCTCCTGATGGAGAGCATCAGCTTGGTGCGCAGAAACGGCTGGGAAAGCACCTCCAGGAGCTTGCCGAAATCCTTGTTCGACTTGTCGAGCTCCGGCGCCATATCGGTGAGAACGATGGTATTGAGACGCTCGAAATAGTCCATGCCGAGCAGGATGAACGCGTTGCCCACCCGGTTCCAATAAGCCAGGGCAGGCTGCCCGCCTACTTTCGAGATCGAGAGGCTGCGATAGAGCAACACCGCCCGCCGGAAGCTGTTGCCACCGCTTGTAGCACCACTGTTGGTAACATTGCTGAGCGGGAAATACATCCTCGAAAGCCACTGATAGCAAGAAGCGAAGCGTCTGAGGCGGTCACTGGTGTCGAGGAAGCCCCAGGGCTTCATCACCGAGAAGTCGGTGACCTGATTGAAAATCGCCGAGCGGCCCACCGCCCCTTTCTTGAAAAGCTCCAGATCCTGCTTCATCAGCTCGCCGGCCCCGCCGATATCCTGGACCTCATGCGCCGGATCGAGGATTTTCAGGGCGACCCCGAGATAGGCGAGATTGCGTTGCAGGTCGTCCTTGACCTCCTCATCCTCGCACTGGCGATAATCATGGATGGTTGCCTGGAAGGCGGCGACCAGCATCTTTTTCATGTCCTCGACCAGGGTCGATTCGATGAGAGCGGCCATGAGGGCATTGCGGAAGCCGAAATAGGGATGAAGCAGGCTGTCGGCGCTCACGAAGCTCGACTTGCCGCTCAGCCTGTTGTTCTCGTAAAGAGCCGAGAAAGTATCGTGAATCCCGTCCGAGACGACGACGAAGTAAGAATTGCCCAGAAGAGTGGTGAGCTCGGCGTCGAGCCCGGGGATCTTGGTTTTGCCCAGGGCCATGGGCTGCAGAGCGGGAGCGGCGATGTCCCGGTGAGGGAAGATATCATCCAGGGTGAGCTCTCTTTTGGGCTCGAACTTGATCGCCCCAGGAGGCCGGGGAAAACCCGGGCTGCGGTTGATGGGCGAGATCTCGGACTCGCTCAGCTGTGCCATCGCCACCGGTGCGGCTCCCCGCAGAAGGAGCGCCGGAAGCAAGAGCAGAAAAAAGGCGAGGCCGGATCTTCTCATCTAAATCAAGCTCGCCGTCATGTCCTCCAGAGACACGAAACGGGCAGAATGGATGCCGGACTGCGAGTCGAGAGCAGTGACGTCATCCTTGCTGAGAGGATCGTCCAGGGTCATGACCATGACGGCGTCCTGCCGGACACCGACCCGGCCGACGCTCATGGTGCTGATATTGATGTCCTTCTCTCCGAGAATGGTCGCCACTCTCGCCACCATGCCGGGCTGGTCCTTGTGCATGGTGAAGAGCATATATCTTGCCGGCGTGAGATTGATGGGATGGTCGTTTATGCGGGTGATGATCGCCTCGTTATGAGCCAGGATAGTGCCGGCCACCGAGGTGGTGCCTTTGTCCGACGAGAGGATGATCACCAGCTCGTCGTGATATTGCCCGGATTCCTCGAAGCGGCTCGCCCGCACGTGGATGCCGTGATTCTTGGCGACGATCTGGGCGTTCACATAGCTGACCCCTTCGATCTTGCCCATGAAGAGCCCCTTCAACGCTGCTACCACTAGCGGTGCGCTGTCCTTGGTGGCAAGGTCGCCGTAGGCGATCACCTCCACCTCGGTGACGCTGCCGTCGGTGAGCTCTCCGGCGATGGCGCCCATGGCCTCGGAAAGTCCGAGATATTTGCCCAGGCTCTTGAGGATATGGGGTCTCATGAAAGGCAGGTTGACCGGGCTGCGAGCGATACCGTCGATGAGATAGTCCCTGATCTGCTCGGCCAGATCGATGGCCACATTGAACTGCGCCTCCACAGTGGAGGCCCCCAGGTGCGGTGTGAGGATGACTTTCTCTTTGAGCTCGAAAAGGGGCGAGTCTTCCGGGGGCTCGCGATCGAAGACATCGAGAGCCGCTCCGGCAACCCGCCCTTCCCTGATCGCCCGGGCGAGGGCCGCCTCGTCCACGATACCGCCCCGGGAGGCGTTGACGATCCTCACACCGGGCTTGATCCGCGAGAGCACCGTGCCGCTCACGAGATTAGTGGTCTCCGCGGTCTTGGGGGTGTGGATGGTGATGAAATCGGAGCGTCTCCAGATATCCTCCAGGGGCACGGCCTCGAAGTTCAGCTCCCGGGCTCGCTCGGCGCTTATAAAAGGATCGTAGACCAGGACTTTCATGCCGATGGCGAGAGCCGTGCTGGCCACCCGGTTGCCGATCTTGCCCAGACCGATCACACCCAGGGTCTTATTGAAGAGCTCCACGCCGATGAAGCGATTACGCTCCCATTTGCCTTCTTTCATGGAGGCATCGGCGCTGGGGACCATGCGGGCGAGCGCGAACATGAGTGCCAGGGTATGCTCGGCGGCACTGGCGGTGTTCCCTTCCGGCGAATTGAGCACCAGTATGCCTGCTTCGGTGGCCACCTTGAGATCGATATTGTCCACCCCGACGCCTGCCCGGCCGATGACCTTGAGCCGCGTACCGGCGCGGATCACCTCGGCAGTGACCTTGGTGCGGCTTCGCACCAGCAGAGCATCGAAATCCTTGATGGTGGCAATCAAGTCCGGGGCGGTGATCTTCGGATTGTAAGCAACATCGAGATCGGCGCTCAGGACATCTACCCCTTCCTGGCTGATCTCATCTGCTACCAGCACTCTCTTCAAAGTCACCTCGGCCTCCTTCGAACTCGAATCTTTCAACGATTTCACATCGGTCGTCATCTGGCGAACTCCCTTTCCCCGCAGCTTCTATTGCGTTTCTGCCGGACTGTATCTCAGTTTGTGCCGCTGCTGCCGCTCCGCCTGTCCCTGGGACAGTGCCACCGGCAGCGGTTGCTGGTCGCGCCAGGCCTTCATCTGATCGCCACGGTTGCTGGAGAGCAGGTGACCGGACTGGCCGAGCGGCTGCGTCTCGTAGAACTTGTCCTGGTCGGACATATCGATGAGCAGGCGGGCTGTGGGGCCGAGATCCGAATCGAAGTATCCCGGTCTGGTGTAGCGCGCGATGCTGGTAGCATTGACGGTATCACCGTCGCCGCCCACTCCGACGGGCTTCAGATCCACGAGCCCGGCAAGCGGCTTCTCGAGCTCCAGAATTCCGGAAAACATTATATGCTCGAAGTTCGCCCGGTGCGCTTTCTGCCATTCCCAGGCGGAAGGCTCGTCCGAGTTGAGGGCCAGGCGCACGTCCGCCAGAGCCTGGGAAAGGGATGTCACCACGAAGGTCTCGAAAGTCCGCTCTTCCGGCGGCAGCCAGTCGGTGGACTTGTCGGTGAGGATCTTCTCCACAAGCACCGACCAGCGCGGCCAGCGGGTCATATACTCACGGGTGAGCTCGTCGCCGATACGCGGCACGAGCACCCGCCGGGCCACGGTCCGCAGGAATGCCTCGTAGACCAGCGCCGAAGCGCTGCGGCGGCGCAGATAACCGTCCCACTGCTCGAAGAGCTTCAGGGTGGAGAGCTGGAACTTGTCCACCACTTCCTGCTTGTCTACATTGGCTCTCAGAGTTTCTTTCACCAGACGATAGAGTGGCGCGTATTCGTCGCCCTGGAGCACCGCCATGTCCGGAAGACCGGGGCGGCGGCTGCTGGCGGTGGCGGAGCGCAGGAAATCGTCAATGCGCCGGGCGGCATACGGGCTGGAGTTCTGACGAACCGAAGGCAGGCTGATCGAATTGGCCACCAGATAACCTGAGGCCACCTGGTCGCCGTAGCTCATCGGCATCTCGGCGAAAGACAACCGGTCTAGCCAGTCGCACTCGCCGGTGAAGCCCGGAAGGAGCTGGCTTCCTGAGAACTTTCCGGTGAGCGACGAGATCTTGCGCACCGGAATATTGCCTGCCACCTGGCTGCCGACCTTGCCGTCCTTGTCCGCGAAGAAAAAGACCTGGGCACCGCCTTTGTAGTCTTTGAGAGCGTCCCGGAACTCCTGCCAGTTGCCTGCCCGGTTGAGCTTGAAATAAGTCTCGATCTGAGGCTTGCTGATGTCCAGTCCGGACCAGGCGAGCACCACGGCATTGTCGCCGCTCTGCAAGAGCACCGGGCCATGCCTGGTGACCACCACTTTGTGCCGGGGGATCTCATTGCCGAACCAGCCTCGGCAGACTATATCCTCGTATATCTCGGTAGCCACGGCCCAGCCGTCCGGGGTCCTGTATTTGCTGTGGAACTGAGGCGAGAACTGCTCGACGAAAAGATCCTGGGAATCTATTTTGAGCTCCACGCCGCCCCAGGCTATGGACTGGTTGCGACCGAACATGATGCCGGGCACCCCGGGCACGGTCACACCGGCGACATTGAGCTGGGGGCAGGAAAGAGAGAGCGCCTGGAAAAGATTGGGCTCGGCGAACTGGCTGTGCCGATCGAGAGCCAGGATGCTCCCGCCTGAATCGGTGAGGGAGCCCGAAAGAGCCCAGCCGTTGCTTCCGAAGCCCGGGTGCGAGACGAGAGACCGGCCCGGCGTCTTCGAAAGATGCTGGAGCATGGCTCCGGGCCCGGTGCCGGGAAGAATCGCCGACGGTGACGGGACTTCATTCTCCTGTCGGGCAGGGGGCTCGGTTGCAGGCTCTGTTCTGGAGCCGGCGGGCTTGCTGACACCACCGGTGGTTCCGCCGTCTTTATAGAGCGGTTGCTCGAAAAGCTGGGAAGCCACTTCTGTGGTGGTTTTGTCGATAACCCGCTGGCGCAGATCATCCAGGCTCCAGGATTCGTGAGCCAGATACTGGATATACTTCATGACCGCCAGGGTATCTTGCGGGCGCCATTTCGACGGAGTGTAGAAGAAGAACCAGCACTCCAGGGGCTTCTTGGCGTCCCTGCCGTCGATGAAATCGTTTACTCCGGCGCAATAAGCCTCCAGGGACTTCTTCACTTCCGGGCTGAGAAGCTTGTATTCCTCGTCCGCCACCCGGGCGAAGCCTATCTGTCTCATCAGCTTGTCCTGAGGCAGGCAGGGCGAGCCGAAGACTTCCGAGAGCTCGCCCCGGGCGATCCTTCTCAGCATGTCCATCTGGAAGAGCCTGCCGGAAGCGGTCCAGTAGCCCTGGGCCCGATAGAGATCGGCTTCCGAGCCTGCTTTGATGAAAGGCACTCCGCGATCGTCCTTGATCACCTCGACCTCGGAGAGAAGCGAGGGCACGCTCACTATCCCGTCTTCAGCCGGGAGGCTGTCCTGGGCGAACCACCAGAGGGACAGCCCGACAATCATCGAGAGGAGCACCAGAATCAAGAGAATGATTCGAAACACGAGTTCCCTGCCAGAAAATGGAGTCGGAAAGAACCACTAGATTATAGTCATTGTGTCTCTTCTAGTCTTTGGAGAGCAGCTTGTTTATGTACTTGATTACAGAATCACTCTTGACATTGAGCTCCTGGACCAGGAGGGCGGTACGCTTGATATTGCCGGACCGGGCCTCCTGGTGGACGTTATTGACCAGCTCCTCGAGGTCGCTCAAGCAGAGCACCGAGACCAGACCCTTGAGCTGGTGGGCGACGGACCCGGCCATATCAAGTGCCCCGGATGCGACATGACCTTCCAGAATCGGCATGAGCGCCTCGATCTCGTCTTTGAGGCTGATCAATATATCTTCGATATCCTCGCCATAATGCTCTTTCATGAGAACGAGATCCACCTCGGTCTCCACCTCGGCATCCGTTGTGAGCAAGCCCGGGGTGAGCGGGCCCGGAGCGAGACTGCGCCCGACATATTGAGTATCCCGATCCCGGTGGCCGACCCGCCTCTTGGTAAACTCGGGGAGCCAGCGATCGATTATCTTTTCCAGATCGCTCAGGGACACAGGCTTTTTCAAATAGTCGTCCATTCCCGACGCGATACAGTGCTCGCGATCGCCGGCCATGGCAAAAGCCGTCATTGCGACAATGGGAATATGAATATCTTTCATGCTTTCAAGTTTTCTTATCTTGAGAGTGGCCTCGAAACCGTCCATCTCTGGCATCTGGCAATCCATGAGAACCAGATCGTAATCCCCGGAGGAGGCTGCCTCCACCGCTTCCCGGCCATTGCCCACCAGATCCACCCGGATGCCGAAGTGCTCGAGCTGATTGATGGCGAGCTTCTGCATGAGACGATTGTCCTCCGCCACCAGCACCCTGGCCGGTCTCTGATCGCCTTTCGAGACATAAGAGCGAGGACTCTTGTCCTGCTGCCCCTGATCTTGCGAGTCATCCCGGGCGGCATTCTGCATCGGATCCTGCCGGATGGCCATGAGCAGCTCCCGGCGCTTGATCGGCGAGAATAGATAGGAGTCCGCTCCGACACTGAGACAGCGATGGGCCACCGCCCGGTGTCCGGGTCGGTATATACAGACGACATTGGTCTCCTGGTGGACACGATCGCGCCTGAGGGCCGCCACCAGCTCCAGGCGGCTTACCACATCCGGGTACATCTCGATGAGGACGCAACGCACACCGGCCCCGCGTGACCTCAGATCATCGAGAACATAGATCAGCTCACCGACGGTGGTGGCAGAGATGACATCGTAGCCGAACCATTCGGCATAGGTCCGGATCACCTCCCGGCGCGCCGGCTCGTGACCGACAAGGAGCACCGCCGGACGATTGCTTTCGTCGAGGGGCAGCGAGATCTTATAGACCTGGGGCAGAGAGAACCAGAACGTCGAGCCCTTTCCTTCCTCGGTCTTCACCCCGATATTGCCTTTCATCAGCTCCACCAGACGTTTGCAAATGGAGAGACCGAGACCGGTTCCACCGAATTTGCGGGTGGTGGAGCCGTCCGCCTGGACGAAGGGGCTGAAGAGCCGCCCGGTGGCTTGAGAGGCAATACCTATGCCGGTGTCCTCGACTTCGAAACGGATAGAGGTATTGCCGTTCCGGCTCGGTATCACCCGCACCGTGACAGTACCGGCGCCGGTGAATTTGACCGCGTTGCTCACCAGATTGAGGAGGATCTGCCTTATCCTGACCGGATCTCCGATCATGGTATCGGGAAGCGACGGATCCACGAAAGCGCTGAGGCTTATGCCTTTGTTGAAAGACTCGTGAGCGAAAAGCTCGACGGAGCCTTCCACGAGTTGAAGCATATCGAACTCGATACTCTCGAGATCCAGGGCGCCCGCCTCGATCTTGGAGAAATCGAGGATGTCGTTGATGATCGAGAGAAGCGAAGTCGCCGATTCCAGAACGCCTCCGGCATACTCTTTCTGGGTCTGGCTCAGATCGGTATCGAGGAGGAGCTCGGACATACCGATGACAGCGCTTATCGGGGTGCGAACCTCGTGCGAGATATTGGCAACGAATTCGGACTTGAGCTTGGAAGCCTCCATGGCTTGCTCGTAGGCCGTCTCGAGCTTGGCGGTGAGCTTTTCCAGCTCTTCGTTCACCACCCGCAGGCTGTTTATCTTCTTCTCCAGATCGGTATTGAGCTTCTCGATCTCGAGCTGGGCATTTTTGACGTCCGAGATATCCATCATCAGACCGTCGAACCTGAGGTCGCCGTTCTCCAGACGCTCCGGCGAGGAAGAGGCGCGCAGGTGAATCAGACGCCCGGAAGGGCCCATGATACGCCCTTCGAAGTGGAATACGCTCTCGTTCCGGACACTGTGATCGATGGAGGCATAGAGCCGCTCGCGATCATCAGGGTGGACGCGATCGAAAACCAGGTCGGCATTGGTCTCGATCTCTCTGGGGCTCGATCCGAAGATCTGCCGGCAGCCGTCGCTTATATAAGGGAAGGACATGGTGCCGTCCGGGCTGTAGAGGAATTGATAGATGAGTCCCGGGATATGCCTGGCAAGCTGGGTGAAACGAGTATTGACGTCGAGCAGATCGAGCTCGGCGGAGATCTTGTCGGTGATATCGTAAGCCACCGCATATATCATCTCGCCCAGCGAAGTAGCGCTCCAGCGCAGGAATTTGTAGGTTCCGTCGGCGCAGCGATAGCGATTGAAAAAGTCCACCGTCCTGCCGGCCTTGATGATCTTCTCGGCTTCCAGAATGGTCTTGTCTCGGTCCTCCGGATGAACGAAGTCGATATAGGGGGTGCTCAGGAGCTCTTCCATGGTATAGCCGAGCTTGTCGCACCAGGCCGGGTTGAGCCTTGTGAAATAGCCATTCTTGTCGGCGATGCAGAGAAGCTCTTGAGAAAGCGTGAAAAAGACATTGGCGTCCGACAGCTCCCGGGTCCGCTCTTCCATCTCGAGCTCGAGATCGGACCGGACTTTCTTGAGATCCTGCTCGGTTCTCTTCAGATCGCTGACATCGGTGCAGAAAACAATCAGCCCATCGACAACGCCCTCGGGGCTGTAGTGGGGAATTTTGTCGGTGGTCACCCAGAGCTTGCCCCGGTCATAAGTGTCGAGAATCTCCAGAATCCCGTGCTTGGCTCTTCCCGATTCGATCACTTTCAGATCGTCTTTGACATAAGAGTCGGCCTGGTCCGGGTGCAGATCCAGGGTGGTCCGGCCCAGAATGAGTTCCCGGGGCAGACCCATACGGTCCACGGCGCTCTGGTTGACCAGCACGATCTTGCCGTCCAGGGCTTTGCACCAGATCATCGACCGGACAGCATCGATGACCCGCTGCAGATAGCCGCCGTCCCCATGCGAAACGGTGGCAGCCGGCAGGACCCGGCAGAAAGCCGAAAGGAAGTCGCTCACCGGCTGCCAGTCCGACTCAGGTAGATACTGGCAGGGCGCGGTGTCGGTGCCGAGAAATTCCAGGACATAGTCGATCCCCGGGCCGGCCTCGATGGGCACGCAGAGGAGCCGGCTCAAACCGGCGTTGCTGGCCGCGTCCGACATTGCAGAGCCTTTCTTGCCGGTCTTTATGGTCTTCACCATGGTGATCCGCTTTCTCCAGGCTCGCTCGGCTGGCGAACTTTCGCAGGCCGATGCGCCGGCATATTCACGCCTGAATACCCGGAATTTCTCGGCGCCGAAATTGACGCTGGTCTCGAGCTTGATGAGCTGGTCCCGGGGATCTACCAGCCAGGTCTGACCGAGATCCCAGCCGAAATGACGGCAGAATATATCGAGGACGTGACCGAGAAAGTCGCTGCGATTGAGACTCAAGAGAAAGAGCGAATCGAAGAGCTCGCGCATGATCTGGAAGCGCCGTCCCCCGCTCCCCTGGTCAGGCACCGAGACGCACTGAACTGGAGAGCCGCCCACCGAGCTGCCTCCCATCCCCTGGACGAGACTGCGACAACCGATCTCGGAGCGGCCAAGCCTGCTATGGTGGGTAACGAATCGAGACTCGCCGGGTCGAAGCGAGGAAAGGACTTCGAAAAACTCCGGGTCGCGAAGTATTACCCCCTCGAAAAACTTCGCCGGACGGCTGAGGATCTCTCTTTTGCCCAGCCCGAGGACCGGGCCGGTCCCGGAGGAGACATGGACGATCCGGCGGCCGTGCAGATCCGCTCTCCAGGCAAAACCTTTCAAGTAGTGAGCGATGAGATCGAGATCTCTGGTAATTCTTTCTTCCGCCATGAAGAAAAGACTCGGTTGTCCGAAAGGGCCAATAACTCTCGCTACTAACTAAATTACCAGACCGGCCGCCTCTACGTGCTTACCCCACTGAAACTCGGCAAAATTTCCCGAAAGCCGCTAGAATTCATTGCCATGAGCAAAATTACCGATAACCGTCATCTGCTTCCCGCCCTGGCCATGGCTCTGGTCATAGCGCTCACTCTGGGAGTCGGGATTTTGATCGGCAGGAGCCTGGACGAAAAAACACCGGTCACGGCAGCCGGAAAGAAGTCGGCAAAGGCCCTGGCGGCAAGAGCCCCGGAAGAGACGGCTGCAAAAACAGGACCCCCCGCGGCAGCAGCTCCCCCGGTGATGGTAAATTCACAGGCAGCACTGGTTCCGGTCTTCAACCAGATTTATCAAGACCAGGTCTACTCGGAGCCCCAGTATTACAACACCACAGTGAGCGGCTATCCGGTCACCGGACCGACACCTGAGGGTCCCGGCGCCGCTGAATATGTCTATTCGAATCCGCCGATGGATCCACCCTCCACCTACGGACGCAAGATCGGACCGACACCGTGAGTAAGCACTGATACCACAGGCGGTTTCGCCCGGGAGGCTGCCGGCGCTTGCGGACTCAACCCACCACTTTCAGGCTCGAGACACCGAACTCTTTGGTCACCTGGATCTGGGTGGGGAACATCTCCCGGACATCGGCAATATGAGTGATCACTATTATCTTGGAGAAATCCGACTGGATGCTCTTGATCGCTCTCACCAGACGGTCTCGGCTGGCGGCATCTTGTGAGCCGAAACCCTCGTCGATGATCAGGGTCTCGAGCCGGGCGCCGGCACGACGGGCCAGCAGACGTGAAAGAGCGATGCGGATGGCGAAATTGACCTTGAAGGCCTCGCCGCCGCTGTAAAGATCATAGACCCGGGTGCCCACCTCGTCTCCGATGAGAATATCCAGAGTCTCCGAGATCGTCCCGGACCTGGTCTTGTGCTGAGTGACCAGGGCGACATGCATCTTGTTGTCCGAGAGACGAGCGAGAATACGGTTGGCTTCGCTCTCGATCTCGGGCACGGCGTTCTCGATAATGGCAGCCTGAATGCCTTTCTTTCCGAAAGCCTCGGCAAGCAAAAGATAATCGTCCCGGCTCGAGGTCACCTCTTCCATGGTCTTCTCTTTTTCCCGGAGATCTTCGAGCTCCCGGTGGAGCTTCTCATGATTGTTCTCGAGCACCGCCACCGAGCGCGAGAGCTCGTCGCGATCGAAAGAGAGCTTGCGGCAATCCTGCTCGAGTCCGGCAAGGCTCTCCTTCAGGGAAGGCAACTCCCGGGAGGCTTCCTCCAGGCGGACGAGCTCCGTCTCCAGGTCGGCAATACGCGCTCTCTTGTCCGCCAGGGTCTGAAGGCACTGCTCCCGAGCCCGCTCCAGCTCGGGCTTTTCAGCCATGGCCCGGTTCAGCTCCCGGAGCTTCTCGGCAAAGGGCAGGAGGGCCGATAGCTCTTCTTTGAGGGCCAGGTGGCCCTGCCGGTCATATGCCAGGGCGTCGAGCTCGTTCTGGCAGGCCAGGAGCCGGCTGCGCAGGTCGGCGCCATAGAGCTCGCTGGCGAGCTGATCGCGCATCTTCTCCACCGTCTGGCTGAGCTCCGGAAGGGAGGCATCGATCTGCTCGAGCTCTCTGCGATCGCGCTGATATTGCTGGTACTTGCCTTCCAGATGCCGCTTCATACGGAGCTGGGATTGAATGCTTGCCACCACTGCCGGATCGAAATCGAGCTTGAAAATCTCGGCCTTGATATTGATCAGGCTCTCTCGCTCGACCTGGGCATAGGCATCCGCCGAAAGCCTGCTCCTGAGCGCCTCGAGCTCGAGGCCGAGGGCGCGCCTGCTGGTGGCGGCCCGCTCGATGGCCTCGAATCGCTCGTTGAACTGACCGATTCGTTTGTCCAGCTCTTTGCGCTCCGCCAGCCGGCCTTTGAGAAAACGATAGCGGCGGCGGAGCTCTTCCCTCTCTTTCTCGATATCGCATCTTTCCTGATTGAGACGCAGGATCTCGGCTCGAATGCTCGTCTCCTCGCTCTCGTATCGAGCTATCACTGCAGCCCGATCGACTATGGGAGCCGAGCAGAGAGGACAGATGCTCGTATGATCGTGCTCCCTGAGCTCCCGGACTTTCTCGCGATTCTCGTCTATTCGCCGCTCCTGCTCCAGGACCTTCTGCTCCACCACTTTGATCTCGGACGAGGCCAGCATGCCTTTCTGCTCGACAAGCTCGAACTCGGATTCGAGCCTGTCCATCTCCTCGGCTGCTTCCCTGAGAGCGCTCTGGTGCTCGGCAAGGGACTCTTCGCCTCTGAGAATCTCATCGAGCTCGGCCAGGCTGCTCTCGAGCTGTGCCTGCTGAGCCTCGAGCTTGATCCTCGCTTCGATGATCGCCGACTCCAGATCCTTGGCACGGTTGCTGAGACGGACGAAATTGTCCTGACGGTTGGAGAGAGCCGACTCGGTCTCGATCAGCTCTTTGTACTCTTTGAAAGCGGCTTCGAGCTTTTCACCACCAGCAGTGTCGATCAGGAGCGCATCCTTTTTCTTCTCCTGCTCGGCGAGCTTGCGTTCGGCATGCTCGAGCTCCACCTCGAGCCGGCTCCTTATATTCGCCAGCTCCGAGCGGAAGGCCCGGCGTCGCTCATCCAGCTCGCCTTCTTCCCGGGACTTCTTGTCCAGCTCCTCGATCTCGTCTTTCAAGAACGCGAACCGGGAAGCCTGGCTCTCGATCTCCTCGGAGCTCTCGATGAGAGCCTGGAGCTTTTCGATTCTCGCCTCGAGATCGGCGCTCTGATCGCCGAGTCCCGTCACATCGATCCTGAGGTCCCTGACCTGGGTCTCTATCCTCTCTTTCAGGTCGGCCCCGGCAGACAGCTCCGCCACCCGATCCCGGAGAGCGGTGAGCTCTTGTTCCCGGCTGCTGCGCTCGCCCTCCACCCTCGCCAGCTCCTGGCGCTCCACCGACAGAGAGGCCATAGTCTCGTCCCGGAGGCTCTCCACTTCGGGGATGCCTTTCAAACCCTCGGCAAGCAGTTCCATGCGCATCTTCGACTCCCGGGCCCGGAGCTTGCAGCTCTCCTGGATCTGGTCGAAATAAGCCAGACCGAGGATCTCCGAAAGCACCTGTTTGCGCTCTCCGGGAGGCCGCATGGTGAACTCGTCGGCCTTGCCCTGCTTGAGATAAGCACTGTTTATAAAAGTGTCGTAGTCCATGCGCAGGAGACTCGAGATCACCTGCTGGGTCTCGCGCATGGTGGCGGCAGTGAGGCTCCGCCAGTGACCGAGAGCGGCATCGCAGCCGTCCGGCGCATCGAGTCCGGGCTCATCGGCCACGGCGACACCGGCACGGACATTGCGCGCCCCCACAGCGGGCCGGGCGCTGGCCATCACCTCGGTGAGGACCTGGAATTCGAGACCGCCCTTGGTGGTGGCTTTGCCGCCCTTGCGCGAGGCTCTTTTCTGCCTGGTGCGCCGTACTCTATAAGTGCGGCTCTCGTACTCGAAGATGAGATCCACCCACATCTCGCCCTCGCCTATCCTGATCAGGTCGTCCGAGCCGGCCCGGGCTCTTTCCCAGATCGCCCAGGTGATGGCATCGAGGAGCGCCGACTTGCCAGAGCCGTTCGGTCCCGACAGGCAGGCCACCGTCACCGACCTGAGATCGAGACTCATATCGGCATAGCTCATGAAATTGTGGAGGGATACGGAGGAGATAATCACAGGCGCTTGATTGCGATACTTTGAAGTAACATGGTTATGAAAGTAACATGATAATGGTTCCTGGCAAGACGAATCGAGGCTTGATGTCCGAATTCTCAGAAATTGCAGATCAGCAGAAAGAGGATGAAACAGACAAGGCCGCCGCTCTCGGATTCAGGGAGGGGCTTTCTCTGCCGGCGCTTCTGGCGGGGTTCTTCCTTTCAGGCTTTGCCGCCCTGGTCTACGAGATCGCCTGGCAGAGGATCCTCGTCCGCATAACCGGCGCGACGCTGCCGGCCACCACTTTCATTCTAGCTATTTTTCTGGCCGGTCTCATGGCAGGCGGTCTGCTAGCCGGATTCGCCCTCAAGCACTCGAGCACGCGCCGCTCTCTCCGCCTCCTGATCGTCGCCGAGCTCCTTGTGGCAGCCATGGCCATGACTTCCACTGCCCTTTCCAGCAGCCGCTTTCTCGAATTCATCACCGCCGGCCTGCCAATCTGGCTCGCCGTGACCGTCTTGCTCCTGCCCCCGATGATCCTGATGGGGGCGACTCTGCCGCTGATCTCAGGGGTCCTGGCATCCGGCGCCAGGCTGACCTGGATCTATGCCGGCAATACTGCCGGTGCCTTTACCGGGACCCTCATGGCCGGCTTCGTGATGCTCCCTTCTCTGGGCTTGTTGAGAACCCTCCTTCTCACCGGCACCCTCAATATCGTCGCCGCCTGCCTCTTCCAGTTCGCCAGCAAGGGCGATGGCGCTGGGGACGAACCGGGCAGAGAAAGCCCGGCTCCGCTCGCCCTGCTGAAAAGGCTGGGGGCGCCTCTATCCATAGCCGCCTTCTCATCCGGCTTGATTTTCTTTTTCATGGAAGTGATCTGGACCCGCTTCCTGGTAAATATTCTCGGCTCTTCCACCTATGCTTTCACCGGTGTCACGGCAGCATGCATCCTCGCTCTTGCCGCAGGCACGGTAGCGGTACAGACTATCCCGCTCTTTAGAAGACCGAGCCGGGATCTGATCCTGCTTGTTATTCTCGGTCTCAGCTCGGTTCTGCTCGCCTCGAGCCTTCATTCGATGAATAGCGCACCGGGACTCTATCTCTCAATGCCGGCCGGATCATTTTTCCAGCGCCTGCTGGCGAATCTGGTCACGACATCACTGGTGGTGCTCGCCCCGGCGCTTGCTCTGGGCACGATCTTCCCTTTCTGCCTCCGCCAGGGCACCGACGAGGTGGACAGCCCGAGGAGCGCTGCCGCAGCTCTTCTTCTTCTCAATCTCAGCGGTTGCCTGGCAGGGGTCCTTCTAGCCCGGGGGCTTTTCGCCGTCTCCGCCCGGGGCGTGATCGCGAGCGCCACGGAAATGGGCACCATGATCATGGCGGTTCTTCCCTTGCTCGTCTGTCTCGTTCTTTTCAAACAGAGATGGCTGAGCCTCGGACTGGCTCTCGGAACAGGGATAATTCTCCTGACGCACCCGCCTCCTGATCCGAAGGTGCAGGGCGCCGGTCTGGCCAGCATCGATCGCAACGAAAATGCCGGAATAGAGTCGGAGCAAATTCTAAGTGCCGTGGCAGGCGATCAAAATGAGATCGTCTTCTACAGGGAAGGTCCCGCCAGCACCATCAGCGTCAAGCGAGCCAGAGATGCCAATCTCACCCTGCTCATCCGAAACGGCAAGGTCGAAGCCCAGATCCCCACCGACCAGACACGCCCGGCGCCGGGAAGCGATCTCGCCACCCATACCCTTCTCGGCTTCCTGCCCTTTCTCTATACGAAGACGCAGGGAAGCGACGCTCTCCTGATCGGCTACGGCAGTGGCACCACTTGCGCTACCATGTCCAGGCTTCCGGGACTCGCCTCGCTCACTGCTGTGGACATCGACCCGGGCGTCTTCGAGACCGGCGCCGTCTTCCACTTCTCCGACCATCCCGGCATCAAGCCGAGAAAGGTGGTGGCCGATGCCAGGCGGCACCTTCTCTCGAGCAAGAGGAAGTACGACATAATCGTCAGCCAGCCATCCGAGCCCTGGGTGGCAGGCGCCGGCGATCTCTTCAGCAAAGAGTATTACGAGCTTCTCCAGTCGCGCCTGGCCGATCAGGGTGTGGTCTGTCAGTGGCTGCAGCTCTATGGTCTCGACCGAGAGAGCCTGACGGTCCTTCTCGCCACTTTCCACTCGGCATTTCCCGGCGCCTGCATCTATCGACCGGTGAATGCCGGGGAGATCATTCTGGTGGCGGTCAAAGGAATGGAGAAGAGCAACACAGGCAATATGCCGTCCAGAGATCTGGGAGCGGCGCTCTACCGCATCGGGCTGTGCGACACCGACGACTTTCTGAGCGCCCGGGTGGTGCTGCCCGGCGAGCTCGGGTCTCTGGCGAGAAACAGCAGCATGCTCAACACCGACGACAATCTCTACTGCGAGTACGCCCTTGGCGGTCGCGAGCACACTTCTCTGCCTCCGGGGCCGGACCTGATCGACAGCCTGCCGATCAAGAATCTCGACAGGAGCCCGGAGAGAGGAAGCCTCGCCCTGGCTCAAGCCATCCGTCTCAGACAGGAGAGCAAATGGCAGTCGGACAACATGCTATGCGAGGCAATGCCGGGTATGAGGCCGCAAGCCAGGAAAGAGCCGCCGAAGTCCCTGCCTCTCACTGCCCGGCGATGCCTTTCGATTGTCGATAATCTCGAGGGCTCCGGAGACGACGGTATCATTTATGGTGCTCGTGCCGCGCAGCTCATCGCCCCGATCACCGGTCCCACAGGGGACCTTTCCGAGAGGAGAGAGCGGCTCCTGAAGCAAGCCCCCGCGCCGGGCTCGACCGGCGCAAGGCTGGCTCTTGCTGCTTTCTACCTGGACGAAGGCATGACGGACCGGGCCGAATCCACCCTGGCTTCGCTACCCGACGGCATCGAGACGATCTGGGCGATCGAGGACGGCTATCTGGAGATCTTCTCCGGCAATTTCGAGAGAGCCCGCTCGCGGTTCGCGCAATTGTCCTCCATTCCAGAGCAGAAGGACAACCCCCGGGTCCTCACCGGCATGGCGCTCACCACCCTCGACAGCAAGAAAAGAATCCCGATTCTGAGAAAGTCATTGCGGTCCAATCCGAATCAGCTGGCCGCTTTCTATATGCTCGGCCAGAGCCTCTATCAGGAAGGTGAAATCGAAGAAGCTCTCGGCGCCATGAAAGACGCAGGCAGGCTCGACAACAATAATCCCTGGCCCTACCTCTTCGTTGCCTGCGCGCTGGCCGAGCAGGGCAGAACCGACCTGGCCAGGACGAATATGAGCATGCTTGCCGGGAAGCTGAAAAGCACAAGAGACCGGGAGCTATCAAAGGCCCTGGGAAGATTGCTGGAAGGCAAGAATGAGACCGGCGACAGCAAAAAGGTGAGGGACTTCCTGGACTGTCCGCTGCCTCTGGAGAGGCTCCTCAGCCGCTGAAGGCGGCGGATCCGTCAAGGTCCAGGCAGGTCACCGAAGCAGGTTGAAGCTTCTTGAGACTGACGATACTGCGCTGGCTGACAAAGGGATTGTCGTCATCGGCAAGTCGGCTGAGAATGCTCGTGGGCAGATTGAGATTTTCCGCCAGAGCATAGCGCACGTCCTCGCAGTCGTCCTCAACAAGCCGGTCCAGGACCGACTCCGGGAGCCGGGGACTTTCCGAGACGGCGATGCGCACCTCGGCGTCACCGTCAGCGGACAGCTCGACAAGAAGACGGAGGGGCGCACGAGGGTGCTCGGCCACTCTTCTCCTGATAGTGGGATCGTCGTGCCTGGCCAGCTTGCGCAGCTCCTTGAGAGCGGTATCGGCAGCGCCGGCGAGAATATAGGGATTGTCTGATTTCATCGGCTGAATGTCATGATTGAATAAAGTGCACTGAAAAGCCCACTCCTGTGGGCTCCTAAATAGGATCAAATGACATATCCAGCGGACTGTCAAGAGAATGACAAAAACACTGTGGTTTTCCGCTATTTTATATATGGTCAGGACCTGTTTGACTTCTCTCTACTACCTCGATGCTATAAACTGAAACCTCAGAGCGAGGTTATCATGACTCATCGCGTCCTTCTGGTAGAGGACAGTCCGACTCAGACAATCACTATACGCAAGAAGCTCGAGGCTTCGGGTTTCACAGTGCTGGCAGCGAGAACAGGCGCCGAGGGGCTGGTGATCGCCTATAACGAGCTGCCGGATCTGATCGTCTCGGACGTGGTCATGTCCGGGATTAATGGCTATCAGCTCTGCCGCCTGGTCAAAAACGATCCCGAGCTATCGAGCATCCCGGTAATTCTGTTGACCAAACTGGACGGCTCCCTGGATCGGTTCTGGGGGATGAAATCCGGCGCCGATCGATTCATTCCCAAAGAGCCCGGATTCACGAGCCTGGTCAAAGCCGTAAGGGAGCTTCTCGAAGACTGGTCGAAAGAATCGCGCCTGCGGGTCATGCCCGAGCCCAGCAAAGCCCCGACTACAGAAGAGATCAACAACCGGCTCAATCAGCTCCTGGAACGTCTTCTCTTCGAGGCTACGATCATCGACGAAGTCCGCAAGCTCGGTGAAGAGGCGCACAATCTCCCACTTGTCGCCGAGCAGCTGTTCGATCTGATGTCGTCCATCCTCAACTACGAAGCCTGCGGACTCCTGGTCAACGAGTCCACCGAATCCACGGTCCTCAGCGACTGCGGCAAAGGCGTGCAGGAAAGAGCCTTTCTCTCCTATGTCAATCGTATCGGCATCCAGCTCGGTCTGCCGCGCTCCAGGGACAGGCACGACGACAAGACTTATTTCCCGCAGAACTCAGTTACCCAGCCCATCGACGTCAAAGGCAAGAGACTGGGACTTCTGGTGGTGGTGCCTGCAGGCGACCGGGCTTTCAAGGCCGGCGACCTGAAGGTAGTGAGGATAATCTGCGAGCAGCTCTCGGTCATCCTCAAGCTCTATCTCTCTCACAAAGAATCGGCAACACGGCTCTAGCAATCGATCGAGTCTAGGACTGCTCGCCCTCGTCATCGCCCGACTCCCTGCCTGTCTTGCCGGCCGATGACTGGTCCGGATCTTGCTGCTGATCTTGCTTCTTCTCTGGCACCTTATCCGATACCATATCAATATCGTCGATGCGGGGCGTGAGCCTCGGGACGGTATCATCTTCGGTATCAGACAGAAGAACGTCCGCCAGGCTTCCCTGGATCTTGAAGACGAGTTGCCACTCCCCGGACTTGAGCTTCGGATCGCTATCCTCGGCGATCGGCTCTGCCGCGCTCACCGCCTGCATCTCCTCGGTGGTCTCGGTCTCGTCGAACTCAGTGTCCGATGAGCCCTCCGACTCGACGCTATCATCAGCCGGGGCGCCGAGCTCATCGAGCTGCTGGAGCTCCTCGAGCTGCTCGAGGTCAGCGGGCTGGAGAAGATCCTCGGTAACCGGCTTGGCCGAGAGTCCGACCAGATCTACCGTTGCGTCGTCATCATCATCTTCGTAGCGAATCTCGCTGGCAGAGTCGCTGGAATCGCTATTACTATCTCCACCTTCCGCACCCGCTGCATAATCGTGGGCTTTCATGGTTCCGGTGATCAATCCGGGATTAGAATCAATATCGGTGGAGAAATCGAATATCTCATCGGTAATTCTCCCAGGCTCGGGCTTCTCCGGCTCCGGTTTCACTTCAGTCGGAACGGGTACCGGCGAATGCTCCGCCGCCGAAGGCGTCCTCATAGCGAAGGCGGACTCGTCGAGCTCCATGAGAGGCTCGTCCTCGTCGTCGTACATCGAGAACTCGGTGACGATGCTGCGGAGGGGCGGCGGCGGCGCTTCTATCCTGGGCAGCTCGACGCTCCTGGTGCGATCGTCATCGGCGCTTTTCGAGACAGTATCGACAGGCCACTCCGATGTGGGCGGGCTCTCTACCTTCGCTACCGCTTCTGGCGCCACCTCTTCCGATGGGTTCTCCTCGGGTACCTCCGTCCTGCTTGTTTCCGATGTCGCCTCGGGCTCGGCCAGGATACTGTTCAGCCGATCCAGGGCTGCCGACTGCTCGCTTTCGGATGGAGCATGAATACCTTTCATGAGCGAGCGCAGGGACTTCTTTAGCGGTGTCGGGTCTTCGGCGACACCATCGGTAATCCCTTCGATCTCGACCCGGGAGCGCTCGATCTCATCGTCATTTCTGACCTCGAGCTTGGGAGCGCGCTCCTCCTGGGGCGGGGCGCTCCAGTCGAGCTGGTCCTTCCAGCCCGGTACGGCGTGACCAGCACTGACCTGGCGTTTGCGGGCTTCCTCCTCGTTGATCATCTGGCCGGTGCCTGCATACTGGATCTTGCTGGCCAGCCCCGTACGCATGCCTGTGGACTTGCCCTGAGCGTTGATCGCCGGGATCTCGGTATCGGTGTCCATCAGCCCCTGAGCTACAATCCGGTCCATCTCGTGCTTGCTGATCAGGTTGTGAGCCACGGCACTGTCCTGGATATAGACGCTCTCCTCGCGCCACTCCTTCATGCATGCCTGGAAAGTGCCCACCGACATATAGCCCATCTTGAGCAGCCTCTGACCCATGAGCACCTGCTCCAGGTCTTCTTCGGTGATGAATCCCTGCTTTACGAGAAAGGCGCCGAAGAGCATCTCGGGCATGGCTTTGTGCATGTCGGCTGCGATCTCGAGCTCGGTGGGCTCGAGCAAGCCGGCACACTGCAGGAGCTCTCCGATCCGAAGCGGAATCTCGGAGCCGATTATGACCTCGCCCTCTTCCGCTCCGCCATCGATGATTACATCGGGAGCGCCGCGCAAGCCGAGTATGCGGAAATCATAATCGGTGCGTGTCACCGGGTCGGTAAGCACATCGTGGGCGATCCACAATTGCTGCAAATCGAGGAGAAGCTCTTTCTTGCGCTTGCGAGTCGCTTTCTTCATGTCCACCAGAAGGCGCTTGACCAGCCGGAAGAAGTTGCGGTGAATCTCCTCGAAACTGGCGACCTGCTCTACCCTCAGGATCGAATAAGCATCCTGGGCTCCTTCCTGGAGAACGAAAGGTCCCAGCACCTGAGAGGAGGACTCGCCCTCTATCGGCTCGCTCTCCTTGGCGTCGACTCGAGCTGCTTCCGATTCAGGCACCGGCTCGGCAGCCGGGAACGATTGTGTTGCTTTATCAGAATTATCAGTCTCGATGGGGACGGCATGAGTCTCCTCGGTGACCTCGGTGTCTTCCTCGTCATACTGGGTGGAGTCCTCTTCGGTCCAGACGATATGAGGCATGACTCGATCTTTCTTCGGGCGAGCCTCCCGTCCCCCTTTCTGCGAGCGCTTGTCAAAGGATGAGCGCCGGCTACCACGATCCCGGGAGCCCGAGCCTGATGCCTCGGCTTTCTTTGCAGCCTTGAGAAGCAGGAAGATCTGTCTGTGAGCGAGGCTGACCCCTACACTGTCACCACGCTCAAAGCTCTGCTTGAGAGCTGCTGCCAGCACTCTGCTTTCAAGCTCAAGCCTGTCCTTCGTGCCCATAGGGCCGACGAGCATCGTTTGAAATGCGCGCGGAGCCATGGAAAAACTCTTTACCCGTGGTAGCTACCGTCACTATCTTGAGACATACCCATCAACGTTGTAGACATAATCAGAAAATAGAATTTAAATCAGATAGAAGGGTATACAATTGACATCCAGAGCAAGGAAAAAAGTTTGAGCGAACAGGCAGTCGCCCTCACAGAGCTGCTCGGCGGAGCCGGCATCGAGCTTGCCGGCGAGCAAGTCGAGGCCCTGGAGCTCTATGCCGAAATGCTGGCGGATTACGGCAGCCACACCAATCTGGTCGCTGATCCCAGCCCGGAATCGATATTCACCAGGCATTTTGCCGATTCGCTGTCGATTCTCGAATTCAGCCGTTTTTTTGTGTCTGATAAGCAATGCCGCCTGGCCGACCTCGGAACCGGAGCCGGACTGCCCGGTCTCTGCCTGGCTATCGCCGTGCCCGGTATGAGAGTGGACCTGATCGACTCCACAGCCAAGAAATCACGTTTCGTCGAGGCAGCGGTGCGCAGGTTGGGCCTCACCGACCGGGCAAGCGCCGTCACCGCCAGGCTGGAGGAGCTGGGGCATCAGGACGCCTACCGCGGGCAGTTCGACCTGGTGGTGAGCAGGGCCCTGGGACACCTGGCGGTGGTGGCGGAGCTCGGGCTACCCCTTCTGCATCCGGGCGGGCTCGTCCTCGCCTTCAAGAGCGAAGAGCAAGCCGGAGCCGAGCTTCGCGAAAGCCGACGGCACCTGAAAGCCCTGGGCGGCAGCCCCGGCGAGATTGTCGTGCCGGCCCTGCAGCCCTCGGGCTCCGGGGTCAAGCATGTATTCGTCGTGATCGAGAAAACCGGAGAGACGCCGGGGAAATATCCGCGCAGCTGGGCCCAGATCAAACGTCTTTCGTCCTGACTCCGGCTCAGACGGGGCTGGACTCGGTCCGGGCTCCCATGGCGCCTGCTTCGTTGTCTTCTTCTCCGGCTCCGGTCTCTTCCACGAGCCAGCCCTCGGCGCTCGCCTGCAAGCGCGCTTTGGCGGGAGCGGTGTTGACCATGAGCTCGAGAATCCGGCGCTTGCTGCCGAAAATATACTTGGCTCTGTTAAGCAGAGCCGTGACATCGACATGGTCGTGGGCGAAGATGATGTTGTCCGGGGTGCGATACCATGAATCGCCCACCGGGACGACTATTTCCGCCACCATTTCGCCCAGGTCTACAGATTCCGGCTCCCGGTCCGCCCGGGCCGGCCAGTGAACGATGGTCCGGGAGAGATCGAAACCAAGACACTCCACCCGGCCCAGATAATTGAGGGACTCGGACTCGACCTGGAAACCCGAATCGATATACTCCCTGAGCTCGCTCTGCCAGGCTTCCCGGAGCACGTCCGAGACCGTCTCGATATTGGGCTCGAGCCGCCACATCTGGCTTGTAGGCAGATAGGACTTGGAGGGGCGGAAGTCCCACTTGAGATCGTTATACATGAGCTGGTACTGATGGGTGTTCGCCCAGGAGGTCATGAGCACCGAGGTCCATATATTGTTGTCCTGGTAGACCTGGGCATAGCTCTTCTTGAACCATTCCTGCCATTCCTCGAAAGAATCGTAGTTCGAAGAGCGCTTGGCAAGCCCCTCCCGCCATTCTTTCTCGTCACCCAGGGGATCCTCGGCATGGAAGAACTCTTCCCAGTAGGCGGTGACAAAGGCCACCTCGAGAAGGGCTCCCTCCGGGCGGCCGATTCTCTCCTCCCAGAGACTGCTGACCACCTGGATGCCTTCCTCGCATCGCGAATAGGGGTTCGAGTCCTTGAGCCTGTCGCTGTGTCGGACATAGTCCACTGCAGCTCTTACCAGAAATGCCGGAAGCATCAAATTACTAACCTGTACTCCAGAACCAATCGAAAAACATCCATGAACAAAGATACCAGATACGAGCCCGAGCAATAAGCTCAACGCGATCCGGATGAAATAGCCGCCGGTTCCCTGCCGGTGGTCCCGATGAGCTCTTTCAGGGCGGCGATGCCTCTGCCCGTCTCCTCATCGCCTTGAAGAGCGGCGAGAGTAGCCGGCAGCCGCTGGGTCCAGCAGCCCGAGCCCGAGAGTCCCGGCTGGTTGAAACGCAACCTGGAGCCGATCAGATCGGTCACCATGAACACAGCCATCCAGCAAGGAGATTCCATGAGCGCTTTCATGAAAGCCTTCTGCAATTCCCAGTCGTACTGCTCCGGGGGATTGTCCGGGTCGAGATCCAGGAGCTTCATGAGCCGACGCACTTCCTTCCAGCCTTCCTCGCCGTCGGGACCATGCCACCACTCCACGAGCCCTTCGTAGAAGGAAGCCAGGGGCTGGTGATCGTGGGTGGCGTAGGTAGCCAGAGAAAGGGGATGAAGCTCGTCGATAGGCTGGAATTCCCTGGTCTTCTCGATACGCTCGAAAATCGGTATAGCGAAGCCTGCCATGCCAAGGTCATGGAGAGCCGGTCTCAGATACTCGGGAATCAGCAAGCCGAGATCCTCGGCGACTATAAAACCGCTGCCGGCAGCCTCGCAGACCGCCTCGAGAATCGCCACTCCCTGTTTCTTGTTGAGCAGAGCGTTCTTCTCGGGCTCGTCCGGGCGCGGTCTGAACTCGGGCAACTTGCCACCGGTAATGGCGGCAGCCTCCGCCTCGGTCAATTCTACGAACTCGTCGTTGCGCTCTGGTATCCAGGGGAATGCGTAGACCCGGAAGAAACCCAGGACATGATCGATGCGGAAGTCATGGAAATGCTCGAGCAGGCGCTCGATCCGGCTCTTCCACCAGGCATAGCCGTCTTTTGCATGGGCGTTCCAGTCGTAGAGAGGAATCCCCCAGTTCTGCCCCCAGTTCTTGGTGAACAAATCCGTATGGAAGACCGGCTCCGGTGGCGCGCCCCCCGACCACTCGAGGTCGAAGAGCCGGCGCTCGTGCCAGACATCGACACTGTAGCGGCTGACACCAAATGGGATATCACCCATAAGACGCACGTCGCACCGGTCGGCGTGCTCTTTCACTGCCCGCCACTGGCTGTCTGCCACCCACTGGACATAAGACCAGAACTCGATCTCCTGCTTGAGACCGGCGGCACTCTCGCTGCTCTCGATCCAGGCGAGGGCGCTCTCATAAGTCTTCTGCTCGTCGCTCCAATAGGTCCAGCAGGGACCGCTGCCGCTCTCCGCCATGATCGCGCGGAACACCGCATACGGTGACAACCAGTGATCGTTGCGCTTGCAAAACTCATCGAGACCGCCATCCGGCTTCCGGCTATAACGCTCGAAAGCACGCCTCAAGATCCTGATTTTCAGCCCTTTCACGGCGGCATAGTCGATAAACTCCGCAGCGGCGTCGAAGGACGAAGCGGCAATCTCCTCATCGACATCGGACACGGCGAGACCTGGCACCATATCCGGGGACATGGCGAGGAGGCAAGGTTCGAGAGCCATGCTGCTGATGGCATTATAAGGGCTATTGTCGTCGCTGGTCTCATTAATCGGCAGAGTCTGCAGAGCCGCGATCAGGTTATGCTTGCAGAAATCCAGAGCCTCGATCACCGCAATGGTATCGCCGATACCCAGATCGCCGTGCCGCCGGAGCGCGAAAACCGGCACGAGAATTCCAGAGAGCTTTCGTTTGGCGTCGATCTTCATTTCAGATCCCCAGGCGCTCGAAGACTTTTCCGACGTTTCTCAAATAGCTCTCGGGGTCGAGACAGCTCTCAACCTCCTTCGCCGAAAGCTTGTCCATCACCCTGTCGTCGGCGAGCAGAGCCTCCTTGAAGCTCTTGCCGCTCTGATTCCAGACCGACATGGCATTCTGCTGGACCAGGCTGTATGCCTCCTCGCGAGTCAGGCCCTTTTCCACCAGCTTGAGGAGCACTGCCTGGGAGAAGATGACACCGCCGAAGACATCGAGGTTGCGCCTCATATTGTCCGGATAGACCACCAGATCTTTCACGATGGCAGTGAAACGATGGATCATATAGTCCAGGAGTATGGTGGAGTCGGGCAAAATAATCCGCTCCACCGAGCTGTGAGATATGTCCCGCTCGTGCCAGAGGGGCACATTTTCGAGAGCAGCCATGGCGTTGCCCCGCAGAAGGCGCGCCAGGCCGGTGATGTTTTCGCAGCCCACCGGATTGCGTTTGTGCGGCATTGCGGAGCTGCCCTTCTGACCCACAGAGAAGGGCTCCTCGGCTTCCAGAACGTCGGTGCGTTGCAGATGTCTGATCTCGGTGGCAAACTTCTCCAGGCTCGAGCCGATGAGAGCCAGGGTGAAAACGAACTGGGCATGCCGATCCCGCTGGACTATCTGGGTCGAGATCGGCGCCGGCTCGAGGCCCAGGGCCTTGCAGGCCAGAGCTTCGACTTCCGGAGAGATATTGGAGAAAGTGCCGACGGCACCGCTAATTTTACCTACCGAGATCGTCTCGATAGCATCATCGAGCCGCTTGCGGTGGCGTTTCACCTCTTCCAGCCAGACCGCCAGCTTGAAGCCGAAAGTAGTGGGCTCGGCATGAATGCCGTGGGAGCGCCCGATGGTGATGGTCCTCTTGTGCTTTTTCGCTTGCTCGAAGATTGCTTGCTCCAGCAGCTCCAGCTCCCGGGCGAGAATCACGCCCGACTTTTTGAGACGCAGAGCCAGAGCCGTATCCAGAACGTCCGAGCTGGTCATGCCCAGGTGTATGAAACGCCCGGCGTCGCCGACATGCTCGTTGACATTGGTGAGAAAGGCTATGACATCGTGCTTGACGTCTTTCTCGATCTCGAGAATACGAAGGATGTCGAAGCTTGCTTTCTTCTCGATCTCTTCGACCGCCTCCGGAGGAATAATGCCGAGCTCGACCTGGGCCTTGCAGACGGCAATCTCCACATCGAGCCAGGACTGGTACTTGGCCTCCTCTTCCCAGAGGGCGCCCATCTCCTTGCGCGTATATCGCTCGATCACAGAATTTCTCCCGTATAAAGAGGAGATTCTACCGCATCTCAGAGGCCCCAGGCTTCCCAGCCCCGTGGAAATTCCTTTTGAAGAGCTCTCATATAGACGATGATCTGGCCGTGGTGCAGGGTCTCGTGAGCAACCAGGCGCAACATATGAACATGAAGCGATTCTTCCTCACCGAACCAGTCCACGGCAAATTTCTCGGCCGCATTGGCGGTCTCGAGGATTTTTGCCTCGATCCGCTCCAGGCGCCGATCCTGCTCTTTCAGGTAGGCTGCAAGACGCGAAGCGTCGGCGCCGCCACTATAAGATTTGCCGTCGGTGGTGAAAGCAATTTTAGAGGTCTCGATGGCATCGATATAGTCTTGCTGAACCCTGGCCATATGGCGGAACTGTTTCCAGAAAGGACCCATCGAAGGCAGCCCCGCATATTCCAGATCAGCCTCGCTGAGATCCGCCAGGAGCTCCATGGTGAGCCCCCTGACGAATCGCCACTCGCAAAAACTTCTGCTCAAATCATCCTTTTGATTCATGCCGTACACGTTAAAATAGGCTGGCGCAAATTACAAGGATGAGCCAAGCGACCATGAAACTATTGCTGCCTGTCGACGTAACCCAGACTCATGACGACCTCGTAGAGCACATTTCCTGGCTCCTGCCCATGGCAAGCTGCGATGTGATCGTTTTGTTTGTCAAGGAGATACTGCCGAGTTACGAGCGAGTGCTCGAGTCCATGGGCGATTTCCCTGAGGATCTCGATCACCAGATCGAAGACAGAGCGCAGAGCGTCCTCGGCGAGCTCGAGAGCAAGCTCGAAGGGCGGGCTCGCTCCTGCCGGGTGGAGATAGTCAGCGGACCAACGGCCTGGATGATCGACGAAGTGGCAAAAGACCACGGCATCGATCTCACCGTAGTCGCACCGGGTCCTGATGCCCGGATGAGACGCTATCTCATGGGCTCCACTTCCAGCCAGGTGGTCAAGCACACCCACAGCGATGTCCTGGTGCTCAGAGACGACCCGCGCTTCGACAAACTCGAGAGCGTGGTCATCGCTCTTGACGGCTCTCAAGATTCTCTTACCGCTATGGGCAGGAGCGTTGATCTACTAGGTCTCAAAGATAGAGAGGTGGAGATCACCCTTACCAGTGTCGTCAATATTTCAGCCGCTCTGAAAGTGATCTCGCCGGTGACTTTCCTGTCCGCGCTGGAGGACAACCTCATGATGGAAAGCGAAGCAATGCTCGCGGCAGCGGCAGCCAGCCTCGACAAGGAAGGGGTGAGCCGCGTCGCTACCCGGCTGAAAAACGGCGATCCGGCAAGCGAGATCATCGCCGTTGCCGAAAAACACAATGCTCAGCTCATCGTCACCGGCGCCAAAGGCCGGGGAGCCGTGGCCCAGATGATCATGGGAAGCGTATCGGACAGGGTCTCATCCCACGCTCCCTGCTCCACCCTGGTGGTCAAAGGCGGAGCCTCCTGATGAGAAGGCTCGCTCTCGGCGCGATGGCGGCATTGATCGCCGCCTGCCCGCCGGCCTCGGCGGGCTTCCTGGATGAGGTGGGCAGCGTCGGCGAGGAGCAGATTAAAGAGAAAGAAGAGCTCCGCAAGATGCAGTCCGAGATCGACGACATCAAAAGCACCGTTGGTGGTGCAATGCAGCAACTCAGGCAGATCAACGATCAAGCTCAACAGAGCCAGAATCTCAAGGAAGTGCATCTCTTCGCCAGGGAAGGGACCTGGCAGATCAGAGAAGGCGAGAATGTGTCCTGCCTCACTTATAACAGCAAGATACCGGGGCCGGTGATTCATGCCGTCCAGGGAGATCCGGTGAAGATCGTCCTGCACAATCAGATGAAAACCTCCACCAGCCTCTATTTCCATGGTCTGAACGCCCCCCACGGAGTGAACGGGCTGCCCCGCAGCGGCCAGGGCCTGGTGGAGCCCGGTCAGACATTCGTCTATCAATTCGTGGCCGGCGACCCGGGGACCTACTGGTACCATCCTCACATAGTCCACGCCGACCAGCGCCTGCGCGGTCTCTTCGGCGTCCTCATCGTAGAGTCCCGGCTCAAGTCCCGGGGCGCCGACCTGGATCTGCCCCTGGTCTTCTCGCGCATGCAAGTCAAGAAAGAGACTGTCAAACCCGCAAAAGGAGCAGCCTCTACTGTCCTGAAGGCCGCGGCAGGCTCGGGGGAGAGCCATTATCTGATCAACGGCAAGGAAGCGCCGATGATACCGCCTCTGGAGCTGCGCCGGGGAGCCCGCGTCAAGCTCAGATTGATCAATGCCGGTGACGAGGCAGTGCCTCTGCACCTCTCCGGGCACAAACTGGAGCTCTCCTCGATCAACGGCGGCGACCGCCTGGAGCCGCATGTATTTCGCGATACTTTCACACTCCAGCCGTCCGACAGCGTGGACGCCGAATTCCAGGCAAACAATCCGGGAGTCTGGTCCCTGGCCTCGGAGCTCTTCCACCAGGCATCCAGAGACGGACGCTTCCCCGGCGGCATGGCCATGATCGTGCGCTACTCCGAGGCCAGGGTCAAATAGCCTCGCGCAGGCGGAGAAGCTGGGTGTCGACCTTGTCGCGGCTCAGACCGGTGTAGCTGCAGAATTTGTCCCAGCCGATCTCGATGACCTCTTCCCAGGTGCTCAGATAGATATCCTGGTTGAGATAGTCCTTGCCCAGCTCATAGGAATAATCGGCGATAATCGCTTTGGCCATGTCATGCTGGATCATATGCCTGAGGTCGAACCACTGGTCCTCCAGAGCCAGATCGAAGAGAACCTTGAGAAACTCTTTCTGGCTGTACCGACTCTCGGCTAATTCTTGCAAGCGTTCGGGCAGTGGCATTGCTCTGGATCCGTCTTCGTACGCCCTCATGGCTACTTTTAAACTATCATAAGATTTGTAAAATGAAAAACGGTTCCCCTGCTGTTATCAGCCTATTTCGAATCTACACTCTGAAGATGCGCGGACTTTATCGGCGAGCAAAAATATATACATCGGCCGTAGCGATTCTCCTGGTATCGAGTCTGATATCAAATATACTACCGGCCGCCGCCCAGCAGTCAGGCTCACTGCCTGCCGAGCTCGCCGCCATGGAAGCCAATCTCGGTCTTCCTTCCGGCGAGTCGCTGTCGCTCTTCGCGCGTCTCGGCAATATCGAGACCAGGGTATTCGGCTCTCCCCGAACAGGCTCCATCGTCGCCCGGGTCCAGGACCTGGAGAAAGCCCTGGAAAAATCCCTCGAGAATCCGCAAGACAATCCGCAAGATAACCGCGCCGAGAAAATCCCCGAGGCAGCCGCCGAGCCCCCGCCCCCGCGGGGAGCCGACGAGCCGGTGGACGCCTATATCAAGCGGATGACAGCCGCCCTGCCCCTGGAGAACGTCAGAACCACGCGATTCTTCCGGATGGAGCCGGTGGTGGGCCAGCCCGCCGGGGAGCCCGGCGACTACCTCGAAGTGATCATGAAAGCCACCAGCAACAAGGTAATCCGCTTCAAAGAGATGCCGGTTCCTGTCTATATTACGCCCTTCGCCGATCGGCAGTATATGAGAGCCTGTATCCGGGGCTTCGAGAACTGGGAGCAGAGCACCCGGGGCATGGTGCGATTCGTCCAGGTGGACGATCCGGCCGGCGCCCGCATCCGGGTCATCTGGAGCAGGCTCGGGCTCAAGAAAGACGACAAGAACTGCGCCCTCGGCGCCCATACCGTGACGAAGTGGAAGAAAAAGGGTCCGGGCAAGGTCACTGTTCTATCGGTGGGCGCCGTGCCGATTCCCCTCTATATCCCCAAGCTCGGGCCGAAATACAAAGTCCCGGCCCAGGTCATCGAGGTCAATCTCGATCTGCTCAATTCGAGACCAGTCCGCACCCGCCTGCAGCTCCTGGAGAATCTGGTCACCCACGAGCTCGGTCACGCCATGGGCATGCTCGGTCACAGCCAGAATCGCAAAGATATGATGTATGCGGTCACCGACGAGTATTCACGCATATCGCCCCGGGACGTGAGCACCCTCACCAGGCTCTACCAGATGAAAGTCGAGATCCCGCTCTAGTATCTGTAAGCGGCAATGCCGAAGCGGGCACGCAGATTCCCATCGAGAGCCTTGACCTGCTGCTCGAGACTCTCCAGCCCCTGCTTGCGCGGCATCAGGCTGGAGGCAAGAGGGTTGCCGCTGGCATCGGGCACCAGGATATTGCCCTGCACTTTCAGATAATCGGCGAAGAGCGCCCCGGCAGTGCTGAAATACTGGTAGTAGCCGCGGTGCAGCTGCTCGGTCTCGTGATAGAGCGGCAAGAGCTTCATCTGCTCGGAGGCGGTCTGGTAGCGGCTCACCAGGCTGCCCAGGAGCTTGCGTGTCGTCTCTTTCTCCTGGCCCGGAATGATGATCGAGAGCCCCTTGGAGAGGAGCTCATTGGCTCTGGTCTTCTCCTGGGGATTCATCTGGGCCTGGCGTCTGATATGGTCATACCTGCCGAACCACTCTGCTATGAGCCCGGGATCGGTAGCCGGTCGCTGCTCTGGCTGGACCTGAGGTGGTGACTGAGGTTGTGACTGAGGTTGTGACTGAGCTCCTGCCGGTTGCTGAAAGTTCTGCGGGACGGCAGGCGCAGTTCCTTCGTTGGTGGTGCTCGGGGGCTGCTGCGACCAGGCCGCTTCACCGGCAATCAAAAAAATCAAGATCGCAACCGGAGCCGCTAGCGTCGACAGGCGGGGAATTTTCATCATGACTGGCAATTCTCGAACAACTCGAACATCTCGAACATCTCGAACATGAGTTTCAACATATTCTACCCGGACGATGCTAAATCTAAGTTGTTTCCGGGAAGGACTATAAGCACACACAAAAATAGCACAGGCAGAGCAAGACCCCGGGGAGACAGGATGACAATACTCGTAGCCGTGAAAAAGAATGAGCGCATCTGGATCGGAGCCGACCGTATCACCTGCTTCGGAAGCGAATATGCCACCGACTTGAAAGACGGATCGAAGATCATGAAGCTCAAGCACGCTTATCTTGCCACCAGCGGCTATACGCTTCTGGACAACATAATCGAGCATCTCTACGAGAACGGCAGCGACCTGCTCGATTCGGAGTTCAAGACCAGAGCGCAAGTCTTCGAATTCTTCTTGAAGCTCTACGGCGAGATGAAAAAGACCTATACCCTGGTGGACACGGGCAAGGATACCTACGCCGGCATCTATAACGTCTTTCTTCTAGTTACCGCCGATCGGATCTATGGTATCGCCAACAATCTCAGCGTCAACGAGTTCGAGCGCTATGCCGCCAAGGGCGCCGGCTCGGACTATGCCCAGGGCTGTCTCTATGGTCTCTATGATCTCCTCGATGACGGTCACGAGCTCACTCGCCTGGCCCTGGAGGCTGCCTGCCATTTCTCCATCTACTGCAAAGAGCCCATCGATATACTCGAAGTGAAAGCCAGCGACTTCGGCAAAACGCGCGGCAGGGGCTACAAGGCCATCGGCAGATATTTGAAAACCCATCCCCAGCGCACCGGCACGACCAAGTACAGCGTGGTCTCCAGGCGCAAGAACAAACAGGTCACCGGAACAAAAACAGAACCCAAAACAAAATCCAAGTCCAATACCGGAAAAACAGTCAAGAAGCAGGCTCGAGGCCGAGGCTCTTGAGAATATTGAAAAAGAGCTCCCCCTGCTCGATGGCATCTTCAACGGCGACGTGGGTGTGAGGCGCCGGGGAAAACCATGATGCCGGCATCTTCCCTTTGCTTGCTCCCCGATAAGATGATCGCATCGCCACCATGGCCAGTGTTTTGATGTCCAGGGCGCTGTGGGAGAAACGGCTGGAGCCGACGAAATTGATCAGATACCAGTATACGAATGTGAAGTCGAAACCAGCCGGATAAGCCACGAAAACGGGCGGACCGGGGAGATCCGCCAGCCATGCGTCGAAACGAAGCATGGCTTCCTCAGGCTCCTCGAGATGATCCCGGGTGGCATCATAGATTGCTTGATTAGCGCTCCAGAAACGCATGGTCTCATCATGCTTCTTGCCGCCTTCGAGCTCGCGCAGATTGGCGCTGAAAGTCGAGAGCATCTCGCCCTCCGAGCTGAAAGCCGCAGCCCCGAGCTGCAGCATCGAATAAGGCCAGGGCACCGGACCGTCGGTCTCCACATCGCAAGATACATAGATTTCACGTTTAGCCATTGCCACCACCCATAAGAGAATCGAGATGATCGTCGAACTCGGGATAAGAGACTCCGATACAGGAAGGATCTTCGATCGCCACAGGCTCCCGGCAGAGAAGCGAAGCTATTCGTCCGGTCATGGCCAGACGGTGGTCCCCGGCGGTGAGCCAGGCACTGCCGCCTTTCAGCTCCTCGCCCCCCTCGATGACGAAACCATCCGGAAGCTCTTTGACCCGGGCGCCGGCGCTGGCGAGATTGCGGCAGATCAGGCTGATCCGGTCGGACTCTTTGTGCCTGAGCTCGGCCGCTCCGGTGACGGTCAGGCGCCCACGGCAGAAGGCGCCGGCCAGCGCCAGAATGGGAAGCTCGTCGATCCCGGCGGCGATTCTGTCGGCTCCGACACTGACACCCTCCAGGCGCTCCCGGTGCCGTACGCGCAAGTCGGCCACCGGCTCGGTGCCGAGATTACAGGAAGAGACCGCCTCGATGGAAGCGCCCATCTCTCGCAAGAGATCGACAATCAGGACCCGGCCGGGATTCACGCCCACCCTGGTGAGGGTGACGCTGGAGCCCGGAACAAGCGCAGCCGCCACCATGAAAAAAGCAGCCGAGGAGATATCCGCCGGCACCTCCAGATCGAAGGGCGCCAGGGGCGACTGCAGGCGGCTGACAGAGAGATTCAGGGGGTCGGAGCTCTGATAGTCGATGCCTGCATGATCGAAGAGTCGGCGGCTGTGATCGCGCACCAGATGCGGTATCGTCACCGAGGTCCGCCCTTCCGCCTGCAAGCCGGCAAGCACGATACAGGTCTCCACCTGGGCCGAGGCTACAACCAGGTCGAAGTCCGCCCCATGGAGATTGCCGCCCCGTATCGTAAGAGGGGCATAATCGCCGCCCTCGGCCTCGATGACGGCGCCCATAGCCGCAAGGGGCTCGATCACCCGCTTCATGGTGCGGCGCCGCAAAGAAGCGTCACCGGTGAGGACAGAGGTGAAAGGTCTGCCGGCCAGCAAGCCGGCCAGGAGCCGCATGGTGGTGCCGCTGTTGCCTGCATCGAGAGGACCAGCCGGCTCTTTCAGAGACTCGAGACCGCCTGTCTCGACGACGAAGCGCCTGCCCTCGGGACCGTGATCCATAGCGATGGAGAGACCGAGAGCCCCAAGACAGTCGGCGCTGCTCCGGCAGTCCACGGCGGTGGAGGCGCCGGTGATGGCGACCCTGCCCCGGGCGAGAGCCGAAAAGATCAGACCCCGGTGGGTAATGGACTTGTCCCCTGGCACTCTGAGAGTGCCGGTGAGAGCCTTGGGTAGCCGGCAGGGCATTATCCGCCTCCTCGCACGCTGAGACTGCAATTATTGTAAAATCAAGCCGTCCACTTCTCAGAGAGTGCCATAGATGTTGCGCTTCTTAACATGCGGAGAGTCTCACGGGCCGATGCTGGTCAGCCTGCTCGACGGCATGCCAGCCGGACTGCCGGTCTGTCTCGATCGTGTCAACCGCGAGCTTCGCAGGCGGCAGAAAGGCTACGGACGAGGCTCCCGGCAGAAGATCGAGACCGACACCGCGAGCTTCGTGGGCGGCATCAGGCATGGTATCACCACCGGTGCGCCTGTGGGAATCGTGATCGAGAACCGCGACTGGCAGAACTGGCAGACGGTGATGTCCGCCGAGCCCATCGACAGCGATGACGACGCCGTCGCCGCGCTCCTTCTCAAAAAACAAATCAAGCATTTCAGACCGGGACATGCCGATCTTCCCGGTACCCTCAAATACGGGCATATGGACATCCGCAATGTCCTGGAGCGGGCCAGCGCCCGGGAGACCGCCGCCCGAGTGGCTGCCGGTGCAGTCTGTCTCGAATTGCTCGAGCGCTTCGGCATCACCGTGGCAAGCCATGTGGTCCAGGTGGGGGATGTGGCTGCCGGGGCGCCTGTAGCAGCCAGCATCGAAGAGCTCTGCGAGCAGATCGAAGAATCCGAGCTTTCTTGCGCCGACCCGGAAGCGGTAGAAAAGATGAAAGAGCATATCAAAGAGAAATGGCAGGAAGGCGATAGCCTGGGCGGTATCATCGAGGTAATGGCCGAGGGGCTGCCTGTCGGTCTGGGCAGTTATACCCAGTGGGACCGCCGTCTGGACGGCAGGCTCGGTCAGGCGATCATGAGCATCCAGGCCATGAAAGCCGTGGAGATAGGCGATGGCTTCAAGGCCGCCACCATGCCGGGCTCCCAGGTCCATGACGCAATCTATCCTTCCTTCGCGGACGAAGGGTTGCCTTTCACCAGGCACACCAACCGGGCAGGCGGTATCGAGGGCGGTATGACCAACGGGGAGCGCCTGGTCCTGCGCGCTTTCATGAAGCCGATCCCGACCCTGAGAGCGGGTCTGCCCTCGGTCTCCTATCCTGAATTCGACGCGCACCAGGCCGATTACGAGCGCTCCGATGTCTGCGCCATTTCGGCAGCCTCGGTGGTCTGCCGGGCGATGATCGCCCTGGTTCTGGCGGACTGCTTCCTCGAAAAATTCGGCGGGGACTCGATAACGGACATCGAAGCCGCCCTGGACAATTATCGGACGCAGTGGCAAATCGAGCTGGCCACCGAAGAATGCGGCTGATTGCCCAGCGCCGGACCCGATGAGATGCCGATAAAACGGGGATATTTTGATTCTTATAGTAAAACTCAGGGAATAGTGAAGATCAACTGACAGTCTTGAGGATAGAAAGTGATGCGTCATAAGACCAGACATAAGGGACCCGTCATCACCATGCTCTGGAACACCGCCCTGGAGGTCCGCACCAGGGTAGCGGTGGGAGCCGGAGCACGCACCAAGCTTTCTGCCACTCTGCACCAGATCGGCGCCGGCAGGCATGTCCTGGTCCTCTGCCAGCCCAGCACGGCCGTGCACTGGCTCCGGGACCTCCTCGCCCACTTGCCATCCGAGGACTATCAAGTGACCACCCTCGAGGTGCCGGACGGCGAAGCCTGCAAGACCATCGACTGGCTGGTGCGGATCTGGGAGCACCTTCAAGAGCGCGGTTTCGACCGCCAGGACACCATCGTCGCCCTGGGCGGCGGCTCGGTCTCGGACCTGGCCGGATTTGCGGCCTCCACTTATATGAGGGGTCTCAATCTGATCATCGTTCCCACCTCCCTGCTCGCCCAGGTGGATGCCGCCATCGGGGGTAAGACCGCCATCAACTTGCCGGCAGGCAAAAATCTCGCCGGCACCTTTTTCTTCCCCCGGGCAGTGCTGGCCGATCAGGAAATCCTCGCCACCGTTCCCCGGGAGCAGCTCGTGGCCGGTGCCGCCGAGATCCTCAAATATGCCCTTATCGAAGAGACCGTGGCCAAGCATACCGACTATGACATGGGTCCCAGACCGCTTCTCGATATTCTCGATAAAGCTATCGACGACGGCTTCGATATAGAAGACCCGGGCATCTCCGGACTGATCACCAGCTGTATCAAGATGAAACTCTATATAGTCTCCCGGGACCCCAAAGAGACAGGCTTGCGCCGTATCCTCAACCTCGGACATACCCTCGGCCACGCCCTGGAGAAAGCCGGAGACTTCAAGGTCAGCCACGGCGAAGCGGTGGGTATCGGTCTGGTTCACGCAGCCAAGCTCGCAGAGAAACAGAAACGCATCAAGAAAACCGATGTCGAGCGGGTCAAGGATATACTCTTCCGGGCCGGGCTTCCTATCGAGATTCCCAAAGGCGTAAGCAAAGAAAAGCTGATTCAAGCCATGGAGCACGACAAGAAACGAGAAGGGGAGAAGATCATCGAGGTGCTTCCCCAGGGCAGGCTGGGCTCAGTGGACTTCGAAGTGTCCCTGCCGCTCTCCGAGCTCTCCAAGCTGGTCTGAGCGCAGAAGAAGCCATGCGATGAATGTCCCGGAAGCCACCCCCAATAGCGTTGGCACTGCTACAGTGCAAATAGCATTCCAGGGAGCTCCGGGCTGTTATGGGCAGCTCGCCGGCCATCTTTTCTCGCGCCTCCGGCCGGATCTGTGCAATGGGGCCGCTGGCCCCGCCATCGCCTATACCCCATGCAAGACTTTCGACGAAGTGGTGCGGGCCGTGGTGGACGGCGATGTGCAGTTCGGCGTCCTGCCCCTGGACAATTCCTCGGTGGGTGTCAATCTCAGGGCCTTCGAGCTCCTCACCGACAGGCAGGTGGCCATGCTTGCGGACATCTATCTGCCCATCCAGCTCCACCTCATCGGACTGCCCGAAGCCGATGAGAAGATGGTCAGCAAGGTGGTATCGCATCCGATGGCGCTCAAGCAATGCAAGCGCTTCTTCGTCGAGAACAGCAAGCTCGAGCCGCGCCCATACTGGGACACGGCCGGCGCCTGTTTTTTCATCAAACGGCAGAACGACCCTTCCCTGGCCGCCATCGCCGGAGAAGCGGCAGCCCAGGCCGCCGGGCTAAAGATCCTGAGATGGAACCTCGAGGACTTCCGGGAGAACGAAACCAGATACGGTATCATCACCCAGATCCCTTTCGCCATGGGCCACGTCCAGGAGAACTTTCCCGACACCCCCAGGCTCTCCTGCTCCCTGGAGCTGGATACGGAGAAGCACGACCTGACCAGATTCCTCAACGCCGCCGTGGCTCCATACGAAGCCGAGGTCTTCAACGTCCTGAGTTTCCCAATCCCCCAGAACCCCTGGACCTATGTCCATATCCTGGAGCTCGACCTGAGCTCCTCCGATGAGACTCAGACCGTCTGGACCAGGATCAGGGAGACGGCGCTGCGGGCGAGAATTCTGGGGATCTACGAGTCTCTCCGACCCTGAGGGCAAAAATTGCGGCGCAACTTTCCTGCCGGTCGCGGGTATCTATCTCGACGGCGTTTTTCGAGCCGGATTTTCCGGCAAGGAGGAGATAGATATGAAATTAGAATCGCTCAGGCAGACCGCCGGCCGGGCAATAAAACCGGCAATTCTGGCTACCGCCTGTCTGACCATCGGCTTCACCGCCGGCAGCGCCCTGGAGCCGGCCTGGGCCGGCAAGACCCTGATCGAGCCTGTTATAGACCAGGATCTGGAGCAAGCGCTCAAGAATCATTTCCAGAAGCGCTTCTTCAATCTCATCGAAGCCACCGACGCGCAGAAGAGCAAGATCTCGGCTCTCATCGAAGATCAGCTCGACTTCGCCAGACCGCTGCGCGGACAGATGCGCGAGAAAGCCATGACCATAGCCGATGATCTGGCTTCGGACAGCATCGATCGCGAAGCCCTGAAAAGCAAGATCGAGAGCATCAAAGCAATCAAAGAGAAGATTGCCGCCCATCGCCTGGACACTATCCTCTCGGTGGCGGAGACCCTCACCCCGGAGCAGCGCCAGGTGGTGTCCGCCCGGATCAAAGCAAGACTCACTGGTATACCCGTACACTGAATACCTATAATGAGCATGACAGGGTTATTTCCTTATCAAGTGAAAGAAAGGCTCAATATCAATGCGCAGGCCGGGGCGGAGGACGACTTCGCCCTGGTCTCCAGAAGCCGCAAAGGCGATGATAAGGCTTTCGAGGTTCTCGTACGCAACTATCAGAAGCTGGTCTATAACGTCATCTACCAGATGAGCAGGGACCACGAAGCTACCCGGGACCTCACCCAGGAGACATTTCTGAGAGCTTACCGGGCCCTGCCCGGCTTCCAGGCGGACCGGAGCTTCAAGCCCTGGCTCCTGACCATCGCCCGCAACGCCACCCTCAACCACCTGCGCCGGCTCAGGGTCATGAGTGAGAATTCCCTGGACGAGCTCATGGAAAGCAATTCGGCAATGGAGCCCGTGGCCAGGCAGAGCGTCGAAGAAGAGGTGGAAGTGCGGCTCTCCACCTCGACTCTGAACCGGGCTCTGGATGACCTTCCCATCAAGCAGAAAGAAGTCTTCGTGCTTCGCTACCAGCAAGACCTGCCTTATGATGAGATAGCGGAGATCACAGGCATGACCCTGAGCTCGGTCAAGTCCCTCCTCTTCAGGGCCAGGGACAATCTCAGAAGAGCTCTCAACGAACCGGAGTAATCCAAAGATGATGACTAATACAAACGAGACCAACGATGAATACTGCCTGAGACTCCGGGAAGAGCTGGAGCCCGATGCCCGGCCCAGCGCCGAGCAAGAGGAGCACCTGGCCGCCTGCGGAGACTGCGCCGCTTATATTGCAGATACTGCCGCGATAGTCGAGCTTGCCAGAGCCATGCCTCAATTCGATGTGAGCGAGGAGCTCACCCAGAGCATCATGAAAGCAACCCGGCAGGGGCGGAGCAAGCAGAGCGCCACCATGGCCGGTGCGATCGTGGTGCTCGGCTTCCTTTTCTTCCTGTTCTCGATAGAAACCTGGGAAACGACATGGGGCATTCTATCCTGGCTGATCGGGCTGGCCGCCATGGTAATCTTCAAATACCTGGCGGAAGAACCGGCACGGGAGTCGGCGACCTGATTATGACAAAGGAAGACAGAGCGAAAATAAGATGGCAAGCCATGCTTGTCGGCCTCGCTCTGTTTGCCTCCATGGCAATCGCTCCAGCACTGCCGGCCGGCTCCCAGGAGATGCCTCGCCTGGAGGCAAGAGCGAGAGAAATTCTCAAGCAGAATAGTCCAGCACTGGCAGAGGCGCTCAGGAAAAGGCCCCGGCCCGGGCTGACCTTCCGCGCCTGGGCCAACAAGCCCAAACCGTTTGCGGCTTCTTTCCTCTTCTGCGCTTTCATCTCGATCATCGGCACTGGCTTTTTCCCGGGCTTCATCAACTCGGCAAGAGCCGCCACCAGAAAGAAATTCTGGCGCTGCCTGGGAGTCTCGGTCATGGTCCTGATCACCGGACTGATGCTCTCTACGATTCTTTATCTCATCGAGATAGGCATTACCCTGGCCCATCTGATCGCAGCCTGCCTGCAACTCATTCTCCTTGCCGGCCTCTGCGTGGCGGTCAGCACCATGGGTCACGCGATTCTCGCCCGCACCGGGCTTTCCCGGAGCGACTGGGCGGCCCGCCATCCCCGGCTCTTCAATCTCCTGGTGGTTTTCACCGGCAGTCTCCTTTTCGCTCTCATGGTCCAGATCCCCGGCTTCGGCAAAATTCCGCCTGTGGGCATACGCATCGCGGTGCTCCTGGCCCTGGTGGGGGCCGGCGGGCTCTTGCGCGCTACCCTTCTCAAGCCGAAGGGTGAAGAAGAAGGCGCTTAGATCCGGATACAGAGACGACCTCGCGACCCACCGCCGCAGCCACCGGTCCCAGGCTCGTCATGAGCCGGCGCATCTCGCCCAGAGAGATCGCCTGCCTGGCATCGGAGACAGACTGCTCGGGACGGGGATGGCATTCGATGATCAAGCCGTCGGCACCGGCAGCGATGGCAGCCCTGCTCAGGGAGGCCACCAGCTCGCGCTTGCCCGCCGCATGGCTTGGATCGACGATCACCGGCAGATGGGTCAACTGCTTGAGAAGCACCACCGCTCCCAGATCGAGAACATTGCGGGTGGCGGTGTCGAAGCTGCGTATGCCTCGCTCGCAGAGTATGACATTGCGATTCCCGCCGGCAAGCAGATACTCGGCGGCCAGAAGCAGCTCTTCCACCGTCGCTGACAGCCCGCGTTTGAGCAGCACAGGCTTGCCCACCCCGGCCAGAACCTTGAGAAGCTCGAAGTTCTGCATGTTGCGGCTGCCTACCTGAAAGACGTCGCAGGACGAGGCGGCTTCTTCTATCTGCAGGGCCGACATCACCTCGGTGACCACCGGCAGACCCGATTCGAGCCGGGTGCGCCTGAGAACCGCGAGACCTTCACAACCCAGTCCCTGGAAAGAATAAGGGGAGGAGCGCGGCTTGTAGACGCCGCCCCGCAGGGCGCAGACACCGGCGCTCCGTAGAGCGGCGCCCACCGAGGTCATTTGCTCCTGGTCCTCCACGGCACAGGGACCGCCCACTATAAAAAGAGTCCTGCCTCCGCAAGTGGTGCCCGGCGCGATGGTCACCACCGTATCCGGTTGACCGTCAAGACGATGGACCTGCAACTGGCTTTTCATTATATTTCTCCTCGAAATTGAAATGGGATTCGAAAATTCGGTCAAATCACCATCGCCAGCGCCGGCCCGGAATATAGAGCCGGGACGGGAAGGAGTATTCGAGTCGGAGAAAAAGATTGATCTTGGTCATATTCGAAAAAAAAACCGCAGGACCTGGGTCTGCGGCTCACCGGATATTACTCAAAAAGCTTGCACGAGCTAGAGCAAAGGCGGTGAGCCCTTAAATCCCCAGGAGGTCTGCCAGTTGATTGCGAATTCTTGCATGGCAGCAGTCTAGACCAGGGTCGTAACCCGGTCAATGAAGAACCGGGCAATGATTACACAGGGTAAACAGGAGGCTAGAATAATCAGTGTCTCGAACCGTCCCGTAACAGAAACAGAAACCATGAACATAATAGTAGCGATTGACGGATCTCACTTCTCCAGAGTAGCGGTGGACAGGCTCATCGAAAGGCCCTGGCCGGAAGGCACCCGAATCCGGGTGGTCCACGTGGTGGAGCCGTTCCACCCCGAATATGCAGCCTGGCACGCCAACTATGTACCCCTGGCTCTCCAGGCCCAGAAAGAGCTGGTGGACGCCGCCCGGATCATGGTGGACGAGACCGTCGACCAGCTCAAAGCCCGCTTCGGCGAAGATGCCGTGGAGGGGGAGATTCATGAAGGCTATATCAAGGATCGGATTCTCGAGCTTGCCGAGTCCTGGCCGGCGGACCTGATCGTAGTCGGGTCTCACGGTCGAAAAGGAATTACCAAGTTCCTTCTGGGCAGCGTCTCGGAGGCAATCATGTCTCACGCTCCCTGCTCTGTGGAAGTTGTCCGGGTCAAGGACGATCCGGACGAAGACGATTGAGGTCGAGACTCTTCTGAGCCTGGTCTAACCTTGTTCTTCCGGTGGCGCTTTGTAGGGCTCGAAAAAGGCCTGCCGGCCGCCCAGGAAGAAAAGCGAGATTACCAGGTGAATCACCACAATCGAAACAAACAAAACGCCTGATGTCTCGAAATAGCCCGATTGCATAGGTATGGCTCCAGTCGGCTGCAAAAGTGTACAAATCTAACTATACCCGGTAAGACCGGCAGATTATAAACATTTGAGGCTGGACCTCGATGGCGCCCGAACCCGGCTATCCCCTTGTAATATGACGTATTGAGCCGATTCACCGGGCTTAACACGCTCCTGGCAGCCGTTTGATATGTGATATAAAATCGGTGGATCATTTGGATTACCAGAAACAATCGAAGAGACATTACACCGCTTAAGGGGGTAGATTGATGGACGCTACTAAACGGTTCTTGCCGCTATCGCTGGCACTGATGCTGGTCGGCGCAATGGGACCGGCTACAGCAAACTCCGTGCTCGACCCTTATGCCCATATCCAGGCTCCGCAACCGGCGGTCAAGAAGAAAGCCCCGGAGGTCCCGGCCGTTGACAACATGGCCACCCCTCAAACTTATGTGACCATGCCTATGGGCGACCTCTCCGCCGAGAAGAAAGAGGCTGGCGGTGGCGGCATCATCGGCACCATGCTCTCGCCCTTCTCCAGCATGGGCGACCTGACAGGCGGTGCCGGTAACGCTTTCAAAGCAGCCGGCCAGGGAATGGTGAGCGGCACCAAAAAGATTGGCAGCGGTATCGCCAAAGGCGCCAGCGCCATCGGTCAGGGTGTCAAAGACGCCTCGGGCAAACTCGTGGACGGCAGCCAGGCTGTCGGCGGCAAAGTCGCCTCCATGGGCTCCGACCTCATGCCCGGCGGCGGCAAATCCACCCCCAACCGCACAGCCCTCAACGACATCTATGAAGGCAAAGCCAGAGAGGGAATGAACGACAATAATGCTGCCGATAAAAAGCCGGAAGTAGCCTCGGCGGAAAAGAACAACAACCGCCTGGCCGAAGCCGAGATCAAAGTGGCAGGCAGCAAGCCCAAGAAAGGACTTTTCGGGCTGGGCGGTCACAAAGAGACCGCTCCCGACGGCGAGCACCAGAGCGCTTTCTATCAGGTCTCCCAGGAGCACAACGGCAAGGCCCTGCAAACCTCCGAGGAGAAGAAACCTGCCATCGCTACCGCTCCGCCCAAAGCCAGGAGAGGGAAGAAATCCCATTTCGGACTTTCTCTGGGTATTCCCGGGCTCAAAAAGAAAGAAGCGCCGGCAACCGAGCAGGTTAGCGAGCCCACCGGTCTGACCGCCAGCAAACCAGCCGGCGATCTCGATCCGGCACCATCGGCGGTGTCCGCCCCCGAGCAACCAGTGACAGCCAGGACCGCCACCCTCGACCCCATGGCCGCCCTGGGCGAAGAGAAGACCGAGACCGCCAGCGTCCCCGCCGAAGCGACGCCCCCGGCTCAGCAACAGGCCCCTTCGCCTGCCGTCGCCAGAACCGGCAAAGGCTCCATGATGAGAGGCTTCTCCAAGCTCAATCCCTTCTCTCACAAGAAACAGACCGCCAGCACTCCCGGCCAGCAGCTCTGAGCCTGAAGCCCGAGGTCAAACAGACAGTAATCCTCGAGCCTTCCCGCCTGGGAGATGCTCTTGGCAAGCCGATCGTTGTAGCCAGCGAGTCTTTCCAGAAGACCGGCAGCTTCAAGTTCCGGGCAGCATTGAACGTAGTGCTCAACTCGGATAGCCCTCACTTCGCCGCTACCTCGTCGGGGAATTTCGGTCAGGCCCTGGCTCATGCTTGCGAGCTCGAGAAGAGAAAGTGCACCCTGGTGATGCCTGACACCTCGGCGAAGGTGAAGATCGAGGCGGCAAAAGCCCTGGGAGCCGATGTGCGCCTGGTGGACCTGAGCAAGAGAAGCCGGAGTCAATGGCTGGATCTGGTTGTCAGGGAGCTGAAAGCAACCGGAGAAGCAGTGGAGGTGGTAAGCCCCTACGACGATCTCCGGGTGATCGAAGGCAATGCCAGCCTGGTGGAAGACCTGCTTCCTTACAGAGACCGCTTCGATACGGTGATCTGCCCGGTGGGGGGAGGCGGGCTCAGCGCCGGCATAGCCCGGGGCCGAGATCGTCAGGGTCTTGATTTCGCTCTGTGGGGAGCGGAGCCCCGGGAAGGAAATGACGCCAGCCGCTCTCTGGCCGAAGGCCGCCTGATCGCCAACCAGAAAGAGCCGGCTACCCTGGCCGACGGCGCCCGCACCCTGAGCCTGGGCAAGCTCAATTTCGAGATCCTCAAAGACAGCCTCGCCGGGATAGTAGAGGTGGAAGAGAAGACTCTGAGAGAAGCGGTGAAAATGTATTTCGAGCTTGCCAACCTGAAAGTCGAGCCCACCGGCGCCCTCAGTCTGGCCGCCCTGATGGAGCGACCGGAACTGTTCGCCTCGAGCCGGCCTCTCCTCATTGTGAGCGGCGGCAATGTCGATGCTGAGCTCTACGCCAGCCTGATTACTTAGTTAGGGACCCCTGCTAAAGAGATCCTGTTCTAGACTACCGAGAGTGCTACTCTCTCGCGCTCGCCTTCGACGATAGCCCGGGCACGTCCGAGACTGCGCGGGAATTCGCGCCCCCGCATCAGGAGGTGCTTGTCGTAAGACTCGGGCTCGTAGTGAGCCTGGAAGTAATCGATGGCATCCTCGACGTCGAACTCTCTGCAGGAGAATATATCGAGGGTGGCAAAGCCTTTGTCGGGAAAGGTGTGAATAGAGATGTGAGACTCGGCTATGAGTATCACTCCGCTCACTCCCCAGTCGTCCTCGACATTGCCGTGATACGTAAACACGTATGGCGGCATTATCTTGGTCATATCGAGCCTTTTCGGATACGCGTCGAGCATAGTGCTCAGAGCGTTCAAGTCAGCGAGTTTTTCACGTGGGCATCCGTAGGCTTCTAGGATGAGATGTGGTCCGAACATGTTTCTTCCCCCTTTTGCGCCTGTCGCAGACAGACGATGTTGTGAAGTAAAACGAAGAACAAAACGCCGGTCTCTAGCGAGCTAAAGCTCGTCGTTTTGAGGGGTACACGAAACGCTTACTTAACACCAATGCGAACTACAGTCGTCCTGGGAGTTGGGCGTTTATTGTGTCTCTAACAACCTCCTTAGTTGTATCTAAAATGAGGACCAGTTATTCTACAGCATTTGAAATCGCCGTTGGCGTTTTTTTATCGATTTTACGAAATCTGTAAATTGTCCGGTCCAGCAGTCATTACGGGCGCGACAAAAAGGCCGCAAAAAACTTTTTACCCGATCGGGCCGAAATGAAATCGTCCTTTCTCAGATCCTTAATCTCAGATTCTCACCTTATGCGTCATAGCCCGCAGACTGCCAGGGAAATTGGCGCTGATGTCGCTTAACAGATCGTTGCTGGCATTTACCCAGAACTGCGAGCCAACGAGAATCACCTGATTGCGATTGCCCCCGGGGAAGTGAATCATCACCGGGTCCTCGCCCTTGTGTGAGTTGAGAATATCTTTGAGACGGTGAAGATCCGAGAAAGACTGCTCTTTCTCGAGGAAAATATCCACCAGGCTGGCCTCGCTGATCGGTCTTATGGAGCTGGCGGTGACGCTCCAGTTGTCCTCGAATTTGCGGACCTTGCCTTTGACCAGGAGCAGCGACTGGGGAGCCAGGACCTCGCCGGGAATCTGCTCGAGGAGATCGCTGTAGAGAACCACTTCGCATTTGCCCGAGAGGTCCTCCATATGGACGATACCCAGGAGCTTGTTCTGGCGGGTGAGCTTCTTCTCGATGCTGTTGGCCAGACCACCAATGATACAGGTAGTGCCGTCGGAGCTCTCCCTGAGCTCTTTGATGGCGTGGGTGGTCAAAAACTTGAGACGATTGGCCACTCGCTTCAGTGGATGGCTGGTGACGTAGAATCCCAGGAGCTCGTGCTCCATGACCTGCATCTCGGCTTCTTTGAATTCATCGCCGTCGCCTCTCAAAGGCTGGTCCAGGGTGACACCCTCGCCCCCGGCCACGGCGAAAAGGCTCATCTGTCCCGAGGCCATCTCGGACTGCCGGCGAGCGCTGCGGTCTACCAGGTCGTCGAGATTCTCCAGGGCCTGCTTGCGGGTGATTTCGAGGCTCAAGCAGGCACCGCATTTGATGAGGGCCTCGAGAGCCCGCTTGTTCACTACCCGCAAATCGATCCTGGTGAGAAAGTCCTGGATGCTCGAGAATTTGCCCTGGCTCTCCCGCTGATGGACGATCTCGGCAATCGCCGCTTCGCCGACATTTTTCACCGCCGAGAGACCGAAACGAATCGAGCCGTTGTCGGCGGTGAACTCGGCGCCGGAAACATTGACGTCGGGCGGGTAGATATTGATGCCCATGGTCTGGCATTCGGCGATATAGCCCTGTACCTTGTCCTGCTCGCCTGCCACCGAGGACAGTAGCGCCGTCATATACTCCACAGGATAATGAGTCTTGAGATATGCCGTCTGATACGTGATCATGGCATAGGCCTGGGAGTGCGACTTGTTGAAGCAGTACTCGGCGAACTGGAGCATGGTGTCGAAGAGCTGCTCGGCGACCTCCGCCTTGATGCCCCGCTCGGCGCAGCCCTTGTAGAAGATCTCCCGGTGCTTTTCCATCTCCTCGGGCTTTTTCTTACCCATGGCCCGCCGCAATAGATCCGCCTGTCCGAGGCTGTATCCCCCGAGCTCCTGAGCGATCTTCATGACCTGCTCTTGATAGACGATCTGCCCGTAAGTGTCCTCAAGAATCGGCTCCAGCTCCGGAGTGACATAAGTGATCTTGGCCTTGCCGTGCTTGCAGTCGATGAATTTGTCGATCATCCCCGAATCCAGGGGACCCGGGCGATAGAGCGCGATGAGCGCCGAGATGTCCTCCATGTTTGAGGGCTTCATGTCTCTTGCCACCTGGCGCATACCCGATGACGTCTCGAGCTGGAAGATCCCGGATAGATCGCCGTTGCTGATGGTCTGGAAGACTTTCTCGTCATCCAGCGGGATCTTGTCCGGATCGATCTCGATACCCCGGGTCTGGCGGATGATCTTCACGGCCTTGTCGATCATGGTGAGGTTGCGCAGACCGAGGAAGTCCATCTTCACCAGGCCTACATAAGCCAGGTCTTCCATATAGAACTGCGAGATGATGGTGCCGTCGTTATTGCGCTGGACCGGCACCAGCTCCTCCAGGGGCACATCGGAGATGACCACCCCGGCTGCGTGCATGCCGAAGGTCTTGTTGACCCCCTCGAGACTCTGGGCCAGATCCACCACCTGCCGGGCTTCGTCGTCGGTGCTGTAGATCTTCTTGAACTCCGGATGCTCCGAAAGCATCTCTTTGAGCGGAGTGGGCTTGCCCCTGACCACCGGGACCATCTTGGCGAGCTTGGTGGACTCGGCGAAAGGATATTCGAGAACCCGGGCTACGTCTTTGATCACCGCCTTGCTGGTCATGCGGTTGAAAGTGATGATCTGGGAGACCTTGTCCTGACCGTATTTCTCGGCGGTGTACTTGATGATCTCGTCCCGGCGCTCGATACAGAAATCGGTATCGATATCGGGCATGGACTTTCGCTCGGGATTGAGAAAACGCTCGAAGAGGAGGTTGTACTTGATCGGATCGATATTGGTGATCCCCAGGGCATAAGCCACCAGGCTGCCTGCCGCCGAGCCCCGGCCCGGTCCCACCGGAATGCCGTTGTCCCGGGCGAAGCGGATGAAGTCGGCGACGATGAGGAAGTAAGACGGGAAGTCCATGTCCTCGATCACCTTGAGCTCGGTGAAAGCTCGCTCTTCGTATTCCCTGGTGACTTCGCCGAGCTTTTCTTTGATCCCGTCGAAAACAAGCTTGTTGAGGAAACTCTTGTCGGTGTGACCGGGTGGCACGTCCACCTTGGGCAGGCGGGGGTTGCCGGCGAGCTTCACCGGCTCCACCTTGTCGGCTATCTCGAGAGTGCTGAGGATGGACTCTTCGATAAGCTCGGTGTCCAGGTGGTCCCGGAAGAGATAAGACATCTCGTCGCCGTTCTTGATGTATTCCCAGCCGGTGAATTTCATCCGGTTGGCGTCGGTGACCATTTTGCCCATCTGGATACAGAGAAGACAGTCATGGGCCCGGGCGTCGCGCTTTTCGGTGAAGTGCGAGTCATTGGTGGCGCAGAGTTTGATGCCCAGCTCCCGGGAGATCTTGACGAGCTGGCGGTTGACCTTGCGATCCTCGGGGGTGCCGTGGTCCTGGATCTCTATATAGTAATTGTCGCCCAGGACTTCTTTGTACCAGGCAGCGGCTGCCCGGGCCTCGTCATAATGATCCCTGAGCAGGTGCTGGCTGAGCTCGGCACCAAGACAGCCCGAGAGGACCACCAGCCCGTCCGAGAACTCGGCGAGCATGTCTTTGTTGATGCGGGGCTTGTAGTAATAGCCGTTGAGATGCGCACGGGAATTGAGACGGACGAGATTCTGGTAACCGGTCTTGTTGATTGCCAGAACCGTCAGGTGATAGAGGTCCTGTTTCTTCTTGCGGTCGGTGATATCGCCGTCGACGATATAGGCCTCGCAGCCGATGATCGGCTTGACCCCGCCCATCTCGTGACAGGCCTTGGTGAGCTCGATGGCGCCGTACATGACACCATGATCGGTGATCGCCACCGCCGGCATGTTCTCGGCTTTGGCCTTCTTGACCAGCTCCTTTATCCGGGTGGCTCCATCCAGGAGACTGTATTCGGTATGCAGGTGCAGCGGAACATATGGACGCGGGCTCATGGCGAGCACTCCTTCGCTCTGGTCTGATCTGATCTAATTCAATATACGAAATTTCGCGCCGGTTAGTTCAATTCGCATATCCACCGCATATACAAATCCACTCAAAAAGAAAAGCCGGTCATTGCTTGAATGACCGGCGGGAGTTTCAGAGGGGGAGGGGGAGTCGCTAAAAAACCAGCTCGCGCAGATGCGGGATCGCCCGATTACGCCGGGACCGTCTGCGTACAACCGAATTGCGGTGGCCTTCCCGGGGCTTTTTGTCAAGCTCCAGCTCGGCGGCTATGGAAGCAGTCACCTCCTGCTGCTCGACTTGAGCGATGGCCTGTCTGAACCACATACGGAGGCATCTTATCTCGTCTGCTGTAATAACTTCGTCATTCATAGAATGCTCCTTATAATCAAAGTAAGCCCCTGCCAGGGACTCGTCTTATGTGCTCGCGTCACACGCTTGCTGTTGAGACATCTGATTGCATTCTATTCACTTCTCAAGAGCCCGCAACACTTGACATCCTCGATCCAGATTACGTTTGGATAAGTCGCCCGAATGCCTTATCCACCAGGCATTTCCAGACCAGCCACTTTGGTAAGAAAAGTGGATTCATTAAGCGGCTGACATCAAATCGGTTGTTTACGCCCCCCGAAGATCCAGTTCATGGCTATGAAAATACCGGGAATGGCCATAAGAGGAAACCAGGCCAGATATATAAAAGGAATGCCGGAGAATAGGAGCATCCAGCCAAGACATATGGGATGGCTGCGGAAAAAGGCAAGGGATGTGGCAGGCACATGATGAGGAGGGGACCCTTCCGTCTCAGCCATGAGGCTCAGGCGGCTCAGCTCCGAGAGAGTCGGATCCGTAGCTTTGCGGGGCAGGTTTCTCGAAATGAAGTGCAACCCGGCAAGAATGAGGACCACACCGACACTCTTGATGGTCTCGTTGATCGATGGGAAATCGACGACCCCGAGCTGGAGCTTCTGGCAGAGTATGCAGCAGTTAATATAGAGAACGAAATAGAGCACCGCGGCGATCACCGGGGTCCTGCCCGAGATCCGGCCCGAAATGAGACGCGAGAACAGGGTCGGCTTCGAGGCGGGCTGAGAAGGCGAATCTCCATCCTGGTGCTCTTCATCCAGACTGAAAGAGAGCTTCCCGGCGGTCATGGAATTGGCGGCGATATGCCGGTAGCGCCCCAGCCTGGCGCCGGCGAAGGTGGAGGCGAACAGGGTGGTGAACAGAAAGACCATCTCCTGCCAGCATCCGACTACCTTATCCAGATGGTCAAGACTATTGAGACCCCGCACACCGGCAATCGGCACTACCAGTAGTATCAGGAAGGCAAACAGACCGGTGACGGCTCCCAGGACGATCGCCCCTGGACGATTGAGCCTGACGAACAGCCCGCTCACTTGACGCTGGCAGCACCGAGATAACGCAGGCAGGAGCGCACTAGCCCTTCGACGTCTTCGGGAATGACGTCCTCTTTGCCGATCTCGGTGAGAGCGAGATTGATCTCGGTTATGGTATAGCCGAGCCCTTCGAGGATAGAGCGCACTTCGTCCCGGGTCTGACCGCTGGTATAAGCAGCGGCATCGGCACCAGCGCCTGAAAGGGATTTGCTGAAAGCATCGAGCTTGCCTTTGAGCTCCAGGACAATCCGCTCCGCCACTTTCTTGCCGACTCCGGGCGCCTGGCTGATCATCCTGGTGTCCTCCTGCTCGACAGCGGTGACGAGCTGGCTGGCGCCCAGGGTGCCCACAAGGGAGAGCGCCATCTTGGGACCGACTCCGGAGACTTTCTGGAGAGCCTGGAAGAGCTTGCGCTCGGAAGCGGACTCGAAGCCGAATATTGTCAGATCGTTTTCCCTGACAGCAAGCAGGGTGTGGACCAGGGCCTCTTCGCCAGTATCAGGAAGAGCCAGTATGCTGCGGGGCGACATGCGGATCTCGAAACCGACTCCCGAGACCTCGAGAACGACCCTGTCCTCCTGACCGCCCAGGAGATCTTTAGCCCGAATCGTACCCTTGAGAAAGGCGAACAAGCCTCTGTCCCCCTCGAGTTGTCAGCAAAGTGCGATCTGAATGAGATATCGGGGCGAGAGGATTTGAACCTCCGGCCTTCCGCACCCGAAACGGACGCGCTACCAAGCTGCGCTACGCCCCGATTGAGCTTATATTAACATGGCCGCCCGGCACAGATCACCTGCCCGGCAAAAGCATGGACGCTCCTTAACACTGCCCCGCCGGAAAGTCATTCCGCCATGAGACTGCGGTTTCCGCCTTCTCTGTGAGCCTGCTCCACCGCCGCCCGGGCATGGGAGAGCAGGATCTTGCCCTCATCGTCCATATGAGGGGCGAACTGGCAGATCCCTACTGCCACGGTGATGCTCAGGGTCTCGTCTTCAGCGGTGAAAGTGCTCGTCTCGATGGTGGTGCGCAGGCGCTCCGCCACCTCGATGGCCCCCTCTCGCGGAGTGACGGTGAGAGCCACGGTGAACTCGAAAGGACCCGAGCGCACGACGATGTCCGAATCGCGCATCTGGCGGCCGACAATCACCGCAAGCTGGGTGACGATGGAGTCGGTCTTCTTCTGGCCGAACTTCCTGGTCAGCTCCTTGGCGTTGTCTACGTCAAGAATGACAACACTGAGAGGAACGCCGTAGCGCCTGGACTGCTTGATGCCAAGACCGAGGAATTCGCCCAGGAAGCGAGCGCTCTTGAGCTCGGTGAGCTGATCGGTGAGGGAAAGCTCTTTGATCTGTTGCTCTTTGCGCTTGAGCTCGTCTCTCAGGGCTTTCTCCCTGAGAATGCTCTTCACTCTCGAGAGCAGCTCTTCAGGCTGAACAGGCTTGAAGATTATGTCCTCGTTCTCGATCCGGTCGCCGGGAGGCACCGGATCTTCACGGGAGCCCAGGAAAATGATCGGGATCTCGGCGGTCTTCTCTTCCTTCTTCAGGCGCTGAAAAACAGCCTTGCCGCCCATGAGAGGCATGTTGAGATCGAGGACGATAACGTCCGGGGTCCTCACCTTGCAGGCGGCTATCGCTTTGAAGCCGTCATTGGCGGTATCCACGGCATAACCTGCTTCTTTGAGAACCTCTCCGAGAAGCAGGGTATTGGACTGCTCGTCGTCTACTACAAGGATCTTCTGGCCATGCTTCACGGTCTGAAACTGCTTCCCGGGCGTTAGTACGAATATTCGAGGATCACAGCCGCTTGAGAACCGGCCGGACCAGCCAGAGCACCTGAGGCTGAAGGCTGATATTGGAGATGATAACCGCTTGACGACCCTCTCAACAATCTCTTGCCCGACTTATAAATGGAATTCTCGGTATGTGAAACATTTCAAGGGAAGTTCTCCCGGGCCTCTCGAGCAAAAGCTGGTCCTCCCGGACCATGGCTACAAAATCAGCGAGCTCCAGACCGAAATGAGATGGGAAGAATCGCTCCACCCGGGGAAGCCCTCTGGAAATCAGCTTTCTTGCCCCTTCATGATTATCTCGGCCGAGATGGTAATAAGCCACCGCTATCTGGATGACCCCCTGGATCAGCTCACGATCGGGCTCCTGATAAGATTTCCAGACCTCTTCCAGGGTCTCGTGACAGTCATAGAAAAGCCTGGCGTTGAACTCTTCGATGCCCTTTCTGAAATCATCTTGCAGATCCGGGGGCAGATGGTTCATAAAGGAAGATCCCGACTCAGCTCAGCGAAGCAATGGCGACGATATCGAGATCGCCGGGCAGGCTCTCGAGCTCGGCCCGGGCCAGGGAGACTACCTGGGCCGTGTCGAGCAGTCCGGAGAGATCGATGATGCGCGAGCCGGCAAGCAGCACCGTATCAGGTATCACCTTTCCGGCATCACCCCAGGTGGCATGCTCTTCCAACAATTCGACAATCGCTTTCTCGGCGCCTGACACATCGGTGGCAGCTATAACGGCATCGCGGAATTGCAGACGCACGCTGCCGCCCCGGTCCAGGACCCGAACCGACTTGATCGGGCTGTGCCAGAGGCCCATGAGCCGGGAATCGCTCTTCTCCGACTGGAATATCTTATAGAAGCGCCCGGCGAAGATCTCACGAACCGCCTCTTTCTCGACCCGCATCGAGTCAGCCGCTGTCTTGATCATCTCTTCGTCGAGAGCAGACTCGGATCCACTGGTTTGTTTCTGCTCCTCGGTCAGGGCGCTTGCACCGACGGCAGTGGCACGCACCACACTGGTGCGGTTGTCCACCTCGACCTGCACCTCGATGGTGGCGGGATCGGCACCCATCTTCTCCACGGCCTCATGGGCGTCATGCCTGACCCTGAGGATGTCCTCGTTGCTCGGATTGACGATCTGGCGCTCCACGGTTTCTCTAATCAGAGCCAGGGCGACACCGATAGCCGATATGACATCGGCATTGCGAGCCAGTTGATGGCGCAGACCCATTTGCTTCGCCACATAGGGCACGATAGCGGCAGCGCCGCCGCCGCCACCCACAAGAGTCACCATCTCGGGATCGAGCTTGTGATCGGCGATCAGGGCTTTCACCACCGGGATGCATTTCTGGGCGGCAATCTGCAAGATCCGCTCGGCGATGTCGGCAGGGGGCTCGGCGATGAAATCGCCGACCACTTTAATCGCTTTCTCGATGGCTTCGCGATCGCCTCGAGCGCAATCGCCTTCCGGAACAAGACCGAGATAGTTGGCGGCACAGGTGGGCGTGAGAGCCAGAGCCTGACCCGAACTCTTGCCGGCTACAAGAGAAAGATAGTCCGCCGGGTCTCCGGGGCTCGGGCTGAGAAGCTCGACACCGAGGCGCTCGCCGGCGTCGCCTTCGACATTCTCGAAAGCGCTATAGGCAAGCCCGGCGATATGAGCCGATCGGGGTCCGACATCGACGATCTTGCCCCCTTTTATTCTAGGCAGCGATCCTCCGGCCACCCCGACGGTGCGCACATCGAGAGTGCGCATATAGACTCGATGGCCGCCTATCTCGGCGGTTTTCACTCTCGCCCGGCCGTTGTGAATCGCCGATATATCGGTACTGGTGCCGCCAACCTCGAGAAAGATCCCGTCGCTTATCCGCAAGAACATCATCGCCGCCGCCACCCCGGCAGCCGGACCGGAGAGCATGGTCAGGATCGGACGCCGGCGCATGGCCTCGATATCCATGACTCCGCCGTCCGAGCGCATGATCATCACCGGCGCCTTGATGCCGGCTTCACGAACGCTCTTCTCGGTCATATCGGCGCTCTCGATCATCTTGGGGAGCATGGAGGCATTGATCACCGCCGTGCGTGTCCTCACCTTGTAGCCGTAGAGCTGGCTCACCTCGTGCCCGGCGGTGCAGGGTATATTCATGGCTCGCACTATGTCCACCACCTCTTTCTCGGC
>Ga0226835_1000281_pt1 | contig 73909 bp, 76 predicted proteins | sample LAC_MetaG_1_FD_163627 | JGI IMG/M metagenome (GOLD analysis project Ga0226835, IMG submission 163627) | Anaerobic ammonium oxidizing microbial communities from anammox membrane bioreactor (MBR) in UC Berkley, California, United States -... | ecosystem: Engineered > Bioreactor > Anaerobic >... | reverse complement strand
ATCCTGGTAACCCCGGTTCGAATCCGGGTGGGGTCACAACACAAATGAGAAGGGCACGCCCAGTATGGTGCGTGCCCTTTTCGGAAAACAGTGAGTCAGTTCTGGGTCGGCGTGGAAGTTTCCGGCGGGGTCGGGCGAAACGCCCACCACAGGAAGACCACGACGACGACGGTATAAACGATTGCTGCGGGAATACCCAGAAAGTGGGCGATCAGTACACCGATCCCCACCAGAATGGTGATCCCCAGTAGCGCCAAAAGCGCCATGCCGATTGCCAGATATAAAAAGAACCTCCGGCAACCTTCCATTCCCGCTTCAATCAAACCAGTCATACCAGGCATGTCCTACTCCTTTTCTAAACAAGGACAGGAAAAGTACCTATAAGTGCCTAGTAGCGCTCGAGATACCCTTGCTGTCCTTGAAGAAAAGAGGCGGATTCACTGTCTATTAATGTTCATAAACCGGCTGATGAGCGGTAGTTCGCTCACAGCCAATTTATCCCTTGAGTATAGCTCAAAATGCCTTAAAAGTAAATAATTATAGGCTATTTCCAGGCTAAAAATACATCCTTTTTACTCCCAAAAATGTGGATAAATTACATTCATACCTCATAGTTGTAACTATAGGCCTAAAAATGGTAAAATATACTGCTTCATTGTTCGTCCGATTGAATTGAAAGAGAGTGAGAAAATGAAGCGTTTAGTATTAACCCTGACAAGCAGCCAAACTGCTGATGACCAGCAAAAGGCGCTCCAAAGGGAGTTAGATAACGGGTACGAAGTCATTGGAGTTATCAACACTGTGTCGAAGAATCCTTCGTCTATGCCAAGTGCAACGAAGTTCTATCACACGCGTCACTTGATTCTCCGTCCGAAGACAGCACCAAAAAAACGCCGTTTCTTTGGACTCTTCTAAAACCCACCCCAACCCAAACGCGGTAGTCCGAGTGGCTGCCGCGTTTTTGCATCTCTTAGGGTACACTAGTGACATGCCACAGCTTGTTCTTCCCAGCACTGACTACCAGGATAGTTTCCTGGCGGCTCTCCTAGAGTTCCAGGCAGAGGACTTACCGAATTACAACTTTCAGGATCTGAACGCAGAGGAGCTGAGGTCCAACTTTCCTACCTACGTCCAGCAAGTCTTGTCAGAACGCCAGGGACTCAACTTGCCACCTGGCTATGTTCCCCACACAGTGTGGTGGCTGGTGGAAGGGCCAGAGTATCTGGGAAGAGTTGATATTCGCCATGAACTCAATGAACACCTGCTGCAACTGGGTGGACACATCGGCTACAGCATCCGTTCCAGCCAACGACGGAAAGGTCACGGCACGCTCGCTCTCAAGCTGGCACTCGAGAAAGCCCGGGAACTGGGACTGCACAAGGTACTCGTCACCTGTGACGTCAATAATATCGGCTCTAATAAGATCATTCAGGCCAATGGTGGTGTATTGGAAAATACGGTGGAGGCAGGGGAGGGAAATCCTCCTAAAAATCGATACTGGATCACTCTGGACTGAGGCGGCGCGCTGAAGTTCCGTCGAGGTTCCAGAAAAGACACACTTATTTTCAAGCAATGTATAATATTCCCGCCAAGAGGTCATAAGCGATCTCCTGGTCAAAAACCGTTTTTATGGAGGCAGAAAAAAGTTGGGTAAGAGAAGCAAATCCAAAAGCGGTGGCCCGAAAGGGCAAAAAACAGAAGGGTCATCAGTCCTCATCAGACGCGGACGCAAGGAGCGCCGCATCAACCGCCGTTGGCTTCCCCAGTGGAAGGCTAAGGGCTGGTACGAAGTCTAGATTCGGCTGATGTCCGCATACTCCGCCCACCAACGCTTCGGCCGCGGTGGGCTTCTTTTTTTTCTTACTTGTCCTGTATGATGTGTGCGTGACATTTCGCAAACTTCTTTTGCTCCTTGGGGGGGCTGGCTTGGTGGCCTCGCTGACTTTTACTGTCTGGATGATGTTCGGACAGGGTCAACCTTCTACAGGTTCTAATCTTTCTTTCCAAAACTTGCCACTCAATCAATCCACGAATTCCGACGCGATCAGCTATGTGGCGCTGGGGGACTCCTATACTGTCGGGCAAGGAGTTCCCCCTGCAGAAAGCTGGCCGGCCCAACTGACCGACGCAGTACGAGCGGAAGGGACTGATCTGTCCCTGGAAAGAACCCTTGCTGGCTCTGGGTGGAGAACCGAGGAGCTGATTGAGCAGGGACTCCCTTTTCTTGCCTCAATCCAGCCGCAGTTTGCGACCGTGATGATCGGGACAAACGATATGATCCGCGGAGTGCCTCCTGAAGTATTTCGACAGAATCTCGGGCTTATCCTTGATACGCTGTCTGAGTATATGCCGCCACAGCGTATTATCCTGATTACTATTCCCGACTACTTTGCAACGCCTGGCGGGCAACGATATGTCCGAGAAGACGTGGACTCTCAAGAGTACTTAATCACATTCAATGACATTATTAAGCGAGAAGCCGAGACTCGTGGGATTGCACTCGTCGACATCACAGATCTTTCCCGAGAGTTAGGAATAGATCCTGACAGGCTCACAGTTGATGGCTTTCATCCTTCCGCCGCGGGCTACAGCCGTTGGGTCCAACTCATTACCCCGACTGTGGTACGCTTGCTTGCCGAATGAAAGAGCGATTCAAAACTATCTCCGCCATCCATCTCTTCTTCATCAAGAACGATCAAGTGCTGTTATCACGACGATATAACACTGGCTATCAGGACGGCAGCTACTCCGTCCCTGCTGGACATGTCGAAGAGGGAGAAAGTGTTATCCAGGCAGGAGTTCGTGAGGCCCTAGAAGAGGTCGGGGTCCGTCTCAGCGAAGGTGATCTGGAGTTTGGGCACGTGATGCACCGTAAAAGTGACCGCGTTTCCCTAGATTTTTTCTTTATCTGTCGAAACTGGCATAACGAGCCGCTGAACTGTGAACCTGAAAAGTGTGACGAACTGCGGTGGGTTCCCCTCAAACAGCTGCCCACAAATACGATTCCCTATGTTGTTACGGCGTTAGAGAAGGCACTTAACGGCGAAAAGTATTCAGAGTTGGGGTGGTAATTTTTTGGTTGTGATCCTACAGACGACTATCTTGTGCCGAGCGGAACTGGTGCTCCGCGCAGGTGAGATACTCATCTCTAGGATCAGCCCCTCGATATTGCAGAGGGGCTGAGAGCCACGTTGAAGGGGATGATGGGGCAGCATTTAGCTACCCCCAAAAGTGCTTCCCGCGCAGACGCGCCAAGGCGCTGCCTGAGAGAACTCAGTGCGCCACTCGGTCTGCCAGTTGGCGGGGAGCGTAAAGAGGTAGCCCGTACCGTAAGGGACGTTTTCGGGTCCCCCGAAGCTCGGCGACACCGGCATCTGCCAGTAGCCGCCGTTGCCGTCCACGATGCGAGGTGTGCAGTCCCCCGCGACCCAGAAGGCGAAGTAGATACCCTCGCCCACATGGAAAAACGCGGAGTCCGCACCCGAGCGGCGGGCGGGCGACGGCATGAACACGGTGCTGTCGGCGCGTGCCAGAACGGCGGCGGTCTGTTCAGCGGTTAAGCCGAACGGGGTGTTGGCGACCACCTCCAGCGAGGGGAGCGCCAATGTTTGGTAGCAGCGATGCTCCTGCGCGCTCACCGTCGTGATGTATGTCTCGACGGACGCACAGCCGATGTCTTCCCGGTACGGGTTGGCAATCAGCGTGTAGGACTCCAGAACCAGCGTTCCCACTTGGGTGCTGATAACAGGAGTCGCGACAATGGTGTTCCCGACGGGCGCAGGCGGACGGTAAACCGGTGCCTGCAGCTGGAACCGGAGAAGCACCCCGACAGAGAGCAGCACGATGGCTGCACAGAGTCCGAACAGCAGCAGGGTTTGCCGCTGTTGGACATGCGAAGACGGACGACGAGCTTGAGTTGCCATGGTTTTTTTATCCTTTCTACTCCTCAAACTCCCTGCTCGGGACATGTAGAATCTCCAGAGGAGGGAGCCGAGGAATAGACAACGTGACTGTTAAAGAGCAACGCTAGCGCCTTCAGGCTGCGATAGCCTATAGCGGCAAGCGCTACAACTCCGTCAAGTAATACTTACTTGATCAAAGTGACTAATTTTAGCATATTATAGGATAATTTGGAATGTGTAGCAGATAAGCACCGATTTTGTAAGGACCATGTAAAATACAGCTATATGCAAGCCGGACATGATTATATTGGGGTGGGGGTAGGGGCCTTAATCTTTAACGACCAGGGCCAAGTCTTCATGGGCAAGCGCGGCCCAAAAGCGCGCAATGAAGTTGGTAAATGGGAGATTCCAGGCGGCGCAGTTGAGTTTGGAGAAACATTTGAAGAGGCAATCAAACGGGAAGTCCTTGAGGAGTATGGCGTTACAGTCCGGGTGAAGGAGCTATTCCAGATTTGCGACCATCTTATTTTCGACGAAAAAGAGCACTGGGTTTCGCCGACTTATATCTGCGAGATTGTAGAGGGTGAGCCATGCATCAATGAGCCAGAAAAGTGCACCGAAATTGGCTGGTACAGCCCTCAGGAGGCTCTAAAACTACCACTCTCTATCGTTACCCAGCATGATATCGATACCCTGATTGAACGAGGATATTAGACTGCCAAAGTTGCCCTGGAGAAAGTTATAAAAGTTTGGGGGGACTTTCACCCACCTGTCGATTATTCATCGTCTGGGTTGGGGATCAAGGCTTCGACGACGAAGACCTCGATCACCGTTGTCTGCAAACCAATGAAGACGGAAAAGAGCCAGCGCGTGGTTTTGTTCCACTCCAGCTCACCAAACTCATTCCGCATCTGTTTCATGACGCTGGTCGTGATCCGCTGACTGGTCATATACATATGGGTGAACCAGTGCTGGAGATGGCGATTCACGACTTCTGCCGCTAGCTCGGCGCGGCTCTCTTCATCTTTCAGCATCTCTTCGAGCCACTGCTGAAACTGTGGCGGCCGTGCGGCCAGAATCAGGCGGCGGGCTTTGGGAAAGTCGGACAGCTTCTTTCCTCCGACGGAAATCATCCTATCAGCCCCATTGTCATACATCTGTTTCCACATCTGGAAAACTTTGGGAAACATGTGCGGCTCGCGCAGGTTTTCGATGGCGCGACTGACGATCTTCTCGGCGTACTGACGGATTTCCGCCGCGTTCGCCTCCAGATCAGACCGCAAACTTGCGGCAGCGACCACTTCCTCGATTGGGAGTTTGTTCCGAATCATTGACCGATTCCTCACTGTGCAGATAGATTAAGGTGCGCACCAAGAAAAACGAGCGTCTTGCCCGTTACCCCTGAAGCACATTAATATTATAGGATATTTCTCCAAAAACCTCAAGTGAGGCTACTTTTGGATATAGAGATAAACGCTATCTTCCTCTTGGTCTGCCTGCCACCGGGGAAAAGGAAACTGATTCGAGATAACACGGGCGCCTGGCTTGAGTTCAGCGCGGAGTTTTTTCCCCAAGCCTTTCATAATTGAGGGGTAGCCGTACACCGTAATAATGTCGTAATCGCTCAAGTCTGCATCCCAGAAACTTTGCCAGACAATCTTCGTCCCTTTGACTTTGTTCTCAGCCAGGTACTCCTCCGACTGCTCAACAAGACCGGGGTTGATTTCCAAACCGTCTGCCACTGCCCCAGCCTGAGCAAACGCCTCCACTACCCGGCCATCTCCCGATCCCAAGTCTACGGAGCGCTCGCCGGGCTTTACTTTGGCAAGTTTGACCATCACTTCGAGTTGTTCAGCGGTGGTAGGAACGTACACGGCTCCGCTGATCTTCGGCAGGATGTAAAAAGGCAGATTCATCCATCGAAATAAACACGCAATCGCCAAAAATGCACCGGTTCCGGCCAGCAGCGCATAGTAAAAGGCAAACCCTACCGAATAAAAGAAGAGCGTAAACACACTAATGATCAGGAGTGCTTGGAGAAGGTAGAGCTGAAAGAGTTTGCTGTTCTGGTGTTCGAAAAAAAATCGCAACTTCACGCAGCTCCTTTGAGCTCTTCAAGAGCCAATGTGATTGCTCCAAAGACAGGTTCTTCTTCCATGATTTTTATGGTCAGCTTCGGATACTTGGGAGAAAGCGCACTTCTCACTCTCTCGAAAATAAACGGCAGCTTGGCAATTCCTCCCGAGCAGATGAACTCTGCGGCTTCGTTGGTAAACTCTAGGCGGCGAATGACTGCTTCTGCCATGTTGATTAAGTCAGTAGCCATATCTTCCAAAATTTGCGTCGCAACTTTATCACCTTGTTGATGGGCATCAACACAAACTCTAGCAAGTTCAGCCACCTGGGCTTTGTTTAAGATAGGGAAGTAGACCTTGGCTTTCAGGTCATTAAAGTCTTCCACTTCAAAGTGTTTCAAGACCATCTGTTCCAAGCTGCTGGGGATGGACCGGCCGTCAAAACTACAGACCGCGGATCGGAGCACTCGGCGCCCGATTTCATATCCTGAACCCTGATCCGTAAGCAAGAAGTCCATCCCACCCGTACGGGCGGAGCGGCCATCTGCGCTTTTACCATAGCACTGAGAACCAGTTCCAGAGATCAAAGCCACCACGTTTCCTTGTTTACTTCCGGCTGCTAGAACCAAGTGAATATCATTTACGATCGTCAACGTCCCAATGTGATAGCCTTGAAGAACATCACGAAATACGTCTTCTGCTCGTTGCTTTTCTTCCGGTGTATCTAGGCCGGCAATACCGATCACCACTTTGGGAAAGTAGAGCTCACCTGTCAAACCTGCCGTCAGTTGACGGAACGTCTCCACCAGATTCATGCTGGCAAGTCCTAAGCTGGTTGCAGTCAAGCTGGTCGGTCCGGTTGTAGCGCGCGTCAGAACATGCCCGGACATATCGGCGCACAGTCCGTCCGTTTTACTGCCGCCGCCATCCACCCCAATGATGTACTCAGTCATGCCGCTCCAGTTCTTTTACCCTCTCAATGTACATCAAAACCGTTTCGACGTACACTGCATGGCTCCACACTAAAGGTGTTGCAGAAAGCGGGGCGCCTGTGAACGGATTCAGCTGTTCTGCCAATACTCCGGAACTGGTTTGATACTTCACCACCCATCCCAGGTAGTCACGCACCTTGGCTAGTCCCTCTTCTGTGACTGTTTTTTTGGACAGAATCCGCTCAGCTTGCCAAAGAGTAGTGATGAACCAGGGATTTGAGTGGGAAGTGGAACGGAAGTACTCATCCCGCTGGTAACGGACCACTCCGCCGACTGGCGTATCATTGACTAGCAGTGTATCGACTGCTTTCTCTGTCGCAATAAACATCGGATCGTCTTCTTCGAGCACCTCAAAGTACCACAGACCGAATAATGAGCTGGCATCCACCACTTCTTCTTGCCGAACTGTTCCATTTTCCAAGTAACTGACGCGTACAAAGCTTTGGAGTGTCTCACTGAACAAGTACTTTTTCATCGCCTCTTTGATTTCCTGAGCAGCGTCACGATAAGTTCGCATGTGATTGCGCTTGCCCAAGAGCTCCGAGAAACGAGCAGCAGCTTGGAGCGCCCCATAGACACACGCAGCCGTATAGGTGGAGACACCGATTTTCTCTTCCCAGAGATCATACGAGTGCAAGGGGAGATGCGTTTCCTGATCGCGGAACGCTACCAAAAAGTTGGCAATCTTTTCAATAAACGGTTTATAGGCTATCTCGATATACTCAATATCTTTGGTGTACAGATAGTGTTTCCAGAGCGCGTACAGGACCGAGGCAGACTCATCTTCCTGAATGGGAAGCTGCAGAATCTTGTCTTTCAGCCACTCTTTCTGCGAAGTAGTCGAGTGCCAGGTCGAGCCCAGCGCTTCATCTGAACGGAAACGGTGGTGCAGGTAGCCGTCTGGATGCAGGACGTGTTGGCAGAAGGTGAAAAAGGGAGTGGTAGCCTCATCGTAGCCAGCCCGATCCAAGATCATCGAGATAAACGAAGCGTCACGCGGCCACATGTAGGCGTAGTCGTCCTTACCATACTCCATGATAGTCGAGTCCAGGGAAGCCACGATGCTGCCGTGATTATCAGTGTGAGACCTCAGGATAAAGAGTGACGTATCAAACAGCTTCTTTTCTGCCGCATCCAAAAAAGAAAGATCCCGAGTCTGTTTATTCAGCCAGGCATTCCAGTACTGTTCAGTCGAGTGGATCATGTTTTCCGGTTTTTTAAATAACACCAGATCGTTCAAGGCAAACGCCTCGTCCAGTGTTTCACCCGCACAGATCCAGTAAAACATCTGGGCCTTGAGTTTAGGTTCGCAGGTCAGGCTGAAGCGGACGACGGAGTCTACAGAGCCGTGTTCAACAGCATTCCGGGAGAGCACACCATCCTCGGCATCCCGGTACGAACCTTCCTTGCCCTCATAGTCAAACATTCCGATCGTGTAGTCATCGATTCCTGTACTGGTACTCGTCCGGCCGTCTACTACAAACACCCGGCAGCCTTTGTAATGCACCACTGTGGCATGAGTCGGGTCATAAAAGCCGGTATTTCTGGCTTTGACTTCACTGATTCGAAACTCCTGACCGAAGAACAGCTTCACGTCGCGCACCTGGTCCGAGTGGTTATAGACATCCACCTGGCGCAAGAAGACGTTCTTTTCGTTATAGACCGCATCCTCCATCACCAAGCTAAGCTGGAGTCTTTCGCTTTTGCAGACCAGCTGACCGATCATTGTTTCTGGCTTGTAACCGATCGAGATCTCCCAGCCACCGTCGTCCACCCAGGAAAATTGACCGTCGACCATCACCCCGATGCGATGTTTTTTACCGATCACATGATTTTCTAAACCCACATAGGGGTAGTACATGTCGCGGACAAAGCCAAACTCATCCAGACAGACGGTGAATGAACCATTTCCGAGTACTAGGGCACGCGGCATATTCCTTGTTCCTTCCTACTTGCTTTTTCCCAGTCGAACACGATCCTGCAGATCGACCATCACAGCACTAAACCGGTTGTACGCTTCAAATGGTGAGTCATAGGGACTGAAGTACTTATGGACGTCGCCATCGGCCGACCACTTGACACACATATAGTAAAAATGATCGCTGGTTTGCACCCGACGCCAGTCGCGCAGCAACTCACGATCTCCACTTTTGATAACATCTGCCTCAATGCTATAGACCAGACGTAGTGCATCATGCTGCAAGGAGTTTCCTCGCCAGGCAGTCAGGTCTCGGTCAATGTCGGCCCAGGAAATGGGATCGGGGACGTCATAAACGGGCAGCGAGTCAAGAGTCTTGGGGTGATTAGCCAAGGGCTCGAGCACACTTGCCGGTGTCACAAAGTGATGATCAAAGTGGAGAGCCCGACCCACAAAGTGACGGAAGAACTCAAAAATACCGGTGTCTTCCCACTGGTGCTCGCCAAATGTCTCAAAGTCCATGAACAGGTTGATGTACTCTTCTGGGTAGTAGTTATTTAGCCAATGGACGTACTTTTCCGAGGTGAGTGGATGCTCTTCCCAGTTTTTATTCGAGAAACGGAAGGCCACGTCATCCGAGAGTTGTGCATGTTTGAGTAACAGTGGTAGAGGCTTGCCTGTGTAGGAACGGAAGACTTGCGTCCGTGGACGACCACCCAAGTAACGATCCACGGCCTCTGTCAGCATCCCGGCAAACCCGAGCTGCTCGACTTGTTCAGCGATGAAGTTGGCATAGATCAGTTCAGTGTTGCGAAACACAGTCGGCGTGAAGTGAAACAGCTCTTCTACCAGGGCGGTATGCAACTTAACTTGTTCGGCAAACTCTGCGGGAGAGTAGAGGCTGGCTAATGAGTGATAGTACGACTCTGCCAGGATCTCGACTTGGTCGGTATCGACCAGTCTTTGAATCAGCCCAATCACCTCAGGCTGATAGGCACGTGCTTGTTCCAGAAAGACGCCGGAGCAGGACAGGGCAAAACAAAACGATGGATGAATCGTGACCAACTCCAACAGCAGCGACAACATCGGTAGATAAGACTTCTGGGCAACTTTCCGAAAGATGGCAGCATTGTCGTCGTGCTGTTCACTCCCCAAAGCGAAGTAATCCAACCCTCTGTTGAGCTCAAACACTGAAAACGGCCTGAGGCGATATGGCTGATGGAGCTGGAAGTAGAGGCAGAGCTTCGCCATGGTTATTTTTTTTCGAGTAGCTTGGTGTAGATTTTGGAGACATTCCCAGCTGCGTTATCCCAGGTCGCCTGTTTTAAGTCTTCGTTTTGACCGGCGACGATCTGCTGGCGGAAATCTTGATTCTGAATCAAGTCCTGGATATAACCCGCCATCTTACCGACGTCCCAGAAGTCTGCCTTGAGCGCATGATGCAGGAGTTCTTTGACTCCGGAGTTATTTGAAACAATCACGGGGGTCTGGCGCTGAGCAGCTTCCAGCGCCACCAACCCAAAAGGCTCAGAGAGTGACGGCATCACAAACACGTCCGCCCGGCTGAGCAAGGCCTCGCGCTGGTGATCGCGCATGAAGCCGGTAAAAAGTACCGAGGCCGACAGCTGTTGATAAGCACTTTGGAAAAGCAACGAGTGATACTGATCTCCATGGCCCGCCACCACGAAAAGTGCTTCTGGAATACGATCAATCACTGCCTTGGCGAGCTGTAAGAAGTACTCGGCCCCTTTTTGAGCTGTTAGTCTACCCATGAAGACGATCATTGGTCGTTCTGTGGCGAACTGCAAGTGCTCGTCGGAAAGGCGGCTCGCCGGAGTGACTCCGTTGTGAACAACGTCAATTTTGTTGGGATCGATGTTGTATTTAGAAACCAGAATTCGCTTGGTGAAGTTACTGACCGCGATCACCCGCTCGGCTCGCTGCATCCCTAAGTATTCGGTATGGGCAATGTAGTGACTCCCATGCCCGCTGGGAATACGATCCATCTCCGTCGAGTGAACATGAGCTATGAACGGCTTCTTCACTTTCTCTTGTAACTTCATGGCTGCCGGAAAAGCCATCCAGTCATGGGCGTGAATGAGGTCGTACTTTCGACGAAGTTGACTGCCTACTTGAAGCACTTGATCTGCATAGTAGTTGACCCGTTGCTCGATCTCCGACTGTGGCAAGGTCGCCAACTCCAGGCTATCTTTGGTGGCAAAGTTAAGACTCGGCGAGAGACCGGGAGAGTACGATAGCAGAGGTGGACCGCTACCGCGAAGGACTGCTTCAATTTCCTCCGGATTTTGGCAAGCGATTAGCTGCATGTGGCTAACAGTTGCAGGAAAACGATAGGGTAAAGTAAAGAAAATTTGAGTGTTTGCTTCTGCTAATGCTTGGGTTAAGCCCTCACAAGCCACCCCCAACCCACCACTGTTGTGGGGAGGGTACTCCCATCCAACCATAAAGACACGGTGCTGAGTGTCTCTCATCGGCAATCTACTCGATCTAGATATTCAAATGTTACTTACCATGATACCCAGTTGTACAGGAGAAAAAAAGTACTATTCTCTAGATCAAAAACACGGAAAAAACACAAGATTTAGTATTCTTGTAATGCAAATGGCCCAATCTTAGTACGCCGCAGAGCAGTGACAGTTGCTCCTACCCCCAGCTTCCGGCCTATGTCTACTGCCAACGAACGGATGTAGGTCCCTGAACCGCAGCGAACCCGCGCCGAGAACTGGGCAGTCTGCTGTGTGTCGTCGACAGAAAATGCAGTCACTTCCAGTTCATGAATCCGTACCCGCCGCACCGGCAACTCCATCTCTTGGTGCTTGCGAGCGAGTTGGTAGAGTTTTTGGCCGTGCTGTTTAATGGCGGAGAACGCAGGCGCCTGTTGGTCGTACTTCCCGACGAACTGCTGTGCTGCCAACTCGATATCCGAGCGACTGAGTGACTTCACTTGCTCCCAAGGCCAGCTCTGGACAACAGTTCCATCGGAATCATATGTGTCGGTCTCGTAGCCCAACGCTGCCGTAAACAGATACTCTTTATCGAGCCCCATCAGTTCATCCTGGTGACGAGTTGCCTCTCGGCCTACTAAGACTAGTAACAATCCTGTCGCTAGTGGATCGAGCGTGCCAGCGTGTCCTACGCGTTTCACGCCAGTTTGGCGCCGAACTTGGTTCACGATGTCGTGGCTGGTCTTGCCCGCTGGTTTATCGATGAGCAAGAGCTTGCCTTCATCGAGAAGCTGTTGAATGGTAGGAGAGAGGGAGTTTGTAGTGGCTATCACTCAAGGTTTTTTCTATTTTTACTCTTCAGCTAGATTTCTACTTCTGGCAGTTGGGACAGTAAAACGTACCGCGTCCACCAAGCTTCATCTTGATGATCATGGCTCCGCAGTTGGGACACGGTTCACCCTTTTTGCCATAGACTCTCATCTTGTCTTGGTACTTACCGGCCAGACCTGTGACATGGACATACTTGCCGTGGGCAGTCGCACCACCGAGTTCAATTCCCAGCTCCACGACTTCTCGCATTGCCTTGAGAAGTCGAATCATTTTTTCTTTGGGGATGCTGGAAGCAGGACGAAGGGGAGAGATCTTAGCGAGATTGAGTGCGTCGCAAGCATAGATGTTGCCTACTCCGGCCACGATTTGGTTATCCATGATGAACTGCTTGATCGGGATGCTTCGCCGCTGCGACTTTTCAAAGAGATACTCGGCTGTGATTAAGGGGTCGATCACATCAGGGGCCAGACCCTCTAGACTACGATCCGCGGCTTCGCTGGATAGTAATCGGATCCAGCCGAAAATCCGCTGGTCGTTGAAAAAGAGCTTGGTGCCGTCGGCAAAGGTAAAGATCACCCGTGTGTGACCACTGGGTAGATCCTGAATCCAGTCAGCAGTAGGGTGACCACCGCCAGTCCGGAACTCGCCATCGACAAAGATCAGTTGGCCGGACATCTTCAGATGGACCATCAAGGTATGGTCATTAGCAAGGCGAATCAGCAGGACTTTGGAGCGACGGTCGATGCCAGTCACTTTTTGGCCTACCACGTCTTTGAGTTCACCGTTCCAGCTTTTGGCTTTGAGCACTTGGACATCAGCGATCTCTCTGCCAACAATAACTTGAGAAAGTTGGCGGCGGACTGTTTCTACTTCAGGGAGTTCTGGCATATCGGTTAGTGTACTACAGTGGCTCTAGTGCAAATGCCTTGATGGCGAAAACCTAAAACACTGATATAATTCTCTCCTGTTAAACGGGTCCGTAGCTCAGTCGGTTAGAGCGACAGCCTTTTAAGCTGTGCGTCCTGGGTTCGAGTCCCAGCGGACCCACGTTTTCTTCCCCTCATTTTTTACCTCTGTTGCCCTTAAAATGAAATCGACTATACTTGAGCTATGTTAAATACGCGCAAGCTCATCTACATTCTGCCCGAAGTTTGCTACGTTGCAGAATTACTCCCGACCAAGAAACCCCATACTTTTGCTATTCAGTCGTTCCGACAGATCAATGCGACCTTCATGGAAGATGAAGAGCTCCTCGTCGAGAATGTCAAAAAGCTTTTCCGAAAGCTGGAACCAGAAACCTACACGCTCGTCTTACCTGACTTTCTGTTTACCAACACGATCATCGACGTCTCCGAATCAAGTGAAGCCGGCGTCCGGGACTACCTGCTTACCAAGCTGCTTCCCAGTTTAGGTCTTTCCAAAGAAACCCATCAGCTTGAAACTTTCATCCTCACTCAGCACAAGGGAAAGACTAAAGTTCAGCTCTCCGGTCTGGAGAAGAGCGTGCTGGGCCCTGTCTTCCCAGTCGCAGAGGAACGTGGAGTAGTGATTGAAGCAATCTGTCCGCTCAGCTGGACACTCAAGAGCGTGATCTCGCTTGAACCCTCACTGAGTGCGGTCGAGCTCGGAGCTCATCTCTACATTGCCCAACACTATATCGGTGTTGAACAATCAACTTTCTTCCCGACCAGTGAGCTGGGAAATGTGATTGAGGCGGTCCGCACACTTCGCGGCGCCGAACCCAACCTGCAGACCCTCTACTTGTTGACCAGTCCAGAAACTGGCGAGGAGATTAAAGCTAAACTCAAACAGCGTATCCCCCTTCAACAGCTGGCTGAAGATGAAGTCAGCATGGACGGGTTACCAGCTCACCTGAAGACAGCCATTGAGGCTGCTGCCAAAACGCTCGATATTACGGACTATCCAGTGCCGCGGTTTAAGCTGGAAAAGTATGAAGGGGAAGGTGCTCCTTCTGCCGCAGCAGCTGAGACCCCGGAAGAAGATGAAGAGGAGATTCCGGCACCGACCAAAACCGAGCCCGCCCTTCAAGAGCCCAGTATCGAGATTTTTGAAGAAAGTCTGGGGGAGGAAGAAGAAGAACCACTTCCCGCACCAGCACCTACACTACCTGTCGCAACGACTCATCTAACAGTGGTGGCTGCGGAGATCGATGAAAGTCCGGAGACAGATGAGAGTGGCGAGAGTATTGGTGAATCAGATGAGCTCGAGGAAAAAGAAGAATCAACAGCTGAGTCTCTGACATTGGAAAACCAGCCCTCTACCACTCAGTTTGTAGACCGCGATCTGGGAGAAGAGCTCGATGAGCTAGAGGACGATCCATTGACAGACCTGACAGGCGGGCTGAGTAAAGCTCCGGAAGCCAACGACTGGCTAGAAGATGACGAGCCAGAAGCAAAACCAGTACCGGAAATGGCGCCCATCCGCGAAACCCAACCTGTTCGAGAGCGTCCGGTGATTAAAAATAAGAACTCAACAAGCTCCATGATCCGTATGATAGGAATCTCTATTGCAGCCCTAGTGATTACAGTTTTGGTGGGAGTGGGTGCCGGCTTTGCACTGCTTCAGAACTCCGGCAACTCTGCTCTCACTCAAGGCATCACTCCATCGCCCAAGGCCAGTCCGATTGCCCAAGTTTCTCCGTCTCCAGCGGTCAGTCCTTCACCCAGCGCGAGTCCCTCGGCAGCCTTGGCAAAGGATAAGGTTCGCATTCTAGTGGTCAATGCGACCGGCGTAACCGGAAAAGCAGGAGGTGTCAAAACCAAGCTGACCAGCGCTGGCTATAAAAATGTGGGAACGGGTAATGCGCAAGGCACTTATCAAAAGGGCAACTTCTTGTTGATGGATACCCAAGATCAAGCGTTCCTTGCTCAACTCCAAAAAGACTCAGCGTTGACTGTTTCTTTCGGAACGGAAAAGAAATCGACTGAAGATACTGCTGGCAACTATGACGTAGTCTTAGTCATTAATGAATGAGACTTGGCAGAGAGTTTTGACAAGTATTGTTGTTGTCGCTTGAAAACAGACTCTTGTTCAATAAACAAAACTTCGTATAATTGCCGAGTAATTAAAAGTTGTTAGTTGTGAAGCGAGAGTATATGGCTGCGAGTGGACCACACATTTCAATTTCCGCGGAAAGAATTTTTTCTATCGGTGCCTTGCACGTCACAAACTCGATGATCACCAGCTTGATCGTCAGTGGCCTACTGATTCTTTTCGCCCTCTGGGTAAGAATGTCTCTGAAACGAACCAATCGTCCCACCGGCGTGCAGAACTTGGCCGAGTGGATCGTTGATGGTCTGACTAGCCTGGTACACTCAGTCACTAACAATAAAGCCAAGACTGAAGTCTTTTTTCCGGTCGTAGCAACTTTTTTCTTGACGATTATTGCCAATAACTGGTTTGGCCTACTTCCCGGTGTGGGGACTATTATGGTCAGTGGTGAGGGAGCAGAGTCCGAAGAGATTGTCTTAGCTCCTTCCCAAGTGTCTATCTCGAACCCAGTCAAAGTCGCCTATGCTTCCGAGATAGCTCAAACAGAAGAGCAGACTGAAGAAGCCCCAGCAGTTGAACAGGCTCAAGCTGTTGAAGAAGCTGTCGAGCACGTCGCCACCGCTGAAATTGAGACGGAAGACGCAGAGCACGCAGAGCTCGTACCTTTACTGCGTGCCGGTACTGCAGATCTGAACATGACGATTGCGTTAGGTCTCATCTCCGTCGGCCTGACCCAGTACTACGGACTCAAATACCTCAGCCTCGGCTACCTGAAGAAGTACATTAACTTCTCCAGTCCAATTAACTTTGCCGTTGGTTTGCTGGAAATCATCTTAGAGTTCGCCAAAGTGGTTTCGTTTGCCTTCCGGTTATTCGGAAACATCTTTGCAGGTGAAGTGCTCCTGGCTGTTATCAGCTTTTTAGTGGCGGTCATCGCCCCGATGCCGTTCTACGGCCTGGAGTTATTTGTTGGCTTTATTCAAGCACTAGTGTTCTCAATGTTGTCAGTCGTTCTCTTTAACATGGCAACGATTAGCCATGATGAACACTAAAATATAGTAATTAGGAGGAAGTATGGGCAAAGAATTTGCCGTCGCACTCGTAATGGGAATCGGTACCATTGGACCCGGTATTGCTATCGGTATGATGGTCGCCAAAGGACTCGAAGCTATTGGTCGTAATCCCGAAGCTTCCAGCAAGATCCAGACCAACATGATTCTTGGTGTGGCCTTCGCTGAAGCCGTGGCTATTTACGCCTTGGTCGTGGCCTTAATCCTGAAGTTCGTTTAATAGAAAGGTGTTAGGAGGAATCTTCTAACAGAGGACTTATGGACATTGAGCTTCCACAAATTTTGTTCCAGATCGTCAACTTTGGCGTCGTGGTTGGTGCGCTCACTTTCTTGATGTACAAACCCGTCAGGAAAATGCTTGAAGAGCGAAGTAATAAGATTGAGGAAGCCCAAAAGGCTGCCGAATCAACCTTATTAGAGAAGAGAAATCTCGATGAGACGAAAAAACGTCTAATCGCAGAGGCTGAAAAAGAGGCCCAGCGCATCGTCGATGAAGCAAAGAAAGATGCCAAACGCATTGAGAAAGACATCATCGCCCAAGCCAAAGAGGCGGCGACCGTCGAAGTAGAGAAAGAAAAACAACAGCTGGCCGATGAGTACAAAAACACGGTCAAAACCCTGCGCCAATCATTTATCGCTGAGCTGGCTGCCATGACTGAAAAAGTCTTGGGTGAGGCCGTTGATCAAAAAGTGATTGCCAAGAAGCTGGACAAGGATATCGACGCCGTGATCGCCAAAATCTAAGGCAGAGAACAAAATCAACACTATGTCAAAAGTTACTATTACCACTGCGGTCAAACTCAGCGCTGCCCAGCTGAATAAACTGTCAGCAGCGATTGAGAAGAAGTACGGCAAGGTAGCCAAGATCGAGGCGGTCGTCGATCCAAGCATCTTGGGTGGAATTATCGTCACGGTGGACTCTCATCAGTTTGACAACTCCTATCGTAACCGTATCGAGGAACTCAAGCAGCAGATCAGTGCCGCACTTTCAGAGTAAGCATGAAGAACACAATGAAAAAAAACGCACCCTCCCTCAACATTTCTGTGTCTGACAAGATCAGCGTCGCCGACCTTCTGAAAAACGCGACCGTCTCCGTCAGTGAAACGGAAATTGGTCATGTCACATCTTTCGGTGACGGAATTGTCCAAGCAGATGGACTGGATAACGTCCGGATGGGGGAGCTGATTGACTTGGGAGATGGCGAGCTGGGATTGACCCTCAACTTAAATCCCCAAAAAGTAGGTATTGTCGCCTTGACGCGTGCTGCTCACTTGAAGCCTGGCGATGTTATCCGCAGTACTGGTCGGATCTTGTCGATCAACGTTTCCGATGAGATTGTTGGCCGTGTTGTTGACCCGACTGGTCGCGCCATTGACGGTGGCGCTCCCGTTCCCAAAGGCAAGATGATGCTTTTGGAGCGCATCGCCCCGGGCGTGATGACCCGTCAGTCAGTGACTGTCCCTCTCCAAACTGGCATTAAAGCAATTGACGCCATGATTCCGATTGGTCGCGGTCAGCGTGAGCTGATCATCGGCGACCGCGGCACAGGAAAGTCAGCGATTGCCATCGGCACAATTCTGAATCAGGCCGACCAAAATGTGATCTGTATCTACGTCAGTATTGGTCAAAAACAATCAACCTTGGCCCAAACCAAACAGATCCTCGAAGAGCGAGGAGCGATGAAGTACACCATCATTGTCAACGCCGCTGCGTCTGATCCTGCTTCTTTGCAGTTCTTGGCTCCCTATGCCGGTGTCGCAATTGCCGAGTACTTTATGGACCAGGGTAAAGATGTCTTGATCATCTACGATGACTTGACTAAACATGCCCAAGCGTACCGTGAGATCTCGCTCTTGCTGCGCCGACCTTCCGGTCGCGAGGCCTATCCGGGTGACGTCTTCTACCTACACTCCCGTTTACTCGAACGCGCCGCCCGCTTGAACAAAAACTATGGCGGCGGTTCAATCACAGCGCTACCTGTCATCGAAACCCAAGGCAACGACGTCTCGGCTTTCGTTCCAACCAACGTCATCTCTATCACTGATGGTCAGATCTATCTGGAAACCGATTTGTTCAACGCTGGTATGAAGCCAGCGATTAACGTCGGGCTGTCCGTGTCTCGTGTCGGTTCTGCCGCCCAGATCAAGGCCATGAAACAAGTGGCTGGGACGATGAAGCTCGACCTGGCCCAGTTCCGGGAACTCCAGGCATTTGCTCAGTTTAGTTCCGACCTTGACGACAAGACCAAAGCCCAACTTGATCGCGGTACTCGCGTCAACGCCGTTCTAAAACAAGGCTGGGACACACCCCTGAAAGTAGAAGAGCAAGTGGTGATTATCTTTGCTGCAGTTAATGGATATCTGGATCCGGTTCAAGAGAAGTTCTTGGGCGTCTGGGAAAAAGAGTACTTAGAGTACATTCAGGACCAGTACCCGGAAATCTTAACCAGCATTCGCACCGAGCAAAAAATCATCGACGAAACCATGGAGAAGCTGAAAGAGGCGATTGATGGCTTTAATCGTCGCCATGCAGAGTGGATGTTGGAGGCGTAATGGCCAACTCGCGGCAAATTAAACGACGAATCAACACCGCAGCGAATATTTCCAAGATTACAAAAGCCATGGAGATGGTTTCTGCCAGTAAGATGCGCCGTGCTCAACAACAGGCGCTGGCCGCGCGCCCGTACACACGGGCTATTCAACGCTCTTTACAAAAAGTCGCTCAATATACCGACCCGTCGCTTCACCCGCTGCTGACCACGCACACAGAGGGGAAAGACGTCCTGGTCATCTTTTCGACGGACCGCGGTCTCTGTGGTGGCTTGAACACCAACTTGTTTAAGGCTGCGATTCAGTGGACTCGCACTCGTCCGAACTACGAAGTGATTCCAATCGGCAAGAAAGCCGTCACCTTTGCCAAACACATGGGGTTGACGATTGCTGCTCAATTCACTGAGATGCCAGAAGTCGCATCAGTGGCGGACATCTTGCCCCTGGCTAAGGTAGCAACTGATGGCTTTTTGAACACTGGCTACAAATCGGTCTGGCTCCTTCACATGGACTTTATTAACACCCTGACTCAGCGCGTTAAGCTGACGCAGCTGTTGCCGTTAAGCGCCGAGTTGGAAGACGTGGATCGTGGATTGGTTAATCCGGAACTGCGCAGCGAGTACACCTTTGAGCCGGGTCCACAAGAAATTTTGGGTGAGCTTTTGCCTTACTACTTGGAAAGCAGTTTGTATCAAACACTCCTTGAGGCAAAGGCCAGTGAGCACAGCGCGCGGATGGTGGCGATGAAGAATGCCAGTGAGAATGCCAAGTCGCTGGTCAGTGAGTTGAAGCTGCTCTACAACAAGTCACGTCAAGCTGGCATTACCAGTGAACTGCTCGATATTACAACAGCAACTTTGACCGTTACACAGTAAAAGGAAGATATGCCAAAACAAAACATCGGTACCATCATTCAGATCATCGGCCCGGTCGTGGACGTTGAGTTCAAAGACCAAGTTCCGGCGATCTACAACGCGCTGCACTTGAATCGTGAGGACGGCTCACTGCTCGTTTTTGAAGTTGAACAACAGCTACCGGGGAACGTCGTCCGCGCTATCTCCCTCGGATCTACTGATGGTCTGCGTCGCGGACTGGAAGTCATCGACACCGGTGCTCCGATCAGTGTACCAATTGGTGAAGAAACTCTCGGCCGCGTCTTCAACGTGGTCGGTGAAGTGATCGATGAGGGAGAGCCACTGGCTAACCCAAAGACAGCCCCGATCCACAAACCCACCCCAGCCCTCAAAAACGTCAGCACCAAAGCGGAGATGCTGGAGACTGGTATTAAAGTGATCGACTTGATCGCTCCTTTCATGAAAGGTGGAAAAGTCGGTGCGTTCGGCGGTGCGGGTGTCGGTAAAACCGTTATCATCCAAGAGTTGATCCGTAACATTGCCGAGGAGCACGAAGGTCACTCCGTCTTTGCCGGCGTAGGTGAGCGTACCCGTGAAGGAAACGACCTCTATCACGAAATGAAAGACTCCGGCGTTATGCCTAGTACAGTAATGTGCTTTGGTCAGATGAACGAGCCACCAGGCAACCGTCTGCGTGTTGCCTTGACTGCGCTGACCATGGCCGAGTACTTCCGTGACGATCGACATGAGGACGTGCTGCTCTTTATCGACAACATCTTCCGGTTCTCACAAGCAGGTTCTGAAGTGTCAGCACTGCTCGGTCGTATTCCGTCGGCGGTCGGTTACCAGCCGAACTTGGCAACGGAAATGGCAGCGCTCCAAGAGCGGATCACCTCTACCAAAGACGGCTCAATCACCTCGATTCAAGCAGTCTTCGTGCCAGCCGACGACTACACCGACCCCGCTCCGGCCACTACCTTTGCCCACTTAGACTCGACCATCTCTCTGGAGCGTCGTCTCTCCGAGCAAGGCATCTACCCAGCCGTCGACCCGCTCGTTTCCGGCTCCAAGATTCTACAACCAGACATTGTGGGAGAAGACCACTACAGCGTAGCCCGTGGCGTCCAGCAAGTTCTGCAACGGTACAAAGAGCTGCAAGATATTATTGCGATCTTGGGTATCGATGAGCTGAGTGACGAGGACAAACAAGTCGTCGCCCGGGCGCGTCGTATCCAAAAGTTCTTATCTCAGCCATTCTTTGTGGCCGAACAGTTCACCAGTATTAAGGGTGCCTACGTTCCGATCAGTGAAACCATTCGTGGCTTCAAGGAAATCTTGGAAGGTAAGCACGACAGTCTGCCCGAGCAAGCATTCTATCTGGTCGGTACGATTGACGATGCGGTTGAGAAGGCAAAAACGTTATAACAGCCGGCTCCCCGGCTAGGATTCGAACCTAGAGCATGAGTAAACCACTCTTACGAGTCACTATCATCAGTCAGGAAAAACAGCTCGAAACTGTCGAAGCCGAGCAGGTAACTGCGACCACTTCCGAAGGCGAGATCACCGTCCTGCCTGGCCACATTCCGCTGTTTGCCCGTCTGGAAACAGGCGAGCTGCGCTATCAAAAGGGAGCAGAGACCTCTACCTTTGTGGTCTCCAAAGGTTTCCTTGATGTCGGTCCGGACGCTCACGTTACCGTTCTGGTAGACATTGCTGTGGATGCTCGCGAGATCAGTGTCGATAAAGCAGAAGCAGCCATCAAAGCTGCCCATGAAACGATGGCCCAAAGTGTTGATCGCCATGAACTGATGATGGCCGAAGCCTCCCTCCGTCTGGCACTTCTGGAAATCAAAGTAGCTCAGAAAACCAAACGAGCGGCCCGCATTTAAGTATCTCCATATCTGATATGCTTTTGATATGCTTTGACAGAGGGGCTAGCTCTGTTAGACTTCTAAGCCATATTTGAATCGCGTTTTATAGCTCAAATTGGGTCATCTGGATTACAATCCTGTCAACTGTTGAAAAACGATCCATAAGGCTGTAGCATACAAACTCAAGCCTCTATTTCGGCTTTTTTTATTAGAAAATAGGATTTATATGTCAAGCAAAACCACACCTAAAACTCAGTTGACTCAGGACGGATACGATGAGATCGTCCGAGAGCTGAAAGAGCTTGAAGAAGTCAAGTTACCTGAGGTGATCAAGCGCGTCGAGCTGGCCCGCGGCTATGGTGATCTGAGCGAAAACGCCGAGTATCACAGTGCCAAAGAAGACCAAGAGCTCACCGAGACTCGGATTGCCGAGCTACAAGCTATTCTGCAAAATGCCGTCATCGTCGCCAGTACTGCCAAGACCACTGCCATCGGTATCGGCTGCACGGTGACAGTCAGCTTCAAACGCGGCAAGACAACCAAGAAGCAAACCTTTCTCATCGTGGGCGAGTTCGAGGCTGACCCTAATGCTGGCAAAATCTCTAGTGCTTCACCAATCGGAATTGCCCTCGTCGGTAAGAAAAAAGGTGACGTTGTCAAAGTGGAGACACCAGCTGGAGTAGTCCAGTACACCATTCTCGAAATTAAGTAGTTCCGCCAAAAGCGCTGACTGCTCTATCCAGATCGTGTTCTTCAATCAGCACGGTCAGCTCGGTATACGTGGAAACAATCTCCAACAAGTTGATTCGTTGGTAGGCTAGTTTAGCCAACAGCGCATAGATGACGTTAGGCTGATCCAGATACTGCGGGTCAAACTTGATCGTAATACCCACCAGATCCCGAAAGATCGAACGGGTGGGTGTGTCGATATGGGCCAGTACTTCTTCGGCTCTGTCCTGCGAAACGATCACTGTGATCTCATTGATTCCCTGCGTAATAGTCAGAAATTGATTGGGTCCAAAGTGGAGTTTGGAGGGAAGCTGATGCACCTTGAGGAGGTTATGTTCCGAGCGTTCAAAAGTTAAGTCTGCCAGCGGTGCCTTAATGCTCAATTCCTGGATTACTACACTGGGCTTGAGCGGATGAGTCTCTTCCAGCTCCCGTGCCACGCGCGACAAGGAAACCACCACGCTGTTTTTCTGGACGTCCTTCCAGGTCAGTCGTTCCACTTCTGGCAAAATCAGCTCCGCGTATGCACTCTGGTTAAGCACGCCAAGCCGCATTGCTTCCTGAGCAACGTCTGAACGCTGGACAATCTCTCGGACTGCATCTGTGATTTTTCTCATTTGTCAATTATATGACATTTTTTCAATTTTTGAAGAATGTGTGTGTTTTTTTTACACACAAGCGAGGGGCTGATAAAGTACCACCTTTGTATCTACTAGAACACCAAAGGATGATATGACACTGGCAAAAGAACAATCAGCCAACCAAGTTAAATGCGTTGGCGAGCCTGGGGAGGACTTTGCTCGCTCTGAGGGGAGGGCGTACTTTAATGGGCCTGATCGGATAGACAGCTATCAGCAACTGACGCAGCTCTATCGCGATTTTTCCGCGAGGGCTCGCGAGCAGTATGACAGGCGGCGGGTAGTTTTCCGGGTACGGTGTACCGATGCAGTCGTCACTCAGTTGGTCGCTGAAAATCGGCTCCCAGTCGAAGTAATTTTGCCGTTACGACTGATCGACCCGGCGACTACGGATGCCTTGATCACCTTGGGTGAGAATGTCCATGCATCGGAAGTCCGTGAATGGCCAGCAGTTTATCAGTATTGGCAGCGACCCAACGGAAATGGCCGAACTCCGATAGAACAGATTGCCCGCCATAATCCCAACAGAGTTCGGCTCACCAACGACCTTGTCCCCGCAGACGCCGAGACGCTGCATCGGATCTGGCAACCGTTCGGCTGGACCCTTCAAGGCGTGGAAGAGTTCATTCGGGACTACCGGACAGATGGACGATTCTTCTCAGGGGTCGTTGACCGACAGACGAACACTCTCGTCTCAGCTTGCATGGCGGAAGGAATTACCATAGCAGGTATTCCCTTGATTGAGGGAACAGAGTACGGAACCCTGCCGGGTCAGGAGGGCAACGGCTACTGTACTGCAGCCGTAGTAGGACTGCATGCCCAGATTCTGCAGCGGATGGTCTATAGTGCTGAACTGCAAAACAGCGGCGAGACTGCCTCAGAAACAACTCAGCCAGAGCGACTCCATTTGCCGCTTATTCTTGCCGAGTTCAACATGACCTCTCGGTCAGATATTGTCGGCCGTCACACCGGCATGACTGTCCCACTGGTGGAAGGTACTCCTGGACTGGAAAGTACTCCGATTCAGGTGCTCCGTCACAATGTCTCGGTCTTTGATCGCCATCAGCCAAACACGGTCACCCCAGATGACCTGGCGGAACACGCTGGCCGCTACAGGGAAGCGTTTGGACGGACCTATCCGTACTGGCGTCACTTTATCGTCGGCATGCTGCCCGCGGAGGCCATTCGCAACCATTATTCCAGAGAGCAGGTGGCGTTGATGCTGTCCCGTTTGGAACAGCGCAGCGAGTAAAGGAGCTATGTACATTGTTCACTCACCCACCCACCAGCGTCACCAGCCTCCCTATGAGATCTTCAATGGAGAGCAGACGCCACACAACGAAGTACCTGCACGGGCTGACCAGATTGCCAACGCACTCACTGCAGCAGGTTACGGGCTAGAACCAGTCCGCTTGGAACTGGATCTTGCCGAGACCGAGAACGTTCATGACAGTAACTACCTCCAGTTTCTGAAGCTGACGTGTGAAGAGCTAAAGGAGTCAGAGTATCGGTATCCGTCCGTTTTTCGTTATAGGAGCGGACGAGAGAGTGGTAACCCGCTCGCCCAGCTCGGCAACTACAGCTTTGACATGTATACGCCGCTGCTCCACGACACCTTTGAAGTGGCGTCCCAGTCGGCGGCGTGCGCACTCCAAGTAGCCCAAACGGTTCTGCAAGCAGCACAGGCTGGTGAGGCGACTGCTGGCTACGCCCTCTGCCGACCACCTGGTCATCATGCCGAGTTTAACCAAATGGGCGGCTACTGTTATCTCAACAATGCCGCGATTGTTGCCAACTTCCTGAGCGCCCACAGACGAGTGGCTACCTTGGACGTGGACTTTCATCATGGCAACGGCACTCAGCACATTTTTTATGAAAGCGACCGCGTCTTCACTGCGTCCATTCATGCCGATCCGGACTGGAAGTTTCCGTTCTTCTCGGGCTACGGCGATGAGCGAGGCAGGGGAAAGGGTAGGGGCTATAACCTCAATCGACCGCTTCAGCACGGAGTGACAGATGACGAGTACCAACAGGTCTTGGAAGAGGTTCTTGGCCACATCTCCAGTTTCCGGCCGGAGTTTCTGGTCGTCAGCTTGGGCGTCGATACACACGAAAGCGATCCGATCGGCGGGTTTCGGCTAACCACTGCCTACTACACACGGATGGCAAAGACGATTGCATCGATGAATTTGCCGAGTGTGATCGTCCAAGAGGGCGGTTATAATACGAAGCTACTTGGCACCAACGTGGTTGCCTTTTTAGATGGCTTTAAACATTAAGGAGTAATATATGTCTCGTTTGGCAGAGATGCGCCAACAGCGCCTGGAAAAACTGCAACGGCTGCGAGAGATGGGTATCGATCCCTATCCAGCCGAGTCTCATCGGACCCATCAGAATGGCACCATTCTGAATGATTTTGAGAAGATGGACGGGCAGAAGGTAACGCTGGCCGGTCGGCTGATGAGTTTGCGCGATCATGGTCACCTGATGTTTGGTGATCTGGTTGACGTGACAGGCAAAGTCCAGCTGTACATCAAAGATGACACCTTGCAGCCCACCAATGCCGAGAAGCAGACTTTGGGATTTTCTGACCTGGGCCTGCTCGATTCCGGTGACATCATTGAGGCCACGGGCACCGTCACCAAAACCCAGCGCGGCCAGATCTCACTCTTGGCAGAGACAGTCCGCTTGTTGACCAAAACGCTACGCCCGCTGCCCGATCAGTGGGAAGGGGTCAAAGATCCGGAGATCAAGTTCCGTCGCCGCTACGTTGATCTATTGATCAATCCTGAACGCCGACAGATGTTTGAGCGCAAAGCCAAATTCTGGGAAGCTAATCGTCGATTCATGAACGAGCACGGCTTTATTGAAGTCGAGACGCCAGTCCTTGAACACGTCACAGGTGGAGCAGATGCCCGTCCGTTTACGACCCACATGAACGCGCTTGACCAAGATTTTTACCTTCGCATCTCTACGGAGCTGTATCAAAAAAGATTGATCGGTGGCGGCTTTGAAAAAGTCTTTACCGTCGGTCCTAACTTCCGCAACGAGGGTTTGAGCGATGAGCACTTGCCTGAGTACTATCAAATCGAGTGGTACTGGGCCTATGCCGACTATCGCGACAACATGCAGATGGTCGAGGAGATGATTCGCTACATCGCCCAAACTGTCTATGGCAAGACAGTCTTCACCAAGAACGAGCATACTTTTGATCTGAGTCAAAAATGGGAAGAGATCAGCTATCCAGACATCATCAGAGAACGGCTAGGCATTGACATCTTCACCGACAGTGACGAGAAGATGCAAGCAAAGGTCAAAGAACTCGGTATCAAACTGGATGGCTTAATTAACCGCCAGCGGTTGATCGACAACCTCTGGAAGAGTATCCGCAAAACGATCTCCGGCCCGGCCTTCCTGGTTAACGAGCCCAAGTTTATGTCGCCACTGGCTAAATCCAAGCTGGACAATCCTGATCTGACTCAACGCTTCCACATCATTATTGCCGGTAGCGAGCTAGGGAACGGTTACTCGGAGCTGAATGACCCGATTGATCAGCTCGAGCGCTTCCAAGCTCAACAAGCTGCTCGCGATTCCGGTGACGATGAAGCCCAGATGCTGGACGTCGATTTTGTGGAGATGCTTGAGTATGGTATGCCGCCAACCTCTGGTTATGCCCACAGCGAGCGTCTATTCTGGTTCCTGGAAAACGTGACTGCTCGTGAAGGGACACTCTTCCCGCAGCTGAAGTTCAAGCTGGAAGAGATCACCAAAGAAATCTACGGGATCGAAGAGCCCAAGGAGCCAGATGCCCAGTCCGACACGAAGTGACGCGCACTCCCTCATGGATGAGCATGTCAAAAATGATGCTTTAAAGCATCACATGCAGATGGTCGCCCAAGCGATGGAGGCCTATGCCAAAACGCTAGGTGAAGACCCAGAGCTGTGGTACATGGCCGGACTGCTTCATGACGTTGACTGGGAAGAGTTTCCTGATGAGCACCCCAACAAAGCAGTCAATGAATGGCTGGGTGACTATCCCGACTCTCTTCGTGATGCGATTCGCGCACACGCCCCACAACGGACCAGTAAAGCTGCCGAGACTCTGATGGAGCGCTACCTGTTTGCTGTAGACGAGTTATCTGGCTTGATGCACGCAATCTCTTTGATGCGACCGAACGGCTTTCAAGATATGGAAGTCAAGTCCGTCAAGAAAAAGCTGAAAGACAAAAGCTTTGCCGCCAACGTCAGCCGTGACGACATCACCAAAGGCGCAGAACTGATCGGTAAACCCATTGAAGAGCACATCGGCTTTTTAATTGCAGTCTTTAAAGGCAACGCATGATGGGCATCCTCGGTGCCATTCTGGGGGCCACCGGTTTTGGCACCGCCAACATCGTTATCAAGAAGTCACTTTCTTCGCTGACTATTCCGCAGACATCGATGGTGTCGACACTTTCAGGTGCGGTGTGTCTGTTCATCTTTTCGCTAGTCACCCGCAGTTTTGCGGTGATCACCCTCAACACTCTCTTGCTCAGTGCAGCTTTGTCGGTGATGGAGATAGCGCTCTATCTTGCACTCTACAAAACGTTTGCAATCAGCAACGTTACTATCGCCACAGCTGTGATCGGCGTCTACCCGATTCTTTCAACGCTGTTTACGGTTTTTGTCCTTGAGGAGCCGACAGCTCTGTTTAAGTTTCTCTTTATTGCGCTGTTGGTGGTTGGAGCAGTTCTGACCAGCATCAACTGGGATGACGTCCGTCGTGATGGTTTACAGAAGAACGATGTGGTCAAAGGGCTGGGGTGGATCATTCTGACGACGGCGCTGCACGCGCTGTATATGCCGCTGCTCGGCAACTTTACTTCAGACGGCTTCTGGTCAATGAAGCTGCTCTGGATCAAGATTTTTTCTTCAGTGTTGCTGTTTGGGTTTTTCTTTGTATACAAACGAGAAAAAGTGCTACCTCCACGCGAGAAGATGCCGTTTACGTCCCTGCTGGGTTTACTGGAAGTGATCGGTTGGGCTGGTTTCAGTTGGGCAACCAGTATTACTGAGGGACAGACCGCGATTCTGATTGCAGCCCTGAATTCGTCTGCACTGGTGACGGCGGTCCTGGCTTACTTTTTCCTGAACGAGAAGCTATCAAAACTGCAGTACCTGGGTATTTTGATTATCATCGCCGGATTGACCGGTCTTTCCTCGTAGTTATTTTCCGATCAAAACGTCTCTTCTCGGCCTGGCTGGTATATAATGACCGCTATGCTAGATATCAACTATATCCGCGAGCACGCGGCCGACCTCAAACAAGCTATCTCGGACAAACAACTCAACTCCGCGATTGTGGATCAGGTTCTCTCCGCCGACGAGCAACGCCGGAAGTTGATTGTGCAGGTAGAAGAGATTCGAAAAAAGATTAACGAGAACACCGACGCCATTAAAAAGTCGGAAACAAAGCGTCCGACAGAGGAACAGCTCCAGCTTGGTCGTGAGCTGAAATCTCAGCTCCAGGACGTCGAACCTCAACTCAAGCAAGTTGAAGAAACCCTCCAAGATTTAATGTACCAAGTGGCCAATCCGGCTGCGGCTGACGTGCCAGTCGGCAAGGACGAATCAGGCAACCAAGTGGTCCGTCAGGTCGGCGAAAAAACTCAATTTGCCTTTGAACCCAGAGATCACGAACAGCTGATGCTAATGAATGATCTGCTGGATCTGAAGCGAGCTGTGCGGATCGCCGGCTTTCGGGCGTACTTTCTGAGAAACCAAGCGGTGATGCTGGAACAAGCTTTGCTGCAGTACGCGTTTCAGTTCCTGAGCCGCGAGGGCTTTACGCCCATGACCGTGCCGTGGATGGTTAACAAAGAGGCACTCTGGGGGACCGGTTACTTCCCATGGGGAGTGGAAGATCACTACACTACTCAGGATAACCAGGGCCTGATCGGCACTGCTGAGGTTTCTCTGACTGCCTATCGCCAGGATGAGGTACTCAATGAAAAAGACCTGCCGTACAAAATGGTCGGTATCTCGCCCTGCTTCCGTCGTGAGGTCGGCGCCTATGGCAAAGACGTTCATGGCGTGATTCGGGTCCATCAGTTCACCAAAGTCGAGCAAGTGGTCTACACCGTCGCCGATGAGGAAGTCACCCGCGAGTGGCATCAGCAGATGGTCGGGTTTGCCGAACAGCTGCTCCAAGATCTCGAGCTGCCGTATCAAGTGCTGTTGATGTGCACTGGTGATATGGGTGCTGGTCAACGCAAGAAGTACGATATTGAAACTTGGTTCCCGGCCCAACAGAAGTACCGCGAAACCCACTCAGCCAGTTACTTTAATGATTTCCAAGCTCGCCGCCTCAACATCAAGTATCGAGCAAAAGACGGCACGCTCAAGCACGTCTACACCCTGAACAATACCATGGCAGCGTCCCCACGTTTGTTGGCCGCAGTGATCGAAAACTACCAAAATGAGGACGGCTCCATTCGAGTCCCCCGGTTGCTTCAGCCAGTAATGGGAATTTCGGTCATTGATAACCGGGCCTAAGGAGGAAGATGCTAGCCGTGCTGATTGTTACCTGGATCGGTCAATCTCTGGGGATCGATGCCTTTGTTCAGTTATGGGCATGGTTCAGCAGCCATATTTTGCTGACAATCTTACTGCTTATTTTCTTGGCCTAGGCTGCAGAAAGGCAGTTATCCGCCTGGGGTGGTTGAGGTAATGTCCGGATCGTTCTCAACTGGAGCTGGTTTATCATTCATAGTTATCATTCTAGGCTCGGACCCTAGGATTGAGCGGGGAAAGAGTAAGAAATCCGTAAGAGTGAAGCAAACAACACAAAAAAGTTTTTTCTGGCATAATCAGCCTGCTTATGTTCAAATTTCTGTCTAAAATCTTCGATGAAAATAGCCGTAGACTTGATCAATATCAAAAGGTCGTTGACCAGATCAATGCCTTAGAAGACCAGCTTAAGCAACTTTCCGACAGTGAACTGGCCGCTCAAACCCAGAAGTTCAAAGCACAGATTGCCGAGCGGGTAGAGTCGTTTGCCGAAGGAACTCCGGAGCGGACCGCTGCTGAAAAAGCGATCCTCGATGAAATCTTGCCGGAAGCGTTTGCGACTGTCCGCGAAACTTCCCGCCGCGTCTTGGGCATGCGCCACTTTGATGTGCAGCTGCTGGCTGGCATTGCACTCCATCATGGCACAGTCACCGAGCAGAAAACCGGTGAGGGAAAAACGCTGACGGTGACTGCACCGTTGTATCTGAATGCCTTGCTCGGTCGCGGTGCCCACTTAGTGACCGTCAACGACTACCTGGCTGAAGTGGGTGTGGGCTGGATGGGGCCGATCTATCACTTCCTCGGCCTAAAGGTCGCCGTTATCGTCCATGATAAGGCCAAGCTCTATAACCCCGACATCGACAGCGAGGAACGCGGTGACGAGCGGCTGGAGCACTTCCAGGAAATCCCCCGCAAAGATGCCTACGCCGCCGATCTTACCTACGGCACCAACAACGAGTTTGGCTTTGACTACCTGCGCGACAACATGGTCCAGGATCTGGGCCAAATGGTCCAGAGGACTACTGATACGCACCACTTTGCAATCGTCGACGAGGCCGACTCGATCTTAATCGACGAAGCGCGGACACCGCTGATTATCTCGGCGCCAGACACAGAACCCACCAAGAAGTACTACGATTACGCCCGAATGATCTCCAGCCTGACCCAGGACATCGACTTTAAGGTGGACGAAAAATTGAAGTCCGTCACCTTGACTGACTTGGGTGTGAAACGGATTGAACAGAAGCTCGGCGTCAACAACCTCTATGAAGAGAGCTTTGATGTCATTCACCACGTTGAGGCAGCACTCAAAGCCAAGACGCTCTACCATCGCGACAAAGAGTACATCGTTCGTGAAGATCAAGTCATTATTGTGGACGAACACACTGGTCGTTTGATGTACGGCCGCCGTTACTCGGATGGACTCCACCAAGCCATCGAGGCCAAAGAGAACGTCCCTATTCAACAAGAGTCGCGTACCTTAGCCACCATCTCCCTCCAGAACTACTTCCGGATGTACACCAAGCTGTCCGGTATGTCCGGTACTGCCGTCACCGAAGCAGAGGAGTTCCGCAAGATCTACAACATGGACGTCTTGCCGATTCCGACCAACGTTCCTCAAGTCCGTGTTGACCTGCCTGACGTGGTCTACAAGACAGCTGCGGCCAAGTACAGCGCCATTGTTCGCGAAGTCGAAGAAGTGCATGGCACTGGCCGGCCGATCCTGATCGGTACCCGCTCCATCGAGCACAACGAGATCATTTCTCGATTCCTCAAACGCAAAAACATCCCACACCAAGTCTTGAACGCCAAGAATAACGAGAAGGAAGCGTTCATCATTGCCGATGCGGGTAAAGAAGGTGCTATCACTGTGGCCACCAATATTGCCGGTCGTGGTGTCGACATCGTCCTGGGTGGTGCCAAGCCGGAGCTCAAAGAGTTCCGCAAAAAAGACAGCAAAACCAAGAAAGCCACCTACGATCGCAAGGCCTACGACAAAGCACTCGCGGAGTGGCAAAAAGGCCATGACCGGGTAGTTGAACTCGGTGGTCTGCATATCATTGGTTCTGAACGTCATGAATCCCGCCGTATCGACAATCAGCTGCGGGGTCGTTCCGGCCGGCAGGGTGACCCAGGCTCTTCCCAGTTCTTTGTGGCGCTGGAAGACGAGATCATGCGTCTCTTTGGCGGCGCTCAGATCGCCAAGTTGATGGACTTCATGAAGATGGATGAGGACCAGGCTATCGAACACGGCATGATCGGCAATGCCATTCAGTCGGCGCAGGTCAAGGTCGAGGGCTTCTTCTTTGACCAACGGAAGCGGCTAGTTGAGTTTGACGACGTGATGAATAAACAGCGAGAGGTGATTTACAAGCGCCGTCGCCGCGTCCTTGAAGATGGGCAAGCTGCGATCGAGATCGCCCGTGAGGCAGAGCAGAAGCGGAAGAAAGACGACACCGAGGTGGATCCACCACTCAAGGGTGAGATTCTGACTTATATCGACCGTGATATCGAAAGTATCGTTGCCTCCCGTGCCAGTGATTCTTTTGATGATGCTGAGATCGACGCCATTGCCAAGGAGTTCACCAAGATCATTCCGTTTGACGACCAGTCCCAGATTGAACTCAAGAAAACCATCGGCGCGACCGTGGAAGAAAATCCCAACGGCGCGGCCGAAGCGATCACGCAGCGATTAATTGAGATTGCTCATCAGACCTACCAGACGCGTGAGGACGTGGTCAGTAACCCTAACATGCGCCAGATCGAGCAGTTTGTCATCCTGACCACCATCGACGAAAAGTGGATGGATCACCTAGATGAGATGGATAACTTGCGTGACGGTATCTGGCTGCGCGGTGATAAAACGACCGTCTTAAGTGAGTATAAACGCGAAGCGTTTGCGATGTTCGAGAAGCTGATTGCCAGTATCGAAAGTGCGATTGCCAGCCGCGTTTTCCGTGTTCACATCAACGATCAGTCACAGGCTCGACCAGTTCCGGCCCAGATCGTCACTCAGAAACAGGAAGCCTTGAGCGCTTCTTTGACCGACGTGGTAGCTGAAACCCAAAAAGTCGAACAACCTGCAGCACCAACCAAAACCAAAGGCTCGGTGTCCGACCTCGCTGCTGCGATGTCCAAAGCCAAGGCTGAGCGCAAACCGACGCCAGGCGTTGCTCATGTCAAAATCGGCCGCAATGATCCCTGTCCCTGTGGCTCAGGGCTCAAGTACAAGAAGTGTGGCATGATCAACTCGCCCGAGCACCAGCGCTATATGAGCCGCAAGGGCTAGCGTGGTGTGAGCTCCTTTTGTGGAGATATAGAAGTTCCCTCAATTACTCTAATTGTAGTAATTTCGGCAGAATCTCTTTGATACCTCCCGGTATTTGAGGCGTACAGCCGCCCAGCTCTTCCAAGATTGCCAGTGCTGCCAAGGCCGATGACTGCCGACTTGCTACCGGTGTTTGTGACCAGAACGGCATTACCCCGACACAGCTCAATAAGAACTGCAGCGCCTGTTCATTTGGGAGATCTTCCTTGACCATTAGGTAGGCAGCTGGTGCAGCCTTGGTGGAATCAATCACAGCAGCATCTAATACTCTACGCTCGGTGGCTGTCCAGCTTCTGCCAAAGGGACGCGAGACTTTGCCATCTTTATCTGTCCTCACCACTTTCACCACTGGCTCCACGCCTAAGTCAGCAATAAAAAGAAGGGGGGTGCCAGATTTTTTCTGAAGAGCCACTGTCTGTACATACGTCTTTGTCTGAATGTCGTCAGTGACTTCCAGAATCACGTCGGCATCTGCTAGAAACTGATCAATCGTCACATCCGCTATCCCACGCTCCGTAAGATTTGGAACAGCTTGGCCCACTACTGCCCTGAACTTGCCATACGGATGTCGCCGCAACAGATGCTGCACTAGTGCTGCACTTTTGGGACAGCCAACATTCTGCACCTGTGCCATAGGAAGACGCGGTAGATTTGATAGTTCAATCAGTCCGGGATCGACGCACGAGATATCCTCACATCCGAGGCTCGCCAGTAAGTCAGCAGCTGAGGCCGCGACACTCGCTCCCAGTACCCGAACCTTGGTCTGCCGTAAATGACGAAGCGTCTCAAGCTTGATAAGTCCCAGGCATCGCGAGATGGTCAACAACCACTGCAGCTCAGGACCGATAGACAAACTAAAAAGATGAGTCTGCGGATCTTTGATCCAGTGGGCTTCTTCTACTATCTGCTGTGGAGAACTAACGCTGAGCAGCTGTTGAGAGAACCACACTAAGTCGTCTGCGACTGCTGATTTTTTCAAGAGCTCTGCTGCTTCTTTCCCAAGCGTATTATCGACTCTCTTGGCCAGCTCATTTCCGTCAGCAATCTTCTTAGTCATCACCCGCAGCTCTGCTACTTCTTTAACAGCAGATAAAAACGGAGCCAGCGAGTACTGCCAGTCAGAACTCTGCCTAAACTCAGCTTCCTGGTCACTTACTACTTCAGGGGGCTGACTCATGCATACCGGCGGCCAGCCTCGTAGCTGCCGCGCCAACTCGGGCCAGTACTGACGACTTCCAAATCGCTGGTAGAGGAAAGAAGAGATTGCTGCGTCCATACTTTCCTTGACTATTATTTTAATCGTATCAAACTATATCAATACGTACCCAATATGCGAGAAAAGAGCGTACAATACAGCTATGTCGTCCGACGGGAAGTCAGCCACGAAGTTTCCAAAGATCCATGCCGCGCTTGCACAAGCTGGCTTTGCTTCTCGCCGTAAAGCCGAAGCGTTGATTACTGCCGGCCAAGTAACCGTGAATGATCAACGGGCTCATATCGGCCAACGCGTCAACCCCGCCCAAGACATCGTTAAAGTGGAGGGCAAAGTCATCCCTCTTCAGGCAGCCAAGCCATATCTTCTTCTGATTAACAAACCGACCGGCGTCGTTTCCACCACGCACGACGAGCTGGGTCGGCCAACCGTTTTGGACTTTTTGCACCAGGAAGTTACCAAAAACGATCCCGATTTAGCCAAAGAACTTCAAGCCGTTCGCCTCTATCCTGTGGGTCGTCTTGACCTGGACAGTGAAGGCTTGATGCTGATCACTAACGACGGGAGCTTGGCGCAAAAACTAACTCATCCATCATTTGAATCACTCAAGACGTACGAAGTTGTGGTGGCTGGTCGGCCCACCTTCAAAGCCCTCAATCACTTGGAACGAGGCGTCCGTCTCAAAGAAGGTTACACTGCACCCGCTGAAGTGAACGTGATTCAAACCGGTACCGAGCAGAGCATCCTGGAGATCACTATTCATGAGGGTCGCCATCAGCAAGTCCGCCGGATGTGTGAGCGAGTCGGCTACCCGGTTTTTCGCCTGACCCGAACCAAGATGGGCCCATACTCACTTGACGACTTGGACGGTCAAAGCTACAAGAAGATATGAAGAAACTCGTTATCTCTCTGACGGCCCTTCCCGAGCCTCCTACCTTTGGGGTAGCATTAGTTGCAGCACAAAAACCGCTGCAGACACGTACTGCCCGTACCATGCGGAGGAAACAATGAAGATCGTCTCTGGCTCATCAAACCTGCAGCTCGCTCAAGGAATGGCTCAGTTATTCCGGACGCAGCTGGTTGATGCCGACCTCAGCCACTTTGCCAATGGCGAGAAGCGCGTCTGGATTAAAGAACCTGTTCGTGGTCAAAACGTAGTGTTGATACAGTCACTCTCAGCCCCAGTAGATGAACATACCGTCGAACTGCTATTACTGGTCGATGCCCTGGAACGAATGGGCGCACGTCACATCAACTTAGTCATGCCGTGGATGGGCTACTCACTCCAAGATAAAGTGTTTCGTGAGGGTGAGCCGATTGCCGCTAAGGTCGTCGCTGACTTGATCTCCAACTCCTATATTAAACGTGTCTTCCTGCTGGACCTTCATAACAGCAGTACGCCCGGATTCTTCTCGATTCCTACCCAACACTTAACTGCCATGAACTTATTTGTAGAAGAAGTACAACACAAGTTTCAAAAAGAGAATCTGTTAGTGGCCAGCCCAGATTTTGGGGGCATGAAACGGGCGCGCGTCTTTGCCGAAAAACTGGGCGTTGAGCTGGTGAACGTTGATAAGCATCGTGACCTGACTACTGGTGAGACCAGGGCCATCGGCGTCAGTGGTGACGTCAGTGGTAAAATCGTGGTTGTGTTTGACGACATCATCAACTCTGGCGGAACAGTGGTAAACACTGCAGAGCTACTCAAAGCTCGCGGTGCTCGTGAAGTGCACTTCTTTGCGACTCACGGCATCTTCGCTGACAGCGGTGCACAAAAGATTCAGGGCTCTGTTGTTGACAGCGTCGTCGTCACCGACTCTATCCCGCAACTCCCGTCAGGTGGACAACCTGACGCATCCTCAAAAATCCACTATCTTGAGAGTAGCCAGTTGTTCGTCGATGCCCTACGTCCTTGGATTGAATAAAGCAGATGCATTTTTTCAGCTTCTGAGGCAACATCAACACTCACTGAGCGAAATGCCTCAAGATCCGAAAAAATGCATACATATTAATCCAAGGAACCTAATAACACTATGAAATTTACACAAAATCCTTTTCGAACGACCAAGACGGTTAGTAGCGACCTGGTGTCCAAAAACGCTAAGCTACTGACTCAGGCCTCGTTTATTCATCAAGAAGTAGCCGGCATCTATACCTTCTTGCCACTAGGTCTGCGGGTCCTAAACAAGATCGAGAAGATCATCCGCGAGGAGATGGACAAAGTGGCCATTGAGATCCAGATGACCTCCTTGGCCCCCAAGAAAATCTGGGAAGAGACCGGCCGAATTAACACCGTCGATGTGTTGATGAAGACGAGCGGCGCTAATGAAGCCTCACTCGCTAAAAGTAACACTGAGTACGTGCTCAACTCTACGCACGAAGAGATGGTCACGCCCCTCGTCCAGGAGTTTGCCCATAGCTATAAAGACTTTCCTGTCGCGGTCTATCAGATCCAGACAAAGTTCCGCAATGAGCCACGTGCCAAAACTGGCCTGCTGCGCTGTCGTGAGTTCCGGATGAAAGATGCCTACAGCTTTCATCGTTCAGTCGAGGATCTCAAGAGGTACTACGAGGTGATGAAAGAAGTCTACATGACTGTCTTCCGCCGTGTCGGTCTAGGAGATGACACTGTAATTGCCTTGGCTTCCGGTGGTGACTTCACCACAGACTACTCACATGAGTTCCAAACAATTGTGGATGCAGGCGAGGACACTCTGTTCATCGTTAAGTCAAAGAACTTGTGCTTTAACCGCGAGGTGGCACCTAGCCAGGCACCCAAGTTAAATGATGATCAGGAAGAGCCCAAACCCATGACCGATGTTGAAGGCATCGGCATGATTGGTGTCGATGAGCTGGCGAAGTTTCTCCAGATTCCAGTAGAGAAGACCACCAAAACCCTTCTGTTTGAAACAGACAAGGGAGAGGTGATCGCCGCCGCGGTCCGCGGCGGCTATGACGTCGACGAGGAAAAACTCAAGAAAGTAGTTGACGCAAAGAGCTTGAAGTTGGCATCTGCTGATGTCGTCAAGAAGGTAACCGGAGCCGAGGTCGGCTACGCCGGACCACTGAACTTACCCGACAGCGTCAAAGTCTACTTTGACGAGTCCACCTCCAACCGCCGTAACTTTGAGTGTGGTGCCAACAAAACCCACTACCACACAATCAACGTCAATTGGGAGCGTGACCTGCCTCTGCCAGAGCAGTTCTATGACTTCAAGGTGGCCAAAGAAGGTGATATCTATCCCGAGACGGGCGAAGTCTACGAGGTCAAACGTGGCTGTGAGGTTGGGAACATCTTTCCTCTTCACACCAAGTTTTCCAAAGCCTTTAACTTTACCTACCTGGATGAACAGGGCAAGCCTCAAACCCTCTACATGGGCTGTTATGGCATCGGTTCCTCTAGATTAGTGGGTGTAATTGTCGAAAAGTATGCCGACGACAAAGGGCTAGTCTGGCCGAAACAGCTGGCGCCATTTACTGTTCACTTGATTGATATTCAGCAGCATGACCGAGGCCAGGAGATCTATGACCATCTGCAAGCAGCCGGAATCGAAGTCATCTGGGATGACCGGGATGCTCGGGCTGGTGAGAAGTTTGCCGACGCTGACCTGATTGGCGTTCCTTATCGCGCAGTTGTTTCTACAAAAACCGGTGACAAGATTGAACTCAAAGAGCGCACCAGCAACGAGACTCAGCTCGTCACTTTGGAGGAACTGCTTGAGCGCGCCCGATGATGCCAGCACCAATCCTAACCAACCACGCGCGCGAGCGACTCAAACAGCGTTGGATTACCGAAGATGTAGTGGAGTCAGTGCTCCGTTCGCCTGATCGGACGGAGCCTGGCTCCAAGCCAGGCACAGTCAAGTTTGTCCGAACGCTCAACGGTCGCCAAGTTCAGCTCATCGGCACCTATCTTCAGGACCAGGACCGATGGCTGATTGTTTCTGCTTGGGTAAGGGGAGAGGAAGACGCTGTTCCCCTGGTGTGGCAGGTGATTACTTTACCATTCACAGTAGTCTGGAGGTTATCGTTGTGGCTGCTTGGTCGGCTGCGTCAACCGAAAAAAGAAGGCCAAGATAAAAAACAAATATAACTCACGTTTTATGGTAGAAACTACTGCTTTTTACGATCGTTACCATCAAAAAAATGATCGGTTCTCCAAAGTCATTGGTCAAGGTAACTTCACCTATTGGTATAACTTGGCTTCCTTACACCAAGCTTGCAAAAAAGGTTTTGCAGGTCTGAAAGTTTTAGACGTTGGTTGCGGTGTGGGAACCATTTCCTTGTATTTAGCCGCTCAAGGAGCAGATGTAACCGGTATCGATGTCTCACGACGAGCTATCCAGTTAGCGACGGATGCTCGCGATAAAATTGGTCTGCGTTCGGTAAAATTTAAGCAAGGCGAAGTCCGTCGACAACCTCTCACTTACGATATCATCACTTGTTTTGAAGTGATTGAGCACGTGCCTGATGAAGAAACATTTGTAAAGACACTGTTTGCCAATCTCAAACCTGGAGGTCGCTTAGTACTCTCCACGCCCTCAAAACAAAATCTACTCTTTAAAATGGGCTTTTACACATCGTTTGACAAAGAGGTTGGACATCTTCGCCGCTACACTAAGGAGCGATTACGCTCAGTACTCGAGTCAGCTGGGTTTAAGATTATTTCCCTGCGGGAGGTAGAGGGTCCAATCCGCAATGTATTGTTTACCACTAAACTGGGGTTTTTAATTAAGGGTATTCGGGGACCACTCGTCCCTTTATTTCAGATGATCGATGAGGGTATGGGTCGACTGTTGGGCTTTAGCGATCTTCAAGTGATTGCCCAGAAACCTGCTTGAGGACTGTTCACATTTGGTCTCACCTTTTTATTAACGCAAAAAGTGCGAAAAATAATAAAGCTTATAGTAAATATTTCGTTAATCTTGAACGATACTTATAAGCGTCAGAATCAATCCATTTTGTCTCTGGGTTTTTTCTGTATCTCTTCGTATAGTACTGTTCATATCCGGTGAGGATACCCACTGCAACTGTCCTAGAAATGAAAATTTTTACGGCTGTTGCGGTGGGTAGGAATGTTATACTTTCCCCATGACAAAGCGCCTTATTGTAACTCATCACGCACCAGACTGTGATGCGATTGGTTCGAGTTGGATTTTAAAACGGTTCGATGCCCAGCACTACGCAACCGCACAGCACGCCTTTGTCGATCCTGGAGCTACCATTGATCCCAGTGAGGCCGAGCGACTCGGCTTCCAAATGCACGAAGTCACCCATGTTGATACTGGCCTAGGCGAGTTTGATCACCACCAACCTGACCGAGGTCTCTTACGTATCTGCGCGACGTCGCTCGTCTATGACTACGTTTGCCGAATTCATCCGGAACTGAAGTCCGATGTGGCGCTGCAAGCAGTGGTGGCCTTTGTCACCGATGACGACCACTTCGGTGAGGTCAACTGGCCGGAGCCAGATAACCTCCGTTACTCCTTCATGCTTTCGTCACTTCTACACGGATTTGAAAGTGTTGACCCACATGATGATGACTCCCAGATGGCATTTGGCTTGAAGTGTTTTGACTGTGCCTATGCGGCACTCAAGGAGAACATCCAAGCACGTGACATTATTGCCGAGGCGGGACAACCCTTTGAAATTGATGGGCTGAAATGTTTGGCAGTTGAAACCAAGAACGACTCGGTCATGAAGTACGCCCAGAAAACCGGCTTTGCGCTGGTTATTCGTAAAGATCCCAGCTCCGGAGAAGTTCGGGTTAAAGCCAGACCCGATACTTCAGTGGACCTTAAACCCCTCGCGGAACTCATCACTCAACTTGACCCCAACGGGACGTGGTACTACCACCCCAGCGGCAAGATGCTCCTCAACGGCTCAAAGAAACACCGCCACCAACGCCCCACCAAGCTATCCTTGCAAGAAGTAGTGGAAGCTGCTAAAACTGCCCTGAGCAGAACGTAGATGCGCTACAAATCAATCAGCACTTGATGATATGAGTGAGCCGAGTATCTTTACCAAGATTGTCCAACGACAGATCCCAGCCAAGATTCGCTATGAAGATGACACCTTCATTGCCTTTGACGACATCCATCCCAAAGCGCCAGTGCACGTCCTGTTAGTGACGAAAGAAGAGTACCCCACACTCGAGGATATCGATATCGCGGACGAACAGCTTCACGCTCAGCTATTGCTGACCGCCCGCAAGATTGCCAAAGAGCTGGGAATTCAGGACAACTATAAGTTGATGATGAACGTCGGCCGAGATATGCAGCTCGTTCACCACGTCCATATGCATATCTTGGGTGGTTGGCCACGTAAAGAAAAACATGAGGAACTTATTGACTTGTGATCTATAGGGACGTCGAACAAGATCGACTGCCCTTGACTGAAGCTCAACGTGTAGAAGCCACCGAACGAGCTTTACTTGCGGCCCTTCCAGAGCTTTTTGATTCTGTAGAAAGAAGAGAGCTTATCAATTCTCTTCTTGGAAGTTTGGATCGATACCACCAACTTGGACTTGATCTTGAAATTACCACAGGCACCCAAATCCAAGCAGCATCTGGCTTGGAAATGATTTTTACTCAGAATTTACCTGATGGGAACCATATCACACCTGTGTTAATGAGGGATATTTTGTATCCCGCATTAAGTAAAAATCCAGAATTCATGGGAAGACAAAGAGAGGGAGTTTTAGAACCAGCACTAGGCAAAAAAACACCCTTCACTATTAAAGTAAAACCAAAAGCACAAGTAATAGGTTTAACTTGGCCAAAACCTGGAGAGAGCTTTAAGGAGTGTTACGAACGAGCAGACATTCTCCGACAGTCAGTACTTTGGTACACAGACCCAACACTCGTCGGCCGTCGCAAACACTTTGATTTAGATCCTGTTGTAGCAGTCGTGACAGATCAGCAACTGCGGCAATGGGTACGAAGCAAAGAATCTATCCTTCTTCCTCCAGAAAGCTATCGCGAACGTGCCCCAAGCTTACGAAAAGTGATGGAGGTGGTGACAGCAGCCCTCCGCCAAGCTGGCTTAGAAAACACATACTTCCCCAGAGTAAACACTCTGAGTAATCACGAAGTAGAAGTCATGATTGTGGATCAGGATGGTAACTTCGCTCCAATTGATATGCTCGGCCTCCGTCATATGAACGGCGGTTCTAGGTTTGCTACGGAATGGGTAACAGACTGTATTGGCATTAAATGTTTTGAACCTGATATCAGCGAGACGTTTCGAATTGAGAGAGTTCGCACCCTTTCCCACCACTTTCGTACTATCCATGAAGGTGAAGATGGTCGTCCACCATCTTTTAAGGTCCTCTCACTCACGCCCAAACTGCTCGAATACTGGGAAATGAAGCTGTATGCCGGAGAGAACTTCATTCGAGAATCCAAAAAAAGAGCCGATGAGTTTGGAGATACAGGTGAGCTCGAAGCCGTCCATGTCCCAGAGCCTCAGCAAACTTCCCAGCTACAGCACGTACGTTATCTTACATTCGAAAAATATCGCCCCAGTATTGGGGCAAAACCATCTTGGCTCGTGTATGAGTTTTCTGATGGAACAGCTGAGTTTGTCTGCCTCGACTTCGGTTCGCAACGGGAAGATTTTTATTACAACAGCATGTTTAAGCCATCAATCAAGTTGGGCATGGCTCCGTTCAAAGACATCCTCCCAACAACCGCTGAGATACCGATGTTCTATCGCATGACCCTGTTACTGAAATCAGCTGAAACTATAGGCGCGGCATTTCTGGAGGAGCCAGACAAAAACAGCGACTTGATCGACCTTTATCTTCGTTTAACCCCTTCTGATTTCCGCCGCTTACTTCGGGCGTTGGATAGCTGGTTGAGTGACTCAGAAATTACCAAGTTTATGGAAAACATGGAAAGAATTGTCCAAAACGACGCATCTATAAGAAAGATTCGACATACTGCATTCCTGATTTCACATTTCCATGATGATCACACCGGCTTCGCTGCTTTAACTGGAAGCCACATTCCTCAAGTAACTTCAGCGGAATCTGCGCCTTGGCCATCTCACTTCTTCTTCAAAGGTGGATGGATGGATGAACATGCAATTCGAAGACAGCGAGAGACCCTTCTCACTCCAAAGAAGGATGGTCACTTTTCTCCTCAGCAACTGATGCTCCAACCCTATGAGACAAGGTTTATCGGTCGAGGCAAAGTTTCGGTCACCTGTTTACCGTGTGATCATAGTATCTACGGCGCCTGCATGTTTTTGGTTACTGCCTATGACGATTTTGGTCTACCCATGCACAAAACACTGTATTCAGGTGATTACCGATTCAGGGACAACGGATTGACGGAAAAAAGCGTCGAATTTTTGAAAGCCATTGGTGGAGTAGACGCTGTCATCACCGAAACGACCAACGTTCGACCACCAAATGCCAATGTCAAAAAGAGTCCTTCTTCACTCACCAAAGAGATGCTTCACGACAACTATGATCGGTTATTTGCTGAGCACCGTGGCAAACCAGTCATTGTTCAAGTTGATCCCAAAGATCTTTCACTTATTGAACTAATTAGCCAACATGCACTTCGCCATGGTCGGAAAATTGTTTATGGCCTCAAACACAGTGTCCCCATCGAACTTTTCAGACAGTTTGACGCAGCGAATGCAATGACTCCAATCACCACAGAACATCAGGAAAGAAGTGTTGACTTGCTTGCACCCAAATTACCGGATGATCATTGGCTGCGCCAAGAACCCGTGAGAACGTTGCCATATCATCCGAGACCTCAGTTTTCTCAAGATACTAGAATTGTTGAACCGCAAAAAGAATCACTAAATAAAATTGAACGCCAAATTGTGCTCTATCATGCAGAGCAGTTGCTGCAGTGGAAAGAGCTTGCCCACGATGGAAATGCTGTCATCTTTGTACGACCGACGAATCCTCTAGAAGAAGAGTTGGCAAATATTGATTCTCATCTAGGAAAGCCTGGCGAAAGCCCACGGGCTGTTGTCGTTCGTGCTCACTACTTCACCTATCAAGAACGAGATCGTGACATCGCATGGCGTGACCGAAAACACTGCCAAAAATTGAACTGGTCCTACCTGACAGACCTCCAGTTCAACGGGCAGGCAATTCAACCGAGTCAAAATCCCCAATGGCGGATGTCTGGACACTCCAAACAAGAAGATTTTTTTGCATTCATGGAAACTCTTCTGAGCTTGAACCCAGAAATGAAGATTATTCCCGTTCATGGGGAGAAGAGAGGCTATGTTGCGCCTGAAATTCAACGGCGATTCGGTCCGAAAGTTGACGTAATTGGCAAAGTGGATAAGGGAAGGTTTGAGTTGCAGCTCTATTAAAAGCTTCTCCTAGACTGGCCTATTCTGGCTGCTAGCCACCCAGCCACCTCAAGTGGTATAATTCACCGTCCGAGACTTTCAATTGTTTCTCGACATTCGTGGGAAGGAGGTGTTTCTTTTTGCCTATTGTTTTAAAGGCCCGCAACGATGACCACACTGGAGATCTGATCAAGAAGTTCAAGAAAGTCATTGCTGCCACCAACATTATTCAAGTTGTCAAAGATCGCAAGTACTATCAAAAGCCTTCCGAGCTGCGCACTGTTCGTTTGAACGAGATCCGTCGCTCTCAGAAGCGTAAACGTGCGATCAAGAAAATGAAGAACGCTCCTATTCCACGACCACCACGCCGAATGACTAAACCTCGTTCGTTTGGGGCAGAATAAAACGTCTTTCCTTGAATTAAGAAACACCGCCGCCAGGCGGTGTTTTGGTAGTCCAAGAGGTGTACCGACCGAGGTAACGGCAACAAAAAACCACCTCTAGATGGTGGTTTTTGACTCACTTGCTGTGGTACAGCGTTGCGAGAACTGAGATGCTTTTATTTTCTCATCGAAGCTGGGAAAAACAAGCACAGATACAAAACACCCTCGTTGGGACGAGGGTGTTGCGCTTCAGAGCGGGGGACTCTTCGGCTATACGGCACGATGTTAAACATGCTCACTGTGCCCCGAGTCACCATCTCCGAACAAGCTAACGATCCGGCGGAGCCAGCGCGGGAGCTTGGGTGAAGGGAGGCGGACGAGGCTGGAGAGCATCTGTACTTCGCGGAAAATCATCAGCCCGGCGAAGGCGAGTCCAGTGACCTGCACCGTCTGGAAGCGGGTGAACATGATGTAGATGAACATTCCCGCCAGCACCAGTCCCAGAACTGCCATCACCAGCCGATAGACCCGTTTCTCTGACTTGCGGGCGCGCCCGTAAAAGAACGCGACCAGCAACGTCATCACCACTCCGAAGAGCGGCAACGGAAACGGAAGCGGGTAGAAGTGGTTGTAGGCGTGGGTGACCGCGCCAAACAACATTTCGATAACCGCCACGACGGTGGTGACAAAGAAAATCACCACCCACAACAGATTGGTCAAGTAACGCATCAGATTTCTCCTTGAAAGTGATTCGGATTTCCCCGTAGTGTGCCGATGTTAAGCTGCGATGTTAGCGACGATGTCCGTACTGAACGGCCGCGTCACACCACGTCAAACATGGTCTAATTATATCAAGAAAACCTTGAAAAGTCAATTATTATAGGACGCCAAGAGCCCTATTTTAGCCTGGGGAAAGGAGTTGTAAGAGGATCGTCTCTGCTTGGTCTAGGCGGCCTTTTTACTACTCTTGACTGAGGCACGGATCTCGAACTCACGGGTTTCGCCGGTACTGGTGTCAAAGGTCTTGGCTCCGGTGAACTGATAGAGGTTCAGGAGGTGAGTGTTGAGGGCTTCTTCGATCTCTTTTTTGCGTTCATTGAGCTCACTGATATTGGCCTTGACTTGATTCACTTCAGGGCTGGCCTGGAGCTGTGACTTGCGTTCTTTAACCTTTTGGGTGATGGCCGCCGCTTGATCTTCGGCCTCACTGAGTGCCTCGTCGTTGATCATGATATTCCGCAAGTTGTCGCGATAAGACTTGAGTTGTTCCTTCAAACGATCCAGCTCGCCAACGTTCCGTTCAATAATGTTCTGCAGGGAAGTAAGCGTCTCAGCCACTTTGTCCTGGGTAGCTTTATCGGCACTGCCGGTCCCCAAGCTGGGAGTAGAGCCGGCAGGAAGGGCGGCTGTATCGTCGCCGGCCGGCAAGTCCTTTTGGCTGGACTCTTCGAGTGCTTTGGCAGCTAAATCATCACCGGTCAAAAGTTTGGGATCATTCATAGGTTTCCTTAGGCTTCCTACAGTAGCGTATTTTTTTCAAAAACTCAAACAGCGCATGAGTTTTACACAACTTCCAGAATTCCCCACATACACAACGATTACACCCCTTGAAGAACTCAGGAGAATCGAGGATAATCTCACCCACTATGCATGACATCGATATGTCCTTTTTCAAACCTAGTGTACGCGCCGATGGCACCGAGCGTCGCACCAAACTTGTATCAACAATTGGCCCTACTTCAGAGTCCGAAGAGAACATTAAAGCGTTAATCAACTCCGGCATGGACTTTGCTCGTTTCAACACCAAACACAACGAGCCACAGTGGCATCTTGAACGCATCCAACGCGTTCGCAAAATCGCTCAAGAAATGAATCACCCGATTCCTGTTTTGCTCGATTTACAGGGACCGGAAGTCCGGATCACTCTGTTGAACGGCTCCGAGTTTGAGGTTAAAAAGGGTGAGGAGATTGTCTTCACTTCACTTAGCCAACACGACAATCCGAAAGCTGTTTTCGTTCCCCAGGAAGTGATCACCAGCATGCATGCCAGTGATTTGATCTCCGTCGCCGATGGTGCCTGTGAGTTCAAGGTCATTAACCGTCAGGAGACCGAGCTGCATGCCGAAGCTCTTGATGATTTCATACTCAAAACTCGCAAAACCTTAAACACTCCCGGTGTAGTCTTAGATATGCCTTCACTGCTGGATAAAGACATCGCTTTCTTGGATGCGCTGAAAGATCACAATCCGGAAATTGTTGGCCTCTCATTCGTCCGTGACATGCGCGATATTGCCCAGCTCCGCCAGGCGCTGGCAGCCCGCGGGATGAACTCTGCGATCTGTGCCAAGATCGAAAACCAGAAAGCCATCGACAACATGGACGAGATTATTCAAGGCAGTGACCTGATCATGATTGCCCGTGGAGACTTGGGTGTGGAGATTCCATTCTATGAGGTACCTCACTGGCAAAAAGTGCTGATCAAGAAGTGCAAAGCCCTCGGCAAGCCTGTTATCACGGCCACGCAGATGTTGCTCTCAATGACCCAGAATGTCCGGCCCACCCGCGCTGAAGTCAGTGACGTGGCCAACGCCGTCTACGACGGCACTACTGCAGTGATGTTGTCTGAAGAAACTGCGCAAGGGAAGTACCCGATCAAAGCAGTCCAGACTCAAGAGATGATCGTCAGTTATCACGAGCAGTTTGCATACGCGACCAGCGAAGGAAAGTAACTTTAACCCTTAAGGAGGGAAGATGCCAGAAGAACGAAAGTCAGGATCAGGAATTGGTCTACTTGCGTTGATTGCTGGTGCTGCCGCGGGGGCTGCTGCTGTGTTCTTGTCTGACAAGAAGAATAGAGAGAAGACCCAGCAGGCACTCAAGAAAGCCAGCAAAACTGTCAAGGACGCCCACGCTGAGATCCAAAAAGACCCGCAGGCTTTTGCCAAAAAAGTTGAGAAAGAGGGGCAAAAGTTGGCTAAGAAAGTTGTCAACGAAGTCAGCAAAAGTAAAGTCGTGAAGAGCGCGCAGAAAGCTGCCACCAAGTCCAAAACAGCCAAGAAAGCAGTCAAGGCGACCACGTCAGCAGCTAAAGCTGCCAAAGCGACAAAAGCTTCCAGATAAAATAGCGTTTCCTCGGTATAATACGCTCTATGAGAACAGGGCTGTCTTGTTTCAGCTCGACAGTGGTCTCGCGTCCATAGTTCAACGGATAGAACGGAAGCCTTCTAAGCTTTTAATCTGGGTTCGATTCCCGGTGGACGCACACGGTTTTGCTTCAAAGACTCCATTACTTCAAAAACTGGGCAATTTTGGGATGGCGAAGCTGCCGCAAAGCTTGGTCTTCCAGTTGTCGGATTCTTTCTCGGCTCAAGCCACCCATAATCTCAGCGATCTCTTCCAGCGTATGAGACTCCTCCCCGTTTAACCCAAACCGCAGCTCCAGAATCCGAGCATGGCGGGGGATCAGATGCTTGAGAGCCTTATTAATTCGCTCCCTGTCATCCACTGCACCATAGGCTTCCTCTGGACTTGGTTCGGTATCGCTAGTAACAGTATCCAAGAGTGTCCGCTCGTCGTCACCGCCATCATCGCTTGCCGAAGCCTCGAGGCTAAGCTCATGTTGACTGGCTCTGAGGAGTTCCAGGACTGTGTACTGGTCCATCCCCAACTCTGCCGCAACTGTCTCTATTTCTGGCTGACGTTGATACTCTTGATAGTAGTCTCGGAAAAAACGATAAATGCGCGTCAGCCTCTCTTCCTGATGAAGAGGAATCCGGATCACCCGGACTTTCTGTGAGACTGCCCGGGTAATCGCTTGACGAATCCACCAGGTAGCATAGGTAGAGAAGCGGTTACCTCGTTGCCAGTCGTACTTGCGAACTGCCCGCATCAGTCCGACGTTGCCTTCTTGAATCAAGTCCAGAAAGGGAAGGCCGCGCCCGATGTACCGCTTGGCAATACTGACCACCAGACGGGTATTGGCCCGAGCCATGTGTTCGACGGCCAGCGCAGCGTCATCAGCCAGAGAAGGATCAACTTCCCCAGCCTCAATGCGTTGGGCCAGATCAATCTCTTCCTGCGCTGTCAGCAGAGGAGTCCGGCTCATCTGCTTGAAGTACAGACCAACCGGGTCATCATCCACCACGTGTTGATCGAGCACGTCAAAGTCGTCGTCTTCAAACTCCGGCACGTCTTCATTTGTCAGATCATCAGGCTCATCCAGCAGCCCAAGTACTTCCTGGTCTTCCTCATCGGCTACTTCCTTGTCACCCAAAGGGAGATCTGTTACTACCGACCAAAAGACCGTCGAAAAAAGCTCATCGGTTTGAAGAGCCTCGTTTTCTAGGGACTCGTGCTCCTCATCTGGGAGTTCTTTGCTTCGTCGTGGCATCGCCTGGGATTATACCAGGCTGTGGATAGGCGAACACATCAAGACACTGTATAATACAGCGACGTCAGATGGTGGTAGTAGCTCAGCTGGTTAGAGCGCTGTGCTCTACAGAGAATGGTTCTTTAACAAAGTGTTGTTTGTCTTTAGAATTGCAAGTGTGCCAATAGTGCGCTGTCAACTATGTCGCAATAGCTTTTATGTAAAACCTAGTCACCAAAAGCTGGGATGGGGAAAGTATTGCTCAGTTCAATGTCGAAATAAGGCGCGACTGGAAGGGAAAAGAGTCAAATGTGCTGTTTGCAGGAAAGAACTCTATAGATCACTTGCACAAATCAAACACTCGAAAAGTGGTAGTTTCTTCTGCAGCAAGTCTTGTCAAACTAAATGGAGAAATCATTACTTTATTGAAGAGAAACACCCGAATTGGCAATCAGGTATTAATGCTTATAGAAAAATCCTGTTGAGGACTGGAAAAGTACCTGCATGCATAGCCTGCGGAGTCGATGATATACGGGTATTAGCTGTTCATCATCTCGACCATAACCGGAAAAATAATACAAAGTCTAACTTAAGTTGGGTATGTTTAAACTGTCACTACCTGATTCATCATGACGAGGATTTTGAGTTAAATTTTAAAAAAAAGATACAAAGCAATTAAATGGTGGTATTAGCTCAGTCGGTTTAGAGCGCGTCTCTGTGGAAGACGAGGTCGCCAGTTCGAATCTGGTATACCACCCATAACTACACCCGCACCATTCCCAACTCTTCCGGGAAGGTTTCATCCTTGGGTACTACAATAAAAATCAGTCGGTGGGTTTTGATCTCGTCTTCCTGACCAGTCTCCGGATTTTTCTCGCAGTCGGCATCCCACCAGCGTCGTTCAAACCAGCCTAATGAAAACTGGCGCGGCTGTTTTGAGTACTCCCCATACGGATCAGCAATCACAATCTTGTTGCGCGCGCGGCTGACGCCGACAACCACACTGTAGTGGCCGCGATCAGCGTCCGTCTTTTTTCGGTTGCGACGTTTTTTCTTTTCTTCTTCGATGCTGTTGTAAAACAATCCCTGCCAATTAATAGCTACTGGCCAGTGATGTTTGCGGACAATAGTTTCCAGGTCCCCTTTAGTCGTATGTTCCTTCATCCAAAATTGGTACTGAGGAGCCAGTTCTCTGACCGCCCGAGCTAAATGAGCGGGACGAGCTCCGTGTTTGGCGATTCGTCGCCGTACCCGTGCAGCTTCAACAATCTGGTCTTGTGAAACCTGCTCGTGGAGGTAGGCCAACAGCATCTCTAATACCGCCGGTCCACAGTGAGACTCAGTCTGTTGCATGACGACGGGCAACTGAATCAGTTGAGTGGAGGAGTGAGCGGCTCTTCGGGAACTTGCCATAAAAGCTGTATATTTCAATCTTCTAGCTAAAACAAAGGGATTATACAGCAGCGTCAAGCTAGTCGTTCGCCTGGTAGACCTCGAGTAGCTTCTGCCGAACTTTCTGGTTGAGCAGCTGCCAACTGAGCATGTAAAAGAAGGTATCCTCGGGTGAGTCCCAGCTGTACTTGACGGTCGTCTTTTTGACAAAACCAGCAGCTTCCAGAGTCCGCTGGCTGGGCAAGTTTTCGGGGTTGGTAAAGGCTAGAATCTCCACTTCCGGCTCGTCTGGGTGAGATTGGAGGAGCATCTGGACCTGCAGGCAAGAAAGCCGTAATGCGCTGGACATCAGCCCCGAGCCGAGCTGGACGCCATCCGTGGACGGGCGCACGGCAAAGCTGACCTCCAGCAGGTAGCGCTGTCGAGTAGAGGGCGGAATGACACCAATCCGCTGTAGTCGACTAAAGCGAATCTTTTCCTCCCGCTCCGAGTAGATCCAGACAAAACCGCGGATCTGCCGCATCTCTTCAGGGTCGGTCAGACGGGCATCTAAGACGGCAAACAGGTACGAAAATGGCGTCGCGGTCCCTGCCCACTCCCGGTACTCCGTACGGGAGAGGCTGGTGGCGTCGTCGAGCCAACGCCGCGACTGTTTTCCTCCCAGAATTTCCCGCATGGCATAGAGGTCGTCATCAGAGTCAGGGTCAAAAAAGCGAACTGCCGCAGCCTGGCCTGGCATGTGAAAAACATTAGTCAGCGGCAGCTGAACCGGAGCGCCATCGAAGCCGGCAGGAAGGGGGTATTGTCGTTGGAAAAGCGGGCGGCTTGACATCTGTTTTGATTTTCTCGCATCAGCGATCATTTATCCACTGGATGTAGGTACAACCAGTGGGCTGGCGGAACTCTGCATTCCATCCCGCCGTTGAACACTTCTTCATCTTCTTGCCCTTGCTGGTAGTCACGAAAACCAGCTTCTGGCCGCACTGTGGGCAGAGCTCGTCTAGCTCTTTGACCTCGTTCCCCAGCCACTCTATGTAGGTGCAGCCGGTGGCGACCATGTTTTCTTTATCCCACTTGCTGGTACTGCACTTCTTCAACCGTTTACCGGTGCGAGTGACCTGAAGGACTAAGGATGAGCCGCAAAGCGGGCATGTTTCATTGAGTGGTTGAACTGGCATAAGGCACCAGTGTACCACTCTTAGAGGGGAGCTTCACCGTAGATAATGACTTTGGTCCCGGGATTCTCGGCGCTCGCTCGGATTGACTTCTGGTCACCAGTATTGGGTGTAGCCCAGTCATACAGGAGCGCAACTTCTTCCGTCTTCATATTGATACAACCATGACTCATCGGTGTTCCGAAGTTGTTGTGCCAATACGTGCCATGAATACTGAACCCCCGCGCCGCCTCGATTTCGTTATTACTGAAGAACATCACATATGGAACGTTGGGGAGGTAGTAGTACGTTCCTTTTTCTTTACTGCCACCGGACATCTTGGTATATCGGAACTTTCCCCAAATGGTAAAAGTCCCTGTCGGCGTCCGTCCCCACTTGCCGGAAGAGATTAAAAAGTCAAATACTTTTTGGTCACCCTCGTAGGCATAGAGACGCTGGGTGGTGAGATCGACCTCGATCCGTTTTTGCGCAGTCGTGTCGGTCTCTCCCAGAACGTGGGCGTCCGCTAAGGGAACTGAGACTTCGGAAGAAGCCACAGTGCTTCCGTGGAACTCCCCATACACATTGGTCGGATTAAACTCACCGGAAAGTGCCAATGGATTAATGGGATCCTGATCAGCTACCGCTGGCGAGGTCCGGGTACTTTCCAGAAAAACCGCGATGACGGCTAAAAAACTGGCCAAAAAAGCAAAGACCACCAAATGGAGTTTATTGGGCATCTTCATTCATTATGAAATAGAAAAGGGTGTTTGACTAGCGGTTTTTAGAACGGCAGGAACCAGTGTCTCCGTTTTGATCTGGCCCTTTCCAAGAGGGGCAGATTGATAAATGCGGCAGCTATCGTCAATACTCCTGTCAGGACTAACATCATTCGGAAACCATATAAGGCAATAAAGTAGCCACCCACGCCGGCACCGAACGCGGCAGAGATGTTAATCAACGCTTCATCCACCCCCCACAGTGTCGCACTCTGCTTTCCCGGCAGATACTTTGCATAGAGTACCCGATCGGCCGGACCAGCAATTGCCCGGAAGACACCAAGGAAAAACTGGAACATGTACAGGTGCCAGACGTTGGTGGCAAAGGCAAAACAAATGAACAGCACACCGCGGGCAAAGTAGCCAAAGATGAGGAAAAAGACCTCGTCTTTTAGTCCCTCAATATGGTCTGATAAGAAACCCATCACCGGCACCAAGAGCCCAAACGCCAAGAAGAAGATCAACGATGAGATCCCAACTTCGGTAATGGTAACGCCCTTGAGCTCATCAACAAAAAAAATACTCAAGAAGGGAATCAACAGATTGGCTGCCATCCAGAAGAGGGAGTGAGACAGAAGTAAAATTTGGATCCCAAACGGAAACACCGAAACGGCAGGCCGGAGTCGCATATCTTTCCATTGTACACAAAACTGTCTGTATAATGGGGCCGTCAACACAACTGATACTAAGAAAGGAGGCCTCGGGTACAGTCGTCAAAAAAAAGCGTGTGGCCCTGTTCGCTGAGAAGCTGTACAGGGAGACGAGGAGTGGATCTTTCACTTGAAGACAGTTTCTTGTAAACGGGGTGAAAGGTTCGGACCTTGTTTGTTAATAGCCTCAGATGAGAGTCGTTTGAGGTTTGCAAACAAGAGTTATCTGCGGGAGTCCACCGGCGTATTACCGTCGTCAATCAAGCTTTAAATCTTCTCGAAAGGGAAGCACAAAGGGCCTTGGTACGTAGTCTGTCCTCATCACAATTTTTCCTATTTTCCAGTTATTTTTGAAGGCATCCACCCGGATGTCTACGTTCTGTACGCATCGTACTTCGTAAAGGAGTTTTATGTGTGGCATTTTTGGATATGTCGGAACACAAACTGACGCTGCCTCAAAAACACTGCAGGGGCTGAAGCAGCTCGAGTATCGTGGCTATGACAGTTGGGGTGTGGCAGTGGCCGACCAGAGTGGCACTGATCAGAGTGGGCAACGAATCGTGGTTGAGAAACACGTCGGCAAGATCGGCGACGCCCAGCTTACTACTGCTGACATAACTAGTAGTTTGGCAGTCGGTCATACCCGTTGGGCGACTCATGGTGGAGTGACCGAGCGAAACGCCCACCCTCACCTGAGCATGAAGAACAGGCTGGCTGTCGTCCATAACGGGATCATCGAGAACTTTGCAGAGCTTAAGGCTGAACTACTGCAAAAAGGCTATCAGTTTCGCTCGGAGACGGACTCTGAAGTCTTTGTCTTGCTGGTTGAAGAGGAGTTAAAGTCTGCGCCGTTGGTAGAGGCAGTACAGCGAGTCTTTCTGCGGCTGCGTGGACTGAATGCCTTTGTTCTCCTGTCGTTGGATGACCAGCAGTTAGTGGTCGTCCGCCGTGGCTCACCCTTAGCATTGGGTAAAGCCAAAGACGGGTGGTATGTGGCTAGTGATGCATCCGCCCTGGGGCTGTATGCGGACCAAGTTTATTACCTAGCTGATAACCAGGTGGCGGTGTTGGAAGATACGGGCGCAGACCTTTGGGATGCCGAAACACTCCAACAGCTGCCGCTCAGCTGGCAGCCTCTGGAGTTTCAGCCTCAGGATCTGGAGAAAGGGAACTATCCGCACTTCCTGATCAAAGAAATCAATGAACAGCCTGATGTGTTGCAAAAAGTGGGTAGTGCACTTGAAAAAGAACTCATCTCCTATGCAAAACAACTGAGTGGCCGGCCTTACTTCGTCGGCTGCGGCAGTGCATATCACGCAGCGTTGAGTGCCAGCTATTTTTGGCCACTAATCGTCGGCCAAACTGCCAGCGCCATCCCCGGCAGTGAGTTTCGTTACCAACGTGACGTGCTTGATCACAACCAGTTTGTGACCTTTATTTCGCAGAGCGGGGAGACGATCGATATCGTTGAGCACCTGCCCAAGCTGACCGAGCGACAAGTTCCGTTTGGCGCCATCGTCAATCGAGTCGGTTCGAGCTTGGAACGGGGCAGTACGCACAAAGTACTCTTGCCAGCCGGCGCCGAGCAGTGTGTGCTGGCCACCAAGTCCTACACCGCTATGGTGGCTGTTCTGTTTCTGTTGGCACATCAAGCAACAGGCAGTCTTGAAACTGGTAAAGCACAACTCCGCCGGACAGTCACTGCGATTCAGACACTTCTCACTCCTCACTACCGGACACAATCTATCTTGCCAGTGGCTGAGCTTCTGACCCGGAAGGATCACCTGTTTGTGATTGGCCGCGGAAACTCATACCCAGCTGCTCTGGAAGCCAACCTCAAGATCAAAGAGGTAACCTATATTCACGCTGAAGGGTTTGCGGGCGGCGAGCTCAAGCACGGTGTGATTGCATTGATCGAGCAGGGGACACCATGCTTAGTTTTTGCACCTGAAGGAGAAGAGTATGAAGCAACGATTTCCAATGCATTGGAATTGAAGGTGAGAGGCGCCCAGATTATCGGCATCAGTTCAAAACCGAGCGCAGCGTTTGATCTTCACATTCCAGTAGACGACTGTGGGTTACTCTCGGTCCTTGCCGGTGCAGTAGCGGTCCAACTAGTCGCCTACGAGATGGCGCTTTTGCTCGGGAACGACCCGGATAAGCCACGCAATCTGGCCAAGTCTGTAACAGTAAAGTGAACGCCTGACAGTATTTCTGAAGTAATCTGATATAGTACTCAGGTGCTATGTATAATGAGGTGTCTCACGCAGTGAGCTCATAGCCAAGTCGGAGGAACTCCTATGAAAGGTGTCATTTTAGCCGGTGGTTTGGGAACAAGACTGTATCCACTTACACATGTCACCAACAAACACCTGCTGCCGATCTACAACAAGCCGATGGTCTTCTATCCGATTCAGACTCTTGTTGATGCCGGAGTGACCGAGATTCTGATTGTGACCAGCGGCCCTCACGTCGGCCATTTCCTAGGTGTACTCAAGAATGGCAAAGAGTTGGGCGTGACTCACTTGGAGTACGCCTACCAAGAGAAACCCAACGGTGGCATCGCGGATGCGTTGGCCCTGGCGGAGGACTTTGCCGATGGTGACTCGATCGCTGTCATCCTGGGAGATAACACCACTGATGCGGCGATCAAAGACTCTGTCCAAGGTTTCAAAGACGGCTCTGTAGTCTTTCTGAAAGAAGTTCCGGATCCTCAACGATTTGGCGTAGCAGTCTTCGATAAAAACGACTCCAGCAAGATTGTTCGGATTGATGAGAAACCAAAGCAGCCCGAGTCAAATATGGCTGTGACTGGCTTGTACATCTACGACAACAAAGTCTTTGACTACATCCGCCAGTGTGATCCCAACTTTGCCGGCCGAGGTGAGCTCGAAATTACCCAAGTCAACAACTTCTACATTGAGCAGGGCAAGCTCAGTTGGCAAGAACTGAAGGGCTACTGGAGTGATGCTGGCACCTTTAAGTCTCTCCATTCCGCCAGCAGCTACTGGGCTGCCAAGGACAATGCCTAGTCGTCAGGGCGAACAGCTGGAGTTTCTGGGTTTAGGACATGGAACAGCAGTCAAGATAGGGTCAACGGACTAAGCGTTGAGGACAATCTTGCCATCCTCTAGTTTTTCCCACCGATAGATGAACGCTTCTGGCGCATGATTGGCCAGGATGGAACGGATAATTCTTAGATCATTTCCAAACAACTGGCTGCAGAAGTACTCGATCTCGTCGCGTTGCAGCTTCGCTTCTTCCAGATCTTCACGGTCAACTTCCTTTCCGCAGTGATGCTGGTAGATCGTTTCCAACGCCTCCAGGTATTGATAAAAGATATTTCCGACCCGCCGGCCCAGCCACGCGCCGTCTTTGATCGCGCCACCCACGCTACAGGTGATGGCAGCCGCAATAAGAGGGGAGAGGTCTTCGTCATCTTCAGCGGCATATTCGAGGAGCCACGTGAGCTGGCGGTCACGGAAAGCCTCACAGACTTCTTCCGGCACAGCCGCCTTTAAAAAGAGAAAGATATCCTCAACCGTCGGAAACTCGTGAGCTAGATCTAAAACACCAGCGGGAATAAATGTGGCTTCAGGAACTGGACCTGTTTTGAGATCCAACTCTTGTTGCTTTCGCCGGGCTTCCGGCAACCAAGACAAACTGAAGCTAACGAGCTGGTCATACCAGCGAGGGTTTGGACCAAAGTAAGGGAGTTGGTTACTTTCCTGGGGAGTTGGCATATTTTGGGCATTATAACAAGATCAAAGCGATTCAATGGAGACGTAAAAGAAACGTACTAGCAGAAGACAAACGTTTTGCTGTTTTTTTGGCGAATAACTTGATGCGAGGCTTTTACAATCTTGGCTGCAGTCAGGCCGTGTTTGGCCGCCAGCTCCGCTGGCGGCCCCGTCTCCCCGAACTTGTCATCCACTCCCAAGACTTCAACTGGCACACTCACTTCACCGGCTAGAACTTCCAGGACTGCGCTGCCCAGCCCACCGGCCCGTTGATGTTCCTCGATCGTCACCAACGCGCCGGTCCTCTCAGCTGATTTGGCTACAGTTTCTTTATCCAATGGTTTAATCGTATGAACATTGATCACCTCAGCATCGATGCCGTCTTTGAGGAGTTGGTCAGCAGCAATCAACGCCTCAGCCACCATCAACCCGGTGGCCACCAAGGTGACGTCTTTTCCTTTATTCACTACCTGGGCTTTACCCAACTCAAACTTACCTTGGGTAAACTCACCAGTGCGAACACCTGGCAAGTGATAAGGACCCGACCGCGAAACCCGCAAGTAGACGGGCCCCTTGTGCTCGGCGACAGCAAAGACCGCTTGATAGGCTTGACGGGCATCTGCCGGAGAGACCACTGCCAAGTTCGGTAAACAGCGGGTAATGGCAATATCCTCTAACGCCTGATGTGTCCCGCCATCACCCCCGTCAGAAAAGCCAGCGTGCCCGCCGATCACTTTGACATTGGCCTTGGAGTAACACACCCCGACCCGTAGCTGGTCCCAGTTTCGACCTGGGTTGAACGCTGCGAAGCTACAGACAAAGGGAATCTTGCCCGACAGCGCCATTCCAGCCGCAATACCCATCATGTTCTGCTCGGCTACCCCAAGTTCAAAAAAACGCTCCGGAAACTCCTCGGCAAACCAATGGGCCCGAGTGGACTCCGCCAAATCAGCCGTCAGCACGACTACGTTAGGATTCTTCCGTCCCAGCTCCAAGAGCGCTTGGCCGAAACCATCACGTAAGGCTGTCGTGGGTTTTAGATCTCGATCTGCCATGTTAGTCCTCGTCCCGCTTCACCCGTCCACCCAGGCTGCGTAGCTCCCGCAGTGCTTTCTGTGCTTCGGCCGGCGTCGGTGCTTTTCCATGCCACTCCGGTCGCCACTGCATGAAGTCCACACCCTTACCGGGGATCGTCCGGGCGATAATCGCTACTGGTTTTTCAAACACTGCTTTGGCCATCTCACAGGCCTCGATGATCTCGCGGATATTATGACCGTCAATCTCGATCACATACCAGTTAAAGGCCTCGTACTTGGCCCGCAAGGACTCGAGTGGCATCACGTCTTCGGTATGTCCGTCGATCTGAATATTGTTCCGGTCAATGATGACAGCCAAGTTATGCAGCCGGTACTTCGCCGCTGCCATGGCTGCTTCCCAAACCTGTCCTTCGTCATGCTCTCCGTCGCTCGAAACGCAGTAAACCTGGGCGGTCCGGCCTTCCATCTTCAGGGCCAGCGCCATCCCTACAGCCTGCGAGTACCCCTGACCTAGCGGGCCGCTGGAATTTTCCAGTCCGGGGAGATCCAATCGACTTGGATGGCCTTGGAGTCGGCTGCCAAGCTGGCGATAAGTCTTCAGCTCTGAGATGGGGAAGTAGCCAGCTCGCGCCATAGCGGCATAGAGCACAGGGCAGATGTGTCCGTTGGACAGAACCAAGCGATCACGGTCTGGCCAGTTGGGGCGCTGGGGGTCATGACGAAGAACGTGAAAGTAGAGCGCCGTAAAGACTTCTGCCATGCCCAGTGGCCCGGCAGCGTGGCCGGATTTAGCCTGGACAAGCATCTCAATAATATCACGGCGGATCGTGTTGGCTAACGCGGGCAGTTCGTCAATCTTCACAGCTACAGCCTATCACATTAGCGCACCAGCCAAAACAGGACGGCCCCTACCACTAGCCGGTACCAGCCAAACAGACGGAAGGTTTGCGTCCGCAGGAAGTGAATAAACCACTTGACCACAATGAAAGCACTGACAAATGCCGCCACTGTTCCTGCCAGCAGCAGAGCGACATCAGCCCCCCCAGTCTGGAAGAGGATATCCCGGGACTTGAGAAGATCAAGCGCGGCCGCAGCCAAGATGGTCGGCACAGCCAGGGTAAAGGAGTACTTGGCAGCATCCTCTCGGTTAAAGCCCAGCAGTAACATCGCAATAATCACCGCCCCCGCCCGCGACACTCCAGGCATGATCGCCAATGCCTGTGCCAAACCGATCAGCACGGCCTGCATCCAACTCATCTGGGCTATAGTTTTTTTCAGCTGGTCATCCGTCTTACAGATCCACTGCTCAATCACCAAGAACAGTACACCTACCACCATGAAGACGATCACCATCGCCTGGAAAGAGGAAAAGAAGACATCCTTGATCACGTTGTGCAGCAGAAAGCCCACGACTGCAGTAGGGATAAAAGAGACGGCCACTTTCTTGAGCATATCCAGATGAGTGAACCACTCTCTGGCAAACAGGACAAAAACTGCCAGAATCGCCCCAGCTTGAATAAAGACGTCAAAGAACTTGGAGAACTCTGTCTGGGGGAGTCCTAGCAGGCGGGTGGAAATCAGGAGGTGAAAGGTAGAGGAGACAGGCAAAAACTCGGTCACTCCTTCGATAACACCGAGGAGTAAGGCTTGGAGCATGTTCATGAATAGAGATTGTACGTGGCCGGTAAGGAAAAGGAAAGAAAAGCCTTGACAGCGGCGGGAGAGCCTTTATCAATCGTTGACAAATTCTGCTAACTGTGAGATATTTTAGCAAATAAGTCATATGACTGCTAATTTAGTGCTAGACGAAAATTACCCGAATTATCGGGCAAATTTGTCGCTCAATTATATATATTTTGATCTGATTTGATCAGAAAGGAGATATATATGGCAATCATACCATGGAACCCTGCACTCTCTAGAATCTGGAGCCGGTGGCCGGAAGAATGGGAAGATGACCTCGCCCAATTTTTCCCGAACTCCAACAACCTGGATGTGTATGAGACTGAGAATGACGTCGTTGTCCGCGCCAATGTCGCCGGGGTCCCGAAAGACGGTATCGATTTAACATTTGAAAAAGGAGTCCTCTGGATTAAGGCCGAGAAGACCGAAGAGAAAGACGACCAGTCGAAGAAGCACTACAGCAAGTCTTCTTGGAGCTACTCCTACAAAATAGCGATTCCAGGCATGCTCGACCACACAGCCGAGCCGGAGGTTCAATTAGAAGATGGCGTCGTCACTGTCACCTTTAAGAAAGCTGAGGCCTCAAAGCCTAAGAAGCTGACTATCAAGGCAGCCAACAAAGCAGCCTAGTCTTCAGCTTCTAGGTGTCCAGCTCCTTGGCTATCTAAAACTGGCCAATATCCGGGAAGCATTCCAGTTCCGTTCTGTACTGAGAATATCCAGCCCTCCGTCAGGAGGGCTTTTGGACCGGAGTGCTTCCTTCTCAATCAAGGTGATTAGCCAGGTGGAGCGGCGAGCCAAAAAATATCCTATAATATTGACTTTCGAGCGTACTTCTGATACATTTAGATAGCTTTTGACTGACAAGTCACGCCTCTCCATTTCGGGAAGTCACGCGGCCAGTCGGCTCAAGAGCAACAGGAGTGACTTGCCTAAAACTCGTCCTTCTGCACCTTAACAAGCGCACAGTTTCTGAAGAAGAAACGTATTGAGTTTTAAGACTCTGAGCAGCACTTTTTGCGGACATGACCGCAACAAAGTGGGTATGGCTTGCCTTTGTTGACTCGCGGTACCCAACTTGTTGCGGTTTTTGATCATTCGCCGGCCTTGCCGGCTATTCAAGGAGTAAGCTCATGAACTGGGTTCGGACGATTTTTGCCCTATGGGTTATCGGCATTGCCCTATTTGTCATCCGGTGGTTCACCGATGACAAAACGCTGGTTATCAGCGCTGTCGTGGTCGGCGTGACTTTTATCGCGCTGGCTCTCGTCATGGATGACGACCACGCCTCGTGGCTGGTTCGCACCACTAACATTCCTGCATGGGGGCAGTGGGTGGCGGGCATCATTGCCCTCATCCTGATTGCCCCGATGCTCTGGGCAGCAATCCGGAGCGCGTGGGAAGCAGTGTTCGGTTCCCTGAACGGCACTCAATGCCTCGTCAGTGGGGCAGCTGTGGTGATCGCAGTCATCTTTATTCTGCTTAACCGTCGCCGCCCTCGCCGAAACAATCAGAATCATCCCAACGCCCCCTAAAGGCGGTGGGAGATGAAAGCTCAACATCGTTCCCCACCCAGACGCTGTGCGCCTGGGTTCAAAGAAGAGAAATTCTTGTCTTTTTTGAACCCCGAAGGGGGTATGGTAAAATACCTGCAACAAGTTAAGAGTAAAAGCATTCGAGTCTATCGCAATAGACGAGCTGCGTGTCAGAAATTTGTCAGGAACTGCCCCGGCAGAACCAGGCAAAACAAGCACGACGGAAGTCCACCGTAAAATACGACAAAGTGTGTCGGCAACGGAGCACTGATCAAGAGTTTTTCTCACTCTGTCTGATGTCTCCTCCGCAACCGGAGGATTTTTTGTACCAGTGAGGAAAAGAACGAGGGTGGTACCGCGTTTCAGAGGAGACGCCCCTTTTGTTTCTCAGCCAAAGAGCTGGGGAGCAGAAGGGGCGTTTTTTTATGCAAAAACTGTGGCAGAAAAACTGGACACTGAACCACACCATCGAGGCGTTTGAGACTCACGGTGACTTACTCCTTGACCAACGGCTGGTCAAGTATGACGTGCTGGGATCACTGGCTCATGCGCAGGGGCTTCATCAGATTGGCCTCCTCTCTGGCACGGAGCTTAGCCAACTGCGCACCTCGCTTCTGAACGTTCTGACCTTGGAGAAAAAGGGGCAGTTCACCCTCCAACTGGGTGAAGAAGACATTCACTCCAAGCTGGAAAACTACCTGACAGAGTCCTTGGGTGAAGTCGGCAAGAAAATTCACACTGGCCGATCTCGGAATGATCAGGTATTGACCGCTATTCGGCTCTACACCAAGGAACAGCTTCTTACGATCTGGGAAGAGCTCCTGGCATGCGCGGAAGCATTTGCCAACTTTGCCGATCAACACCCGAACGTGCTGATGCCTGGCTACACCCACATGCAGAAGGCGATGCCTTCGACGCTTAGTCTTTGGTCCGGCGCATTTTTGGCCGGACTGCTGGATGACCTGACTTTTCTCAAAACTGCTTATACCTTAAACAATCAGTCACCACTGGGGTCGGCTGCCGGTTACGGGGTGCCCCTGCCGCTGAACAAAGAACTGACTGCCCAGCTGCTTGGCTTCGCTAAAGTCCAGCCTAATCCGCTGTACTGTCAGAACTCCCGAGGCAAGATCGAGGCTGCGGTGGTGGCAGCGCTGATTACCGTCCTGCAAGACCTCAACAAGTTTGCGACTGACCTTCTCCTTTTTACGACAACAGAGTTTGGCTTCCTGAGCGTCGCCGCTGAGCTGTGCTCTGGCAGCAGCATCATGCCCCAGAAAAAGAACGTCGACGTGGCTGAGCTACTTCGGAGTAAAGTTCATCTGCTCCTCGGCAACTACACTCAGTTGGTCGGACTCAGCTCCAACCTGATGTCTGGTTATAACCGGGATCTTCAAGACAGCAAAAAGCCGCTGTTTGAGAGCCTGACTCTCACCGCTGACTGCCTGGAAGTCACCACGCTCTGTGTGGCTGGGCTGACCGTTAACCCTGAGCGTCTACAAGGGGCGCTCTCTGCGGAGCTGTTTGCGACGCACTATGCCCTGGAGTTGGTCAAACAAAATGTCCCGTTTCGTGAAGCATACCGGCAGGCTGGCCAGGCTTACTCACAGCTGGAGTTTGCCGCGTTCGTCGAATCCTGTACCCAGCAGCTCACTGATACTAAACAGGGCGAGCTCATCCCCCTGATCAATCAGCTTCAACAAGAAAAAACCATCTTTACACAAGAGCGAAAGAAGTATCAGACCAGCATTAATCAGCTTCTTTCCAGGAAAGGAATGTATGCACAAACATACAGGCTATAAAAAAGTTGCTTCTTATGAAGCGGAAGTCGGCAGTGTCAAAAAGGTGCTGCTGCTGTATTCAGGCGGGCTCGACACCAGCGTCATGCTCAAGTGGATTCAGGACCACTATCACGCAGAGGTGGTCGCTTTGACGCTTGATATTGGCCAACAAAAAGATGACTTGGTGGCCATCAAACAAAAAGCACTGAAGCTCGGCGCGGTCAAAGCCATCACCCTCGACGTTAAAGAAGAGTTTGCCAACGACTTTCTGGCTCTGGGTATTAAAGCCAACGCCAGCTATCAAGGCGACTACCACCTGTCGACACCAATGGGCCGGGCTATTCTGGCCAAAAAGGCAGTCGAGATTGCAGCGCAGGAACAGGCCGACTGCATCGCGCACGGCTGCACCGGCAAAGGCAACGACCAAGTCAGAATTGAGGGCTATGCGTTGACCCTCAATCCGACCATCAAAATCATCGCGCCCGTCCGGGAGTGGGCCATGGACCGGAATGAAGAGATCGCCTATGCCAAAACGCATGGCATTCCGGTGCCGGCTTCGATCGACTTTCCGTACAGCGTTGATGACAACATGTGGGGGATGACCTGGGAGGGTGGAGAGATCGAGGAGCCGGGAGTAGTCTCACCGGTTGAGAAGTTCCTGACCACCTATACTCTAGCAAAGGACGCACCGGACCAGGCAGAAGTCGTACAGCTGGAGTTCCATGCAGGCTTACCGGTGGCTCTTAACGGCAAAAAAATGTCACTCGCCCAGTTGATCATGAAGCTCAATAAGCTCGCCGGTAAACACGGCGTCGGTGTCACTCACATGATGGAGGATAGATTGATCGGCTTGAAGAATGGCGGTGTCTATGAGCTCCCCGGGGCACATGTGATCATTGAGGCGCATAAAGCCCTCGAGAAGTACGTCTGTACGCGACAGCTCAACGAGCTGAAAGCCCAGCTGGATATCAAGTGGGGCTACCTGTGCTACGGAGCACTTTGGTACGACCCGATCATGCAAGCACTCAATGCTTTTAATGAGTTCGTCAACCAGAAAGTGACTGGTCAGGTTAGCATCAAGCTCTTCAAGGGAACTACGACAGTGATCACCCTGGAATCTCCGTTTGGCCTGAGCCATACCTCTTTTAACAACTCAGAAGGGTATGCCTTTAACGTCAATGCCAGCGCTGGTTTTATCGAGATCTACTCATTACAGATGAAGCTAGCCCACCAGTGATGTACACTGTTCACAGAAAGATATGCCCATCGATCACCACCTTCTTGCCCTCTTTGAGCTGTTGCGGATTCCCACTATCTCCGGCCAATCTGAGCACGCTGAAGACATGATGAAAGCTTGTAAGTGGTTGAAGCATGCCTTTGAAAAGATCGGCTTTATGAGCGAGATCCTGCCCACAGGTGGTCATCCCTTGGTCTATGCCGAGCACCTCCACGCCGGTCCGGATAAACCTACAGTATTGATCTACGGCCACTATGATGTTCAGTCACCAGATCCTCTGCGGGAGTGGACAACCAAACCATTCGATCCGGAGATACGAGGCAGTAACATCTACGCTCGTGGAGTGGCTGATGACAAAGGTCAACTTTATACCTGGATTGCCGCAGTTGGTGATTGGTTGGAAGAGCACAAGACGCTGCCCGCCAACATCAAGTTTCTGATCGAAGGTGAAGAAGAAGTCGCTACTCATAACTTAGTAGAGTTCATCGGTGAAAATCAAAGTCTGCTGCAGGCAGATATCTGTTTTATTTCCGACAGTCACTGTTTGTCTGAAGATCAGCCGTTGATCGACTATGGCCTGCGAGGGATCGTCTACGCCGAAATCAGCGTTCACACCTTCCCGCGCGACGTGCACAGTGGCATCTACGGCGGGAATGTGTATAACCCGCTGGAAGTTTTAGCCAAGATTCTGTCCCAACTCAAAGATGAACGGCATTTGGTAACCATCCCCGGTTTCTATGATCGAGTACGGGAGCTGAGCAGAGAAGAGGCGCTGGAGCTTGCCGAGTCACCATTTAATGAAGAACAGATCATGCGCGAGACAGGTGCCAAAGCGGTGGTGGGGGAGGTCGTCTACTCACCAGCAGCACGAGCCGGGGCCAGGCCTACCCTGGATGTCCACGGGGTTTGGGGCGGCTACTCAGGTGAAGGCGCCAAAACAATCATTCCTGCTGAAGCCCACGCTAAAGTTTCGATGCGGCTTGTCCCGTATCAATCAGCCGATCATATCTTCCAACGATTCGAGCGATATGTGCTCTCGCTGGCACCTGATGGAGTCGACGTAGATGTCCACCATCTTTCCAGCGGCGAGCCAATCCTGATGGATCGTGACAATAAGTTCTTTAAGAAAGCGGAGCTCGCCTACAAAAAAGTTTTTGGCAAAAAACCGCTCTATCAGCTCTCCGGCGGCTCGATTCCGATCACGGCCACCCTCAAAACGCTTCTCAACATGGATAGTGTCTTGATGGGCTATGGCTTACCCGACGATGGCCTTCACTCGCCCAATGAAAAGATGTCAGTCTCGATGTTCAAAAAGGGTATCGAGACGAACAAAGAGCTTCTGTCGCTGCTTGCAGAGTGACTACAGCGATCTCCACCAACACGTCGTCACCAGGTCTCAGGCAGGTTGGCTTTCCAAGATCCGGTCGTGTTATAGAAGTTCGCCAAGCGGAATGCCTCCTCCGCAGCTGATTGGTCACTCTGCTGTTGGGAAATCACACCCTTCAAGAAGTACAGCTCGGAGTAGGCCCTGTTCTGGTTGGCAAGGATTTTGTCGGCAATCTCTAGAACTTTCTGAGTGTCACCAAGTTTCAAGTACGAGAGGACCGGCTCAAGTTGGTACCACAACATCCGTGATGGCAGACGAGACTCGATGGTGGCAAAGGCTTGGGTAGACCCAGTGTAGTCATTCAAATGATAGAGCGCCACTGATTTATTAAAGCCAGCATAGAGGTCATCGGGATTTTCCTGGAGTGCCGCCTCAGCTAACCCTAAACTTTTCTGCCAAGCTTGCCGTTCGTCCTGTAGCTCCCCCAGGATTGATTCAGCCTCTGCCTGTTTTTCCGGAGGCACTAACACCACAAACTCATAGTTAAACGCCCGCCACAGATCCAGGAAGTCGGCGTAGTTGTAGCGCAAGTTAGCCCCCTGCAGAGAGTCATCCTGGATAAGCTGAAGGCTGTCATCGTCATATCCCTTGATCAATCGGAAGTGACCAATATCCTCACCGGCATGTAACCAAGTGCGGGTCAAAACTGGAATGTCCAGTGCAATAAATCGTTTGACCAACTCCATATCACCGGCCGGGCGATGGTACGCAAGCAAGCCGTACTCCCGGGCTTTGGCTGCCACCTCGTCGAGGGTTACCGACTTGTCATCATTGTCGCCGCGTGGATGCTGGTAGGGACGAAGCTGTTGTCCCAGCTGCTGTTGGCTGACGGTGATACCGTAGTGGGACAAGGCCATACTCAGTGCCGCTGGGCCGCAGTTATTGAAGGTTTGGAAAACTTGGGTGCCACCAGGAAGAGTCTTCTGCTGAGGTAACGGCGCGGGAGAGGGTTGCGAGGTAGGAAGTGTCGCCAGCGGCGACTCAGTGAGGAGCTGACTGAGAGGACTCACGGTTGGGCTTGGTGAAGGTGTAGTGGTCGACACAGGCTGACCCACTACTAGACCCTTCAACAGTAAAGCTGCGGTTAATAGGGCCGCGATTCCAAAAAAGATCGTTGCGACAATCACAATCCGATTCATAGAAAAGTATGACGCTGGCTTATTTTTTCGCTTTTGTTCTCTCGAGTCTCGCCTTATAGAGGAGCTGAAAAACTTCTTTGATCAAATCAAACGGGATAGGTGTATCGAGCGGGAACTGAAGGGTGCCTTTCCCTTTGATATACGGTGCAATTTTTTTGGCAAAGGCTGTCGGCCCAGGCGGAATAGGGTAGACACTGACATGTTGTTTATACCCGCCATAGTAGGCAAAGGCTCCGCTTTGGATTCGTAAACTGAGAACGCCGTAGCTGACTTTCTCTGTCACACCAGGAGCAACTTCTTTACCAATCCGGCGGATCTTTTGCAAAACCTCTTGGACTTCCGTTGGAAAGTTTTGAATATATTGATCGACAGTGAGCGTATTAGCAGATGAAGTTGTCATAGTTTGTTAATCACAGTTGGGAATGTGTAACACCTCGCATCTATATATTTCTTCTCCTAAAGCACTAAACATAACCACAAAAAGCACAATCAGTGTCGTGGCAAGCGCAGCGTTGAGGATATAGAACTGCCTCTTTCCTTTGGAGTCTTTTTCCAACAGCGGGCGGGCAGCCACAAATGCTCCAACCGGGAAGAGGAGAAGCAGTAACAGTGGTAGGACGGGCGTTCGCTGCAGAGTTTCAACAGAACCCAACCAGGTATAGAATGGTTGGAGCTGGAGCGCTACTACAAAGTTTGCCAAGATGAAGGGAAGTGCAAACAGAAGTCCTGTTAGGGCGACTTGGGTGGGGTGTAGCGGTGTTGATTTCATAGCTGCCCACTGCACTCGATATTTTGAGCGGGATAAGGGAATCGAACCCTCTTCTACTCCTTGGAAGGGAGTCATTCTACCGGTGAACTAATCCCGCAGACTGCTGTACACCTGGAATTGTACCATGTTCTGTATAAATTGACCTTCCTGTCACTCCCTCTGTGTACCAGAAGTAGAAACCCGAAAAAGATCCAGATCATGTATAATTACGCGTTGTGTCGGACAAGGTGCATCAGTAGTTTGCCCCAAGTGAACACATCGCCGAAGTGGTGAAATGGTAGACACGTCAGACTTAAAATCTGATGCCTTCAACAGCGTGTGGGTTCGAGTCCCACCTTCGGCACACCTTTATAACCGGGGAGTAGCTCAGATGGCTAGAGTGCGCGCTTTGGGAGCGTGAGGCCGCAGGTTCGAGTCCTGTCTCCCCGACATTGGTCGATATCCCTCCTTGTGATAGCATGGACAAATGCCGATAGAAACAATGCCACAAGTCGAAAGCCAACTGCCCCGGCTTTCCGCAATTGAAAAAGCAAATCTCCTTTTCTCCACTGAGATAAAAAGAAAGTTAAAAGAAGCCCTGCCAAATGCGAGTGAACTTCCTCTGGTCTATATCGGCTCAGGGGGAGATTTACTTACTGCTTTACTGGTTTCAGGCTCCAACAGAATTGTGCTGGTAGATTCCCATCCTTTTTTGGCAAAAGACGGCATGAAAGACGACCGGAGTGAAACCTACTCGACCGTGGAAGAAATGCGGGCTGCTGTAGATCCTAATACCGAACGGATCGGCGTATTAACTCTCTGGCAATCAGTGAGACCGGCAGTGCAGATGATCGCCCACTTAGAAAAAATCGGAGTCCCGCCAGAAAATATCGAAATCAACGTCCAGGGAGCAGACGCAGACCTCAACATCCGTTTGGGAAGTGAAGTGACAGTAGTGCACTTCCGTGCAGGGCGTATAGATTCCCTTCAGGAGTTACAGTCTTTACTTGATGAACTATCCATACAGGGTGACTATGGCTTGTTGGCAAAAGGTGGAGCAGCTAGCGCGATCCAAACGATCGTCGCTGAGGCCGAAGGGAGGGAAGGTGCTGGCCCCAAGTACTTTGTGGTTGACGACCCGCGCCAAGAGGCACTTCAGACGTTGAGCACGGAAGAGGAAGAGAAGATGTATCCGGGTTATTCTTTGATCGAGAACAAGAGCAAAGAAGATACGGCCTGGGGTTATTCATGGGGAGAAGAACCAAACAGCAAAACTGCAATGCAGGAAACTGAGTTTGATTATCAAACAAGAGCTGTGATCGGAATCCTGAAGCAGACCGCTGTCTGAGGGAGAAAGGGCTGCTGGAATCTATTCAGGTAGTGTAAGATCGAAGACAACATGTACACCGATTTCTTGAGGAACACTCTCCAACAGACCATCGAGATAGCTTCGCGCCAATTCGGGCGAGTCTCCGGTACTTCCAAAGCTGGCGATAATAATCAAGTTCTTACCGAGACAGATCTGGAAATTGGCCGGACCATTATCGCCGCAATCCAACAGAGCTTTGCTGACCATAACATCATTGACGAAGAAGCCGGTATCATCGATAAACACTCCCGCTTCACCTGGGTGGTCGATCCGATTGACGGCACTAGCAACTTTGCCAACGGTATCCCTACCTACGGCATTATGATTGGGCTACTCGAGGATGACCTTCCGATTGCGGGTGGGTTAGCTCTTCCTGCATTTTCCCAGATCTATGTCGCCGAGAAGGGGAAAGGAGCCACCTGTAACGGGCAGCCAATCCACGTCACCGCACAAAAAGATCTTCTCTCTTGCTTAGTGGCCTATGGCATTGACGGCCACCAGGAGGATCCCAGTCTTACTTTGGAAGAGTGCCAGACCCTTGCGAAGCTCGTCCTCGGCATTCGCAACCTCCGCAGCAGCAACAGTGTCTTTGATATTGCCATGTTAGTGACCGGTAAGTATGGAGCTGCCTTGAATCGGACGAGCAAGATTTGGGATAATGTTGCTCAACAGATCGTGATTGAAGAGGCAGGTGGGGTGTACACTAGTTTTGACGGAGAACGCATGGACTACACTCAGCCTTTGACCAAGGCTCAGCAAAACTTTACCTACTGCGCAGCTGCCCCCGAACTCCATGCCCAAGTCCAGAAGTTGCTTCGTCAGGATGTGTAGACAAGACTGTAAGGAGGCACCATGATTGAAGTCGTTTTAGTTTTACTCGTTATTTTTCTGATTACGGGATTGATTGAGATTCCCGGTTTTACGTTACCTAACTTTGTCCTTTTCCGGATTAACGGTGAACCAATCACGTTACTGAACGTCCTGATCTTCATGCTTATTTTGTGGGCAATCGGGATCCTGCCGAGCCCATTCCGGGAAATTGCCGGCGTTCTGTTCGTCCTCTGGGTCCTCTCGGTTCTTGGTTTTATTGCCATTGCCGGCCTGTCAAACTTAATCGTCATCGGCATTATTGTGGGCATCGTCTTCTCGATGCTTAAAAAATAAAGGGAAAGCTATGAAGCAATTAGCGCGTTTTTTTGTCGGCTTTTTGGCCGTGCTCGGTATGCTTGGACTCAGTGCCCAACCAGCCGTCGCGAAGTCCTATGATATTGATGCTGTCGACATCACGGCCACAATTCTGCCCACCGGCGCTATGAGTGTGGAGGAAACACGGAGATACGATTTTGACGGCAGTTTTAGTTTCGCTTACCAGACAATTAAGAAACAGCCGGACTCTACTTCCGGAACTGGACGGACAGCTCCGTACACATTAAGTAACTTTCGTCTCTGTGACGAGACGACCTGCTATCAGCAAAACACCGAAGCAGCTGAGAACGAGGCACCCTCAGATCGAGTCAATAGTTTCTATGTCAAAGATGAAGCAGACCAGTACTACATCAAGTGGTTTTATGAAAGCAATGGCGGCTCCAAAGCCTTTACCCTCAAGTACACTGTCGATAATGCCGTCACCCTGCAACGTGACGTTGCCGAGCTCTACTGGCAGTGGGTGGGAGACGAGTGGGAAGAGCCACAGTCCAATATTCGTGTTGACCTGCGCTTACCTCAGAACATCCCCGGAGATGACATCCAAGCTTGGGCCCACGGACCTACCTCAGGAGTGGTCAGCATCCCGAGTGCTGAAGACGTCACCTTCCAGCTGGCTCGACTCCCCAGTGAAACTTTCTTTGAGGGAAGAGTCGTACTACCCAAGACTGTTTTTAATGAAAATGCCGGTGCACCGGGCAGTCTGACCAAGGCGCAAATCCAGCAACAGGAAAATCAATACATTCAAGACACTATTGCCAAAGTACAACAACAACAGAAGATTGCGATTTTTTTCGGCGGAGCAAACATCGCTTTTGTGATCGCCACGTTGGTCTTTTTTGTCAAATCATTCCTTGACTTCTGGAGAAATCACAAAGAAAAACCACTGCCCAAGATCAACCAAAGCGGTACACTCTGGGAACCACCCAGCGAGCTTTCACCAGCGCAAGTCGAGCAGCTGCTGTCTGCCCGCAAGAGCCTGACTCCCAAATCATTTACGGCAACGATTCTTAATCTTGTCCACCGCCGCTACTTTAAGTTTGTCCGGAGTGATAAAAAAGAAGGCCTCCTTTTCCCGGACTGGAAGTACTTCCTGGTCGAGCTTGATGAACAACCTGTTGGCAAGCTAACTGGTGTCGAGCTGAACGTCTATCGTTTCCTGACAGAAGAAGTGGGTGAAGAAGAAGTCACTCGCAGCGACGGAAGTACCTTCGAAGCTATTCCGCTGGACAGTGTCGTCAAGTACTGTAAGTCTCATCCCGCAGCAGCTCAGCTGATCTTAAAGAATCTGGAAGAGACGGCACTGCGCGCTAACTTATCAGGCGGTTACTTTGACAAAGACGCGCATACCAACTCATTTTCAGCACCAGCAGTGGCTGCAGCAGTTGTCTCTGGCTGTTTTGCATTTCTGACCCTTTTTGCTATTCAAGGTGGAGTCAGTGACTTTGCCCGAGCGACCAGCGTAGTTAATCTAGTCGTCGCCGGAACCGTCTTCTTGGTGATGATGATCTTGCTGGATCACAAGGAGCGTCGCACTGAGAAGGGCGCCCAAGAAGCTGCAGGCTGGATGGCGTTTAAAAAACACATCTCTGATTACCACACCACCAGTAAGTACTCCATCGACTCTGTAGTACTCTGGGAGAAGTACTTAATCTATGGCACTCTACTCGGTGTCTCGGCCAAGGCATTGAGTCAACTGCCTGTCAAGTTCAGTCACGCAGACCAACGAGTGGCAGGAACGTATTGGGGTGGACTGTCCGCCGGAACTAGTGGTGGCTTTGACTTCAGCATGGGCTCGCTCTCCTCAGCCCTGAACTCTATCTCTAGTTCGGTCACTTCCAGCTATGGGGCCAGCGGTGTTGGCTCATCCGGCGGAGCTTCCGGTGGTGGTGGCGGGGGCGGCGGCGGTGGAGGTGGAGGAGCCGGCTAATGAAACAGTATCGGGCAATCGGGCTGGGTGGAACCTTTGACCGCTTTCACGTCGGACACCGGCATTTTCTCCAGTTTGCATCACAGCTGGCTGACAAGATAGTCGTCGGTATTACCACTCCCCAAATGATCCAACATAAAACGATGGCGGGTATTATTGAACCGCTGGAGACTCGACGGTCAGCTGTTGAGGCGTTTTTGAAAGAACAGCACATTTCCGGAGAAGTATTTGTCTTGGAAGATATTTACGGCCCGACCCTCGAACATGCCAAGGTCGATGCAGTCGCAGTCACTGAACAAACTGTTCAGGGTGCCACCTCCATCAATCAAAAACGAACTGAGCTGGGACTGCCAGCACTGCCTGTTCATATCTGCTCTTTGCTAAAAGATGTTCAGGGTGAGTTCATCTCTTCCACCCGAATTCGTAAGGGTCAAATCGACCGCAACGGTGCGGTCTATGTGCTGCTTATCCGTGACGGTTTAACCCTCAGTCCAGAACAGTCAGCGTTCTTCAAGCCGCCTCGGGGCCCAGTCGTGTTAACTGTTGAACCCGGCAGCCTGTTGGCACCGACGCTGGTCGTGGGTGACATTGTTTCCGAGACATTTATCAAGAATGGCTGGCCATATAGTCTGGCAGTCTTTGACCAGCGCAGTGTCCGAGAAGAGTACTACTCTGCTGAGTTGCAGGCAGCAGTTAATCACGCCGAACAGCTAAAAATCGTCAGTAACCCGGCCGGGCAGCTCTCAAAGGAGCTCGTCCACTGGCTTGAAGCGTTCTGCAATCAACTTTCGGAAAAACAGCTCCCGTCGCCAGCCTATCTGCAGATTGATGGTGAAGAGGACCTGGTTACAGTGGGTCTCGTTTTGCTAGCGCCACTGACCACCGAGATCTTTTATGGCCAGCCCCAGCAAGGCATGGTCCGGCTGACCGTGACCGAGGAACTCAAAGACAGATTCCGGAAAGCACTTAGCTAACGTTTGAGTTCGTAGAGAGCTAACCCCACACTGACCGCAACATTCAACGATTCAGCATTCCCAAATCGCGGCAAACTGAATGATTGATCAGCTGCGTCGTCCAGAACTGCGGAGGTTCCACGTGACTCATTTCCAAAGATAATAGCCAGTTTTTGTTGCCGGGGCAAAGCAGCAGATGGTTGATCAGCGAGTTCCGGTCGGGTAGTAATAATCGTAAAACCAGCCTGCTTCAACTGTTCTAACTCACTGACAATGTTCACTGAGTCATAGATCGGCAAGTGAAAGAATGACCCCATACTGGCACGGACCACTTTAGACTGAAAAGGATCAGCCCCACCGACAAAGATAACTCCATCAACACCAAACCAGTCAGCTGTTCGGATGATAGTACCAACGTTCCCAGGATCGCGTAGATCATCCAAGATAATGATTGTCTCTCCGTTGAGCAGAGGCGTCAGTACGTTGGCCGGTTTCTTGATCACCGCGATCACTCCTTGTGGTGTGGTGGTCTCGGAGAGCTGAGCAAATGACGACTCGGAAAGCGTCAAGACTTTTCGAGACTGGAAGAATGACTGGACTTGAGGGTTTTGGCAGAATTGGCGCTGCTCGCGGACAAATCGGTCGGTGACGACCAGCTGTTCAACCTCAGCTCGTGCAGTAATGGCATCACTGACACTTTTCTTTCCCTCGACCAGAAACAATCCCAGCTCATCGCGGTGTTTTTTGCGATCTAACTTGGTCAGTACTTTGTGTCCATACATACCAGCATTGTAACAGTTGCTCCACTGGGAAGGTGACGATTTAGTAATCCAAATGTGCTACACTGATTCCCGTATGAAACACGAACCTCTCGCCAGCTTATTGCGACCGCAGACCCTGGATGAGTACCTGGGACAGGAGCACTTAACAGGGCCGGGCAAACCACTCCGCCAGGCCATTGAGGCCGGTCAGCTGTTCTCGATGATCTTTTGGGGACCGCCGGGAGTAGGGAAGACCACCCTGGCACGGATTATTGCCCGCCAGACGAATCATCCGTTCTTTGAACTGTCAGCGGTGTCGGCTAGCAAGCAGGACGTCCGAGAGATCGTTCAGGATCCGGCCAACCAGGACACTCAACCCGTTCTGTTTTTAGATGAGATTCATCGATTTACTAAAGCGCAACAGGACTACTTGTTGCCGTTTGTCGAAAGTGGTCAGATCATCCTCATTGGCGCTACCACCGAAAATCCTAGCTTTGAGGTCATCTCAGCTCTGCTCTCCCGGTGCCGAGTGTTTGTGCTCAAGCAGCTCACTGAGCAGGTTTTGGCAAAAGTGCTCGAGAGTGCAGTGGCTTTTCTGAAACGAGCACAGCAGGTTAACGTCAAGCTGGATGATGATGCCCGGTCAATTTTGGTGGAGTACGCCAACGGTGACGCCCGCAAGCTGCTCTCTGTATTGGAACACGCTGTCCAGCTCAGTCCCAAGATCACCCGCGAGACCTTGCTGCAAACTCTCCAGTCCAAGCAGCTCCGCTATGACCGTGACGGCGAGGAACACTACAACACTATCTCAGCATTTATCAAATCAATGCGCGCCAGCGACGTTGACTCAGCGCTGTACTACTTGGCTCGAATGGTTAATGCGGGAGAGGATCCCCAGTTTATTGCCCGGCGGATGGTCGTCTTTGCCAGCGAGGATATCGGACTCGCTCAACCGACTGCACTGGTCGTCGCCAACGCTGTCTTTGATGCCACTACCAAGATCGGCTATCCTGAAGCACAGATCAATCTGGCTCACGGAACTGCCTACCTAGCCCTCGCCAAGAAAAGCCGCCAAGCGTACGACGCCTACTTTGCTGCCTTGGCAGATGTAGAAAAACTAGGAAATCTGGAGATTCCGTTAGAGATTCGCAACGCTCCAACTAAGCTGATGAAAGAGCTCAGCTACGGCAAGGGCTACCAAGCCTATCCAGGTAAAGAGCACTCCTATCTGCCCGAAAAGCTGCGCGGCAAAAAGTACTTCCAGTAAGTATAATCAATCCCATGCCCCAACCGGTTTTAGAAGTCACCAACCTTACCAAACGGTACGGTGAGTATCTGGCTGTTGATCACATCTCGTTCGC